>Ga0265797_10003650_pt1 | contig 24479 bp, 28 predicted proteins | sample P2T30metagenome_FD_192433 | JGI IMG/M metagenome (GOLD analysis project Ga0265797, IMG submission 192433) | Plant litter microbial communities from East Loma Ridge, Irvine, California - P2 T30 | ecosystem: Environmental > Terrestrial > Plant litter > Unclassified | place: USA: California... | reverse complement strand
AATAACAATCCATGCACAAGGACCCCAGGAGTAGCCGAAGAAGATGACGAAAAGCCAGACCATGACGCAGGCAGCCCAGCCGGCGCCCTGGTGGTTTGGCCAGTCGTCTTCGTAGGAAGCAACGATGCCGGAGATGATGAAGTGGCAGGCGGCCATGCCGATGGCGCCTGAGACGAGGACGGGCTTGCGACCGAGTTTGTCGACGTACATAACTGCAGGAACTGTGGAGGATGTTAGTGTCATGATCTAGACCTAGGGATTTCCTATGGTAAACTTACTGGTTGCGAGGAACATGACGATACCGACAACACCAGTCGCAAGCAGACTGATCGAGTTGCCCGACAGGCCCAATCCTTGGAAAATCGTCGGTGCGTAGTACAGAATCGCGTTGATACCAGTCCACTGCTGGAAGAACATGGTAAGCGTAGAGATGGCCACACGCCTAAACATGCCCCTCGTGGTGAACAAACTGCCAATAGCGACGAACTGCAGCTTGAAGATTGAAAGCGCGCTCATATCCTGGAGATGAGGGAATCGCTCTGCGAGCGACTTCTTCTCAAACAGACTCTGAGCGCGAATCTCAGCGTATTCGAGCTCGATGAGTTCGTGGTCCTGGTTCAAACCACGGAGGCGTGCGAGAACGCGGCGAGCCTCCTCCTCTTTGCCGTGGTGAACGAGCCAACGAGGAGAGAAGGGCATGAAGATCATACCGACGCCAAGAAGGACGGCAGGAGCAAGCTGGAGAGCGAGGGGAAGAAGCCATGCAGCCTCCTTTTGTTCCCTGCCAGTGCCACCAATGTAGTTGGTACCATAGTCGATCCAGAAACTGATCATGATACCAAGCGTAATGCTCAGTTGCTGGAGACCGACAAGAGCGCCACGGACTTCGGGAGGCGCAATCTCGGCATTGTACATGGGTACAATCATGGAGAGCGAACCGACACCCATACCCGTTATGAAACGACCACCGAGAATAGCGTTGTGGCCCTGGCCTGCGGAAGCGGTGCATTGAACGACGACACCGATGATAAAAATGGCAACGTTGACGAGAATAGCATATTTACGGGAGAGGATCTCGGCGAGGAAACCAGAGTACATTGTTCCGAACCAAGCACCGAGCTCGAGAATGGATACGAGCCAACCTTGCTTGGAGGAGTTCCACGTAAGAGTCTCTTGGTCCTCGATGTAGTTGCCCATATCTGATCATCTGTCAGTAATATTCTTGGAATTGTGGTGGTGAGGTACTACTTACGCTGCTTGAAGGAAGGCATGGTGAGCACACCAGAGAAGACACCCTGGTTGTAACCATAGAGGAGACCTCCCAAACAAGCGAAACATGCGATACCAAAGACTCTGGCATTCTTGACCAAGGCCATGGGTCCCGAGGCACCAGCAAGTGCTTTGCGGCGAGCCAAAGCGGCCACCTCAAAGTCCCCAGCACCACCGCCGACAGGAGCCATGATGACGGTTCAGGTAACGTTGGTAGATGGAAAGATCGAAGTAAAAGATTGTCGAAAAAACAACCGTTGGGATCCCAATACCAAGGAAAACATGGGGCAAGCAGGCCCTACATATGCATTTCCAGATCGCTTGTACGGCACCCCAGGTCAGCATACCACTATTTCGGGTAACAGGGACTGCATGCTGAGTGGTCGTGGGTGCGAAGCTTTCTCGTGGCGGGTAAATTGGCGGTTAAGCTCAGTGGCACCGACGCTTATTTTGGCGTTGCGGCAGCGATTCAAGCATCGGTGGCTGTCATGGCATTGGCGCGCCATTGCTTGTAACGTGCGGGAAGGAAGTAAGCTAGAAGCCACTGACGGCTGGGCGCACTATTGATCAGACGCGTGGAGGGCTAAGGCGACGCGGGGAGGGTTGGTTGGGGCGCACCCATGATGAGCAATCACGGCTGATTCGACGTGTTTGTGAGGTCGTTACGTCTTGGAGCTGGCACGAGACTGACCGGTCTTTTTGAAGCTGACATGACGGGCTTGGGGAAGACTTGTTGGATGTGATGATGGTGTATATCCTGATATCTGGTAGAGTCACAAGCTTTATCGTCAAGCTGGTGCATCGAGAGGCATACGAAGCGGCCGTTGCGCATCGTATAGATTAACAACGTGCATTTGCCGGTCCGCGGACATCCATGCTGCCAGGCCCCGCCTCCTCGAACTGGTACACTCCAGAGTGTGGAGACTCCACAGCGGGATATTAGCGTGTTTTCTGCATTCTGCCTAAATGCCTCACGCTCTCGGCGTTCACATGGTGCGAAGGTCTGCGGCGCTGCGGTAGAGTCGGAGCTTTTGACGCTGTTGTAGTCACGGGGCTGGTGGACAGTTCCGTTCCAACCTTATTTCCGTCGCGATTTGTCGTTTGCACGTTGAGCAGATGATGGATGGGCGACCATGGAGTTAGCCGCGCGGAGATGAACGTTGGAATTTGGGCACGTCAGGCCCACCGGGTGGAGATTGCAGCCAATCAGGACGAGGTAGGCGCAACGTCACGAGCTCGCTGATCTTACCGATGTTAGATCAGCCTTGACCCATGGCATAGCGTCTCTCCTTACACCAACATTCCATCAACGAACGCCTCGAACGAGCTCAGTGGTATATCTCTATGTGGTTGTTTCCGAACTAAAGTGAACTATGTTGCACAAATCGGTGGGTGGATTGCGACACGATGCGATCATACCCTCAGAGCTGTTACATAGTGATGTCTTTACAGTTATCTACTTGTTCTTGATCACACCAACTGGATAGGCGAGGTTGACTTCATGTACTTTACAACCTTGTGAAAGAAGGTGTCTAATAGCCTGCAGGTCCGCGTTCCACCGTCTCAACAGTTTTCGCAAGACTCAAATCTTTAGAACAACATTGAAGCAAGGTGACGAACACGATGAAGCAGCGCAGCTACCGCCCACAGATGAGAGAACGATAGAATTGCAGGCCCTCGCTTACCTGCGATTACGAACATGTCAGGACGATTAGCTCTTGGATTTTAGCAGGTCAAGGCGAGCTACCACTATGCTTTCTTCACAATTTACTAGAAGTAGCCCTCTAGCAAGTCCTGAACGATATCTCATGAGCGAGCAATGCCATTAGGGGTTCAGGACAGCGTGAAGTAGTGCTGCTCTTTAAGGCCAGCCACGATTGGTCAGCTTTGAGAAGGTGGGGTCAAGCGCGCCGAGCATCCCCTCCAGAACCGCAAGATGCGAACAATGGAAAGAGGCACGTTGCTATCACCATAATAGAGCCTACACAAGGTCGCGAGCCCTGGTGAAGCGTGGTTTCATGTGGTGCAGTACTGATGAGGTGTGCCAATGCGGCTCAGCACTCCTTGAGGTCTGCTCCGGCGTCATTCAACATCTCCCGCCTCATCTCTTTTCCACGACAGCATTAGGGGCCATTTGTCTTCTCCGGCACCTGCAGATTTGCGACGTTAAGTCACTTCGCCGAGGACGCGGCATCGTCTCCAGGCGCCCCCAAATTTTATCAAACGACCAACCTCGCCGTAACTACACATAGACTGATATTTCAGCCCGCACATAAGGAGGCGGCGAAGTTCTTGCCGTATTCTTGAGCGTCAATCCGGATCAGCCTTTTCGACCCATTTTGACACCGTCGTTTGTTTCGCATCGGCGCATACCCATCGATCTCATATGGACCGAAGAGGTGGCGAGGGTTTTCGTGTCAGATTCTTTGCCGTATTGGAGGCGGCAAAAGCACTCCGTCAACAGATCTGGTAGTGTACCTTCATCGGACGCCGACATCCTGACGTAGCGCTTTCGTTCGACCCATATATCTGGCTCACAGCTGTTACCCGACGGCGCTGGCGATGGTTTCTGAATGAGACTTGTACCACGTCTGACGCAAAGGTCATCACAATCACCAACGCAAGCTTGTTGATTATGCTGATAAGGTAGAAGTGCCTGGTAAGCATGCATTCACTTAGGAGTTATAAGTACTGTGTGAATCAGTTCATCAATTGTCATCTTGGTCCACACCAGCGTCTCACAATTGAATCCACGACAACATTACAAATACCCGCAGAATTTCCACGAGATGGAGCTCTTTCATTTGCTCCTTTACGTACTAATCCTTGGCAGTGTTCACGCTTCCTTGCCTTACCATCTTTCCGATACTGGTCAGTCGATGATGGCTTTAAAATTGAACCAATGACTAATTCTCACCCAGACGACGACCCGTTAGTGCCTAGGGACGTTTCAAGAGCCGATTCGTATCTCCTGAGCACAAGTGTCAGTCCTTCTGGGATACTATCTTCCGCGCCGGCAACCGTCTATCCGACTAAATCGACTCCCAAGGTAAACTCATCCCGTGGTACGGCGTCAGTATCGGCAACGTCTCTCGTCAGTTCATTGACACCGGCCTCTTCTGGGTTGCTTTCAACCTCTGTTGCGTCGCTATCGAATGGATCGAGCCTAGTCTTTGCCAGCAGTATCTACCTGACTTCATCGAGCAAGCTTTCCATAGAGACTTCTGCGAGCGGAGTAGCTTCGTTATCAGCCTCAACGATATCAACATCCTTCTCGGGAAACTCGAATAGCTCTCAAAATCTACCCACATCGATCACACCTCTCTCTTCATCAGCATCGGTAGGACTGTTATCCAGCTCCAGTCATAGTACACCTGATACCACTATTGCCGTCAGCCCAACTCTTGTGACAACTACTGTCACTACGTCGGATGGTGCGCCAAGTACTATCATAATCACCACCACTCAGTCATCGGACACCACCGCTGGGGAGATCATGTCTTCAAGTCAGCCGTCGCAAGCTGCTACAACTCCTGCGGCGATACCAACTGGACCCAGTCTCGAAGCTGTGATTGGCGGCGTAAATTACCAGCTGCCTTCTTCCGATCAAGATGCAATCGACGTAATGTTACATGACGGTTCCATCGCTCAGCTTCTCGCGAACAAGATCATTATCGGAGGTCAGACTGTAACCGTCCCATCGGACCCGACCAGCGAAACAGCACTTTCGGATGATATTACCGCGAAGCCTGGGGAAGCTGCAGAACCGGAAGAAGGCGACGACGACGATGACAATGGCGATGGTGCAGGTGGAGGTCTTTTCGGGGCGCTTGGCGGTATCGCAAAGGGTGCCACATCTGCCATCGGAGGTGCCATTGACGGAGTTGGTTCTGTTACTACAGGTGCCCTTGGCTTTGCTGGAGGCACAGTCGGTGCAGCAGCTGGCCTTTCTGAACCACTATCCGGTGCCGCTGGCAACATGGGAAAGTTCGTATCATCGCTTAACGGTATCCAGAAGTCTTTTCCTGGTAGCGAACTCACCAAAGGTGCCCTGGATACATTCACAGGTGCTCAATCACTCGCCCGACAGTCCCTGAACTGGATGAAGTCAACGGCGAATCTAGCTCAGGACTTCCCTAACCTACCGGCCGACGTTCAGTCGAAGCTTAAGTCAACGGCAGCGGACTTCACTAAAGACGATGGCCCTTTGGCTCAGTGCAAGGCGGCTATGGAAGCTTTCCGGGACTTTCATTGGGAGGAAGCCGAGGTACCAAGCCAGACGGTGGACCCAGATACAACAGAGAAAGCCACGAACACAGCCTCGCTACAAAGTACTCAAGGCACTTCGACTGCGCAGACTACGTCGATGAAGTCATCCACTGCCATATCATCCACAGCGATGAGCGCAAGTTCTACAGTCACTTCAAGCCAGACGTCTTCTTCTAGCAGTGAAACACCCACACCGACCCCAGACGCTACGAAGAGGTACGGGATCATCAGCGAGTACGGGACATCGTGGGACACATTCAACCAGTTCATTACTGAACTCGATGGGGGAAATGGATACCTTGCCAAGTTGGACAGCACCCGGCAACAGATATACATCGCCAAGTTGAATGCCTCGCAGGTGTCAGAGATAAAAGAGCGATACGACTTCATCGGCAGCGTTCTTCCGTACGAATTCGATGAAACTATAGACCACAGTATTGATGAGTTTCGAGCGATTGGCCAAAGTCGCTCTTTACACACTGATCTAGGTAAACCTCCGGCACCAAAGAGTTTTATGGGTTGGTCTGCAGCCTCTTTAGATCCAGTTCCTCACTTGATACCACGAGCATTGCTACCATCAAATCCTGATGCACCTTGGTGGAAAAAAATGCTTTCCGCCCCGCCGCGCGATATCGATGTAGCAGACTCCGGACCTCAGTTCGATCCACCTTATCTGGCGGATGCTTCTCTGGGGAAAGGAGTCACCATCTATGTTCTGGACGATGGCTTTGACACAGATAATGTTGTATGTTTGTTTTCGTATTAATCATCCACCTTGAAGCACGGGAGCTGACTTGAATAGGATTTACAAGCTGGCACACGTTCCGTCAATACAATCGTAACCCCTAACGAATTGACGTCTTTCCCGGTCATACCGTATGATCCAGCATACCCTGACAGAACCATGCCTGAACGAATTCAAGGTGGCGACCATGGAACGATGTAAGTGTCATAGTACATGAACGTGAGCGCGACAAGGCTGACAAAGAGAAAAGGATGGCTACAATCGCTGCTGGAGTCGAACGAGGAATCTCGCCCAAAGCAGATCTATGCTTAGTGAAGACCAAGAACACGATGAAAAGCAAATTCGACCCCAATGTCTCATACACCTTACCCATCACGACGCTGGCTTTGGCATGGTTCATCGATGCGGTGATAAAAGATATAGAGGACAGAACAAGCCAAGATCCAGGAGCAAGGTCTGTTATCAACATGTCATGGGGTAAGCGTTTAGTTATCAGCTTCTGATTGCACCAATCCGTAACTCACCATCCTAACAGGCATACAAGAACCTGGTAAATCAGACGATGAGATTGAACGAATCACGAAAATCTTCGAGAATTTTCTGGATTTCTGTAAGGCGCGGAGTATACCTGTGGTGGTTGCTGCGGGGAACATGCCAGCGGTTAACTTCGTTCATGATAGCTTTCCACAAAGACTCTGGACAGCCGATGATACCATGATTATAGTCGGAGGTGTGACTGACAGTGGCGCCTTGTACGAAAAAACGGTTGAAGACCCGAACAACCAGATAACCGTGCATGCGCCTGCTAAACCCGTCACCATCCCAAAATCTGGCGGCATAACCCCACCTGAAGGTGAAAGGGAAGGAACAAGCCACGCTGCTGCGATCACGGTAAGAAGGTATGCACGATTGGATGTATGTCGATGCTAACTTGTACAACAGTCAGGTCTCATTGCATATTTGTATGGTCTACCGAACTGGCAAGAGATTCCGTATGTGCAACAAACCCCCATGAAGACGATATTGAAGGACCATGCATGGCTGAGGAGCAACGCAATCGCCAGCGATGATCGGACAGCAGGGAAAGTTGTGTACAATCTCGCCAGGGGAGACCCCTTCCACGGTTCGCACTCTTGTGTGCAACGTCGTGACAAGTTCGGAAAGCGACAGGACGAAGAGCTTTGTTCCCTCTCATCCATCCTGCCCACATCTATGAGGTCAGTTCCAGGAAACAGACAGACTCCCGTCCCTCTTGGTGTTTTGACTAATGCTCTACAGCTCTTCTGGGACGACCTCTGCCTTTCCTACAAGTGCTACCATGTCTTCCATGACCTCCTCCCTTTCTGCACGTGTCAGCATATCTTCAGCGACTACCAATTCTTCCTCCACGCCACAGAGCAGTCAAATGAATAGCTCTACCAAGTCTCTCGTCTCGTTGGGTGGAATGGATATTTCGCCAGCTACTTCTTCATCTCAAACCCCGGAAGCGTCATCAGAGTCCCCTCAGCCGCCGACGTCTCCCACACCTACACCTACCCCAGCGCCTACCGAGACAACTGAACAATCGGCACCACCAGCAACTACATCCGATGGATGGGTAGCAGCTTGCGAAAGATGCCATGATGCCGTACAGGCGTGTTTGGTCGAATGCAGACGTGTTGATCACTTCTGCGCAAAGTCCTGCACGTGCGACAAAGCTGAGCAAAACTTGGACTGCACGGGATGTGAAATTCCCTGCAATAACTAGACTCACCAGCGATTTCATGACTAGGACTGTAGTTTCCAGGCGATATCGGTGTGAGACAGCTTAAATTGCGTCCGAGGAGAATCGGCATGCAGGCGAAGGTCATGATCTCGTTACCTGCTTTTGATTGTTTTAGGCAACTCTGTTCTCGCCTACAGTAGAGTTGTTGAGAGAGTTTTGGTCTTCTTTATCTTCCACTGTCATATCCCCACTGTCTTTACCTTTGGCAAACGTTCTTGTAACATGCATGGAGAGGTTCGTCTTATGGGGTTTCTTTGAACACTGTCGTTATTAAGGAAACACTGATACAAAAAAATATCATCGAAAAATGGCTTGTTAATTCCATCCCACGACGCCTTCCGCTAATGTCAAAGGCCGCTGGGTTGACCCCGTCATGACCGAGACTCTTCTTCCAATGATGCCCTTGTCACCAACACCCAAATGCAGTTTCTCTGGTAGATGCATCATGCCTCCTAGCGAACTCCCGATTTCGAAGGAGTATAAAGAGTCTGCTATACTTTCTGGTGGTGGCGCGGAGAGATCGCCGTCACGACTATTTCACGCCGTTAGCCATCTCCACCTGCTCCAAAACCCAATGGTAGACCAGCATGACACGTACTGTATAACGAGCCAATGACTATTTTGTTGTAAGGCATCGTCAAGGCCCTGGCACTCGACACTAGTACCAGATTTGGAGAGCGGGTTGGTAAAAAGTAGAAATATTTCTTGTTCTGAATGCGTTCGTGCTAAGTGGGAGGTTGGGCGCATGACTGCTATTGAACCGCCTTGGCTGACGCGATTTGAGCTACCGTTGCACATCTTAGATGTGATTTGATGTATAAGAGTGTCTCGTTGGTGGACTAGGTGCTATGCGGACAGCACTTTGAGATCGATGCGAGGGCAATGTTACACAAGACGGGAGAGTGTAAAAGCGAGTTGGGCGTGAAATTAGATATGATCGACGATAAGAGCCGGGGAAAGAAAGACTATGTAGTTTTCAGAGTGTTCACACCGTTTCATAACTTGGTTGTTGGGTATTTGAGGGTTGAGAGTGAATGCGTGTCTTTGAGCAAGTTTCAGGAGAGCACCCGATTGGTCAATGCACATGCGCTAAAATCCACCATGGTGCTCTCAAGGTGTTTGTATGTACATCAAGCGACAACAGTATACATGGAGTCTACATCATCCGTGTCATTCTTTGTTCTTCTCGGATCCCATTTCATAGCTTAGATGGATGCCTTGAGCACGCTGAACGCGTCTGCGCGCGATCCTAGGTAACGCTCCTCCGCGGTCTTCCAGTTGATGACGTTCCAGATGTTCTTGACATAGGCAGCCTTGCCGTTCTGGTATTGGAGATAGTACGCATGCTCCCACTGAAACTCCAATTAGTCACACACGACCATTGCCACGAGGCTAAGAGCGACTTACCATGTCGACACCAAAGATGGGAACCTCGCCCTTACCAACAACAGGATCTTGGTCCTTGGTCGTCACGATAGACAGCCTTTGCTCCTTGCCCATGTCGGTTTTGATTAACCAGCCCCATCCACTTCCTTGGATACCCAGCAGAGCGGCGTTGAAGGATTCCTTGAACTTGTCCTCATCACCCCATGTCGCCTTGATTTGCTTGACGAGCTCCGGCGCAGCAGAGGTTTTGGCCTCATTCGAGCTAGCAGGTGCAAGGTTTTGCCAGAAGAGCGAGTGGTTGATGTGACCACCAGCGTTGAATTTGATGCCTTGCTGTATGGAGACCTGAGAGGTGATGTCGGAGGCTGAAACAGCCTCGGCCTGGGTCTTGAGAAGCCCGTTCAGGTTGGTGATGTACGTCTGGTGGTGTTTGCTGTGGTGCAGCTCCATGATCTGGGCGGAGATGTGCGGCTCCAACGCCTGTGATCCGTGAGTATGGCGTATGCTGAAGCGATTCGATCGTCGGATGTTATACTTACATCGTACGCATATGGCAGCGGAGGAAGAGTGTACTGTGGTGCAGACATAGCGCCGTATTCGAAGGGTTGTTGTTCTGATGCAAAGACGGTAGGTACAGAGATGAGGGGAAAGAGAACGAACGACAACAACGATATGCCCCGCATGATGCCTGCCCCTCAACACAATCGATAGGTGTGGAATTTTGAGTACGTTCGTCAGAATGCTTGGTCGTCACCAACAGGGTGCTCTGAATGTATGCCGCCCGATCGGGTTTAGGGCTCTGGAAACTGCCTCAATTGCGCGCGATGCCGCTCAATGTTCCGAGACACCCTCTTCACAAAACGAAACAAGAAAGCAAGTAGATGAGGAAGTAGTGCCTCTCGAATGGATAGATGTTATGATACTTGCTGCTGTAATGCGAGAGAAGAGAAGTAATGGCTAGCTATAGTCTGCTTTGGAGTGTGTAGCTGCAAAGGAATGACTCAAGATATGGAGTGACAGAGAATGATAGTGACCGTACCCTTGAAGTGCTTTAGACTCGATGACTGTTGTTGTGCAGCGTAATGGAAATGCAGTGCTACGCAAATGCGATGTTCAGATGAGATGAGAACCTCAACGTGTTGCTGTTGTCGGACTTCGGGGTCTCGAACTTGCCGACATAGGATGAAACACGGCTTAACCCGTCTTGGACTAGTCACAAATGTCGCAATCATCACACATCTCGTGCCTGAACACACCTCGTGTGTAACATTAACCTCAACGGCTGCATCGATGACTTTAATCTCTACGTGAATGGTTTCGAAACCACATTTAGACAGCTCTCACAGGCAGTTTATCTCCTCAAGACCTTCACTAAAAGTGTGTAGTCCGTGTAGATCAGGCTGCTTCCGGCGTCCCGTTCCCAGATGAATCCGTCCCGATCCAGCAGCTCGAAGTCGTACCTCCATAACAATCTCGCCATGATCAGCCTTATGCTTTGCTGCGCCATATGCCTTCCAATACATGCCCTACTACCAATCAAGAAGGGACGACTGGCAGACCTATTGTCACCATCGAACCCGTTCTTCTCCGCACCTTCCAACCATCTCTCCGGTCGAAAGCTAGCAGGGTCATTAAAGTACTGTGACGATCTCTGAATTGTGTATAGGTCAGCCGAGACAATGGTGCCTGCGGGTATGTATGTTCCCGCTATAGTGCAAGAAGGAGCAGTGCGTTGCGCTGTTTTGCCGTTCGCCGGTGGAAGCAAGCGCAAAGTCTCCCTGATGCAAGCGTTCAGGAACGGTAATCGTGCAAGCCGTTCGCCCGTGATGTCGGCTTCGCTGGTGAATGTAGAACGTATCTCAGCGCATAGTGTGATGTAAGTGTTTGTGTACCGCAGGACATGGTAGAATGTAGATGCTAGCGTCGTAGCTGTAGTCTGATACCCAGCGAGTCTTGCAGCTATCAGTAGACGTCATTGCGGATTGAGAAAGGATGCCACTCACGTTAGGCCCATCGCGTTACTAAAGAAAGCATCCGCGTCGAGCGTCAATCCTTGCTTTTCGCTGCCCATGATAGCCGAAATGAAGTCTTCTCTGCCATCCTGCCTATCAATACAATCGCGTAGTCTCTTGGATGGGACAAGCTTCGACAGCTGAGAAGGAATCGGCATTGCGGAGATAAGGCTTCTGGCTGTCTCAAGCGCAGGGGCTACACCAGGCATGACCAGCATGAAGCTCAAGGCTTCCACTATAGGCATCGATCCTTTGCCCAATCTTTTCAAGGACTCATATGTTGCTTCACATAAGGTCAGCTCGATGTCAAGTGTTTATGGTGCCGCACTGGAACTTACGTCGTTTTCCAGCCATCAATGGCTCCCCAAAAGCAAGATCACCTATGATTTCCCAAAACATTGTCTCTAACTTGTCGGCAAGATCTATCTCGGTACCGTTCACAGCAATATCGTCGAAATCGGGCATTGCTCTTTCGATATGCAGTTTCTGGATCGGCTCTTGGCTCGCGAGTGCTTGAGGTGTGAAAGCTTGTTGAATCACTTTATGTAGTCTCTTGTGGAGCGCTGGATCCGGGATAGTGATGAGAGTTGGAGCATTCAAGACAAGGTCCGAGAAAAGAGTCAAGAACGTTCCAGCTTTGGAGAAACGACCATCTTCTTGCTTTGCATATATCGTAGTCTCTGCCTCGAATGTCGCGAATGACACTTCGTTCGGTGCGATTCGGACGACAGGCCCTGTCTGTTATTAGCAGGGTTGCTTCTACAATACAAGTCTTGGCAGTTCTTACCATATCTGTTATGAAGAGCTTGAAGATCTGAATTGAATTTCATGCGGTAGAGAGCCCTCATGCCCCATATCTTCTAACTATCAGGAAAACAGTATTCAGTTTTGATTCGAAGAACGCACTGGGGAGAACTTTGCTAGGAATGGACCAGGGACATGAGCAAGTGGGTGCAAATAACACCCATAGATTATGACCGATGTTAGAACGAAGATGGCCTGCGAAGGCAAGCTTGTCAGTACACAGTGATGAGTCGAAGTATAGGAGTGTAAGAACATACAATTGCTACTATTGCGACAGCCTGCGGAACGTTTTCCAGCTGCTGTACATAGGAGATTCCTGCCATAGTGGCTTTCGCTGAGTGTGCTTGGAGTTTGGACTTCGGTATCCAAGGATAGATAGTTTATTGTTCCCACAGAAAACATGAAAAACTGCAAAGCACACCACACGACTCGTCGACCCTGTGGCATGCAAATCCAGTAAAGTTCTTGTCGTGAGTGGTTCGATTCCTTCCTTTCTCGTCCTAGGCATTGCAGCCGCATTCACTGGCGCAGGACCGTGGACATCTTCCACGTCGAGACTGCTTGCCGATTCTCGCGTGCCGCTATCTGGCTAATGACGCTAGAATAGTTCGCTCCTTCCACAAAACAATAGCTTGACATTAGCGTAGGATTCTCTGAACGCTGGTTACGACGACGTGCAGGCGTCGCAACATGCTCCCGCATCTAGAAAGTTGTTATTGCATGTAGGGTGCCTTAAGATGTACTATGCGTCGCTAGCGGGTGGGTCAAATGCATGTAATTTGGACCCTGAACGGTCCGCCCCGCAAGCCAGCCTCCTCCGTCAGCACAGAGTGGCTGACGACCTACCCACGTGGAATCGTGAGAAAAACGCCACAGATTCGATGTTTCTCGTCAGGTGACACGAAAAGTCGTCGTATGTAGTGTGGAGTAGAAGGATTCGCTTCGCGCTCAAAAAGGTTCATTGGTGGAAAATCATCATGATCTTGAACATAACGCACGGTATACACGCATCTGTGGCGAGAATAGTATGTCATAGTGGTGCAGCCGTTGAAAACGTGCTCGCATTGCAGCAGACGAGAAATCCGAATTAGTAGTCGCCAATGCACGCACTGCAGAAGGAAGCACTTCTTACGCGGCTGGTCCAGACGGTTGGGGCGTACTCACTGATACGTGCCGCTCAGGATGATAGCGTGCGCGACATCTGGACTCAAGTGTTACCCTGATTCTGTCGGAGACGTATTCATCGTATGGATGTAAGGGTAACGTTGATAAGCTGGAAGGAATGACGCGAATAGCCGGTGGCTAGATTCCAAGGCCATTCGTAGGGTTCCCACAATTAAGTAGACGAAAGAAGGACGTCCTCCGACTCACAAAGCTCTGTGCTTGACTCGTAGTCGCCGCTAGAACGGAACTATTGCAACCAATCGAATAGAAGTGAAACGGAAGTCACGTGCCGTCTATGTCCAATGACAACATGTACAAATGCTGTTATCAAGTTCTTCGTGAGAGAGAAAGTGTGGATATCCAATAAACTCTTATTCTGTGTTACGATACTCTTTCAACACGAAACATATCGTAAAATGGGGTCGCTCTCATATCAGTCCAAGCTGGTTTCTTTTGATGAATCCCGAGGAACCGGATGCTTCACGACACTTCCCATTCGTGTCCATTCTCGAAATGATCTAGCTGATGCAGCAAGTCGTCAATTCGTCAAGGACTGGGCTAGAGAGATGGGAGATGGGCGAGAACGACACACCTATTTCTCTTTCTCGCCAGTGGGGAATTGGTCATCCTTGATTTATCCCGAGGCCGTTCCGGAGAGATTGGGTGTCTTAGCATACCTGTCTGACTTGGGATTGATTCATGATGGTAACTATGTCATCCTGCTGATCTACTAGCGCTTCTAACGAGAACATAGACGGCGGCGAAGGTCTCAGTATCGAAGATGCGCAAGTTGAGCACGGCGATCTTTATGCCGCCTTGGATCCCGACGATGTCAGCACCATGACTCCAGATTCAAGAGCGATGAAGACCAAAAAACTTGTTTCGCAGTGCATTCTTGAATGTGTCAGTCTTGACCGTGAATTGGGTCTGAAGATGCTTGCTGCGTTCCGCGACGTCTGGCTCGCGATCAGCGAAAGAAACAGCGACAAGGAAGCTCAAACTATGGAAGAATACCTGAAGTATCGGAGCGAAAACGGCGGAATGCTGTAAGTAATACAATCACTTAGTTCCCAAACCTTAGCTCATCTTTGCCAGGGTATTCTGGCCAATGCTTCAATTCAGCCTTGGGATGTCTATCTCAGAAGCCGAGGAAGCACTTGTACAGCCCATCATCGACGCAGCCACTGAAGGACTTCTTCTAGCAAATGACTATTTTAGCTGGGAACGGGAGTATAGAGAACTGCAGTCCGGCCAGTCGAAGAGGATTGTAAGCGCTGTGGACTTGTTCATCAGGACGAAGGGACTTTCGATCGACGACGCAAAAGATGAAGTCAAGCGCAAAATCATCACGGCTGAGCGTGACTTTTGTGAGCGCCGTGATGAACTCTACAAGGCCTGTCCCGACATATCCTTGAAACTGAAACGTTGGATTGACTGCGCTGGCTTAGCTGTTTCGGGGAATCACTACTGGTGCTCGGCGTGCCCGAGACAGAATGCATGGAAGCACGCTGATACACCTATCTCCAATGGTGTCAAAAGAAAGCTGTCGCATGGTGCTGTGGTCATCAAACAGGAAGCTCCGGCGAAGAAAAGGAAAGACTCTCCCGTCTTTGACTTGGAATCCAGCGACAGTGAGTCTGGCCTCTCTGAGGTCTCCAGTTACCCCTTCTACAAGCCTTCAGAATTGGCACTGGAGGCGCCATCAAAGTATGTTTCAAGCATGCCTTCGAAAGGCGTCCGGGCCACACTCATCGAGGCTCTTAATACATGGCTTCATGTGCCATCTGATCGGATCAAGGCCATCATGTCAGTGATCAATTCACTGCATAACGCCTCTCTCATTCTCGATGATCTCGAGGATAATTCCCCGCTTCGAAGAGGCTATCCATCGACACATGTTCTGTTTGGACAGGCCCAGTCAATCAACAGCGCTAATTTCATGTTCGTTCGCGCTGTACAGGACGTCGCACAGAGCTTGAGTCCAGCTGCTCTTGTTGCGGTCCTTGAAGAACTTGAGGGCCTGTATCTAGGTCAAAGCTGGGACCTGTACTGGAAACACAACCTCGCATGCCCAAGTGAGGCTGAGTACGTCAACATGGTCGATCACAAGACCGGTGGCATGTTTCGCATGTTAATACGACTCATGCAAGCGGAGAGCGAGGTGACACCGCAGTTAGACTTCCACAGATTGACACTGCTGTTCGGCCGCTTCTTCCAGATTCGGGATGACTACATGAACTTCCAGGATTACACGGCACAAAAAGGTCTCTGTGAGGATCTAGACGAAGGAAAATTCTCGTATCCAGTTGTATACTGCTTGGAAAATTTTCCGGAGTACCGTGGGCACTTCCTAGGTGTGTTCCGGCAACGCCCTACGATCGCCACCGTGGACGCACATCCTCTGTCGAAAGAGAGCAAGCAACATTTGACGGCTTGCCTGAAGAAAAGCGGAGCATTTGAGAAGACGATTGCTTGCCTGACGGATATGGAACGCGATTTGGAAATAGAAATCGACCGGCTTGAGCAGCAGACAGGCGAGGCGAACCCAATGCTTCGCTTGTGTCTCGCAAAGCTCAGCGTCAAAGGCATTGCGAGGATTGGTGAAGTAGGCACTAGCAAATGATCGCTCGGGGGCCTTGCTCTCCCGCTAGCCACAGCCGTCTTGTGCCGCTGTGGGTCGCTTAGCTGCAAGGACACTAGTTGCTAGCACAAACGGGAGACGAATCCTACGTATTTATTACTTCTTGTTGTAGTTTTGCCTTAGCCCACCGGCCTTATGCTATCGTGGAAAGTGTTAAGTATCTTGTTCATGTACCCAGGTACCCTTGCTCCCACATGAAGGATCGCCGTACGTGCGTGTTGTGGAGTCAAGGGTGCGGCACAGATACGTTAGATACAGGACTGAGTAACTCCCCAACAACCTTGATTTTTTCGTATCGACAGCCGAACGGTACAGCTAAGACATATCCGACTTAGCCTCACATGAGTCGGTCTCTACGGGCCGATGGGTGGCCTGACATACAACGAAGTCGAGAACGTCTTATGCCCACCAAAAGCTCAAAGTCTCAAGGTTGTCTATTCAAGACTTTCGTGTTTCGTCATCAAATATACAGCGATGTGGCAATCAACAACTCTACCTTGGCTGTATGCCATCTACGCTTCTATCGGCAACAGCAAAGGCATAACAGCAGATTACGGTTCTTGTCATGATGCCGTACGTTGAAGAAAAATGTCAAGCAAACAGTAGCTATGGTCTAACACATGCAGTGCATCCTCCTTTCTGAAACACTCTCGGTCGAGATAACCGACACTAAAGTGTCCGATGTCGGACATGCTCCTATCGTTGCTAATCAGACCTCCGTGAGATCTCTCTTTTGGGCACAGCAACAGCAGTCCGCTCAACCAGCGTGTCTCGTCCATATCCATTCTGCCGAAGATATCGCAGCAGTCGTATCCGTCTCACGCACAAGTGGTTGCCCTTTCGCTGTTCGCGGAGGGGGTCACTCGGATATCCAGGGTGCGAGCAATATTGATAGGGGCATCACGGTCAACATGGCGGGTTTGAGCGATGTCATATTAGATGAGAGCGAAGGATTAGTCAAGGTCGGCGCTGGCGCGACATGGGGAGATGTGTACAAGGAACTTGAGAAAGTTAACAAGACCGTCGTGGGTGGCCGACTCACTGGAGTTGGTGTTGGTGGATTGCTGCTAGGTGGTGGGCTGAGCCACTTCTCAGGCATGCACGGCTGGGCATGTGACAATGTTCGTAACTACGAGGTAAGGAACTAGAAGCTAAAAAGCGAGCACAGACTGATAGTACATCAGGTGGTTCTTGCCAATGGCAGTCTCGCAAGTGCTTCCGAGTCATCAAACGCGGACCTCTATCGCGCTATGCGCGGTGGAGGAAATAGCTTTGGCGTCGTCACTCGGTTTGATCTTGACGTATTCCAGCAGGGACCAATGTGGGGAGGGTTGCATGTCTGGCCATTGCTGCCATCAGTGACTTCGGCTCTCACTCGCGGCTTTGTCAAATTCGCACACGATGCCCCCTCCGACCCACATGTATCACTATTTGCTGGCCTAGGCTACAAGCAAGGCAACTTTGCTTGGGCCGCGGGGCAGTATGACGCGCTAGGAAGGGTTGAACCTCCGATCTTCACCCAGTTCAAAGACAATGTAGAGGCGTATGGTACAGCAAAGATTATGAGCACGGCGAGAGTGACTTCGGTGTTGGATCTTGCAGATGAGCTCAATCAATCGGAACCCGCCGGTATGCGGAGCCGGTTCACAACAGCAACCTTTTCCGCCGATGTAGGGCTGTTAGCACTTATGGTGCACATATTCGTAGAGCAAGTACAGAAGGCGCTAGACAATGGGTTACAAGATGACCAGGGGTTTGCACCGATGCTGGGCATCCAGCCACTAACGCAGAATATCTTAAAAGCCCAAATGACACGCGGAGGGAATGTCATGGGCCTTCATGACGACCAAGCGCCTTTGGTTGGTGAGTCCTCCCATACATCCTTCTTCAGATGAAGCTAACCACTATACTTCATAGTCTGTTCCTTTGGATGGGAATGGTCTCGCGAATCTGATGACACAACTGTCATCGCTGGTATTAAAGCTGTGCTTGAGCAGTCTGTTTCGGCTGCTAAGGAGAGAGGCTTGTTCCATCCCTTCAAGTACATGAACTATGCCGCGAAAGATCAAAATCCTATTCGAAGCTATGGGAAAGAGAACATTGAGTTTCTGAAGCGGGTTCGAGAAGCATATGATGCTGATGGAGTCTTCACTACATTGACGCCTGGAGGGCACAAGATCAACTAAGGTACCAGGGATATGTAGTGCCAGTCTCCTCTTCAAGAAAGGCAGAACGGAAAGCCCTACACGAATGGCTTCCCTCAAGATGATATTCCATGTTGTCTGTAAGACACTAAATCTTGCTGCGGACCCATAGATTCAATATGGTGTGTGTAGGAGAGAATGGAAGAGCTGGAAACGAAGTAACAAGACCATGCCTGACGCAGTCGTCCACGAAGCCCACACTAAGCAAAGTCAGGGCGAAGAAGGTCCATAGGTACCCGACGACACGCCATCGCCAACTCCGCCAGCCAAGCTGCTCTCGAGCGACGGAGATAGCAAGGTCTTCTAACAACATAATTATCGGCATGATCGCAAAGAAAGCCAGCGTTTTCGTGAAATTCTCGGATCGAATGGCCATCTTTGCGGCTGCCCAATGGTAGATCCCAGAGATGGCAAAAGCGATGTGGTACTGGATCTGACGACTCGCCCATGATCCTTTAGGAGCGCATGCGACGTGTCTCGCAACATAGCGGCTCGGAGTCTTCAATGCTCTTCGGAAATTCTGGTGCCATGTGCGGTTCCAGAAATTGTTCAGAGTGTAGCACATGGCCCATGCCCCTTTGAGTGGGTGTACCTCTTCGATGACATTCCAGAAAAGGCCAGATGTGACGCCGAACAGACAGATGACATGATATACAATGTCCATTGGCGGAATAGTTGACGCCCACCAGCACCCAGTAGCTAGGATCTGCGGAACAAAGTGCAGGTCGAGTATACTTGTTCTTCCGCTATCCGTCAACCATAGAAGAAGCGCGCCTGCAATGTCATGAATGACGTATTGCTGGAGAATTCTTCGCAGTGATAGGATCAAGAAAGATGACTGAGATGATCCTGCTGGAGGGGCTGGTGGGAGATGCGCAGTACCCCAGCTCCAGCCAATTCCTCGAGTGGAATAGGCATTACTGAAACACCACCGAACCTTCTGTAGCGATGAAAGCGAGTGGTATACTGGAATGGCCTTCTCTCCATTGCTTTTCTTTCGGATGCGTATATGCTCCACGTACGGATCTTCTAGAACGAGCAAGTTGAAATTCGTCAAACTGACGTAGAGAACTACATAGTGGTATCATTAGTAACTAGGACTGACAGGGGTTGATCATGCATTCTAACCTGTACCAAATGTGTAGTCCTTCGCTACATCAGTTCCGGCGGGAACAAATGACACGATGGCGAAACAAAAAACCAGAAATGGAAGCAACAGGAGCCATCGGAGCTGCCGCTGTATGCGAGAGCCGGATAATAGGAGAAATGGAGTTGAGAGCCAGATAAGACCCACAAAATCTGCGCGTTCTAGAGTCATTGGCCGGAATATAGTATTAGACGAGTTTTCGTAGGGGAGGCAAAGTTGAGCTGTTGATATCTGACTCGAGTGAATGCTTCTGGTGATCATGACATACCCACTTATGTACTGGGGATGAAGACTACAGACCTTCCCATCAGCGTTAGACCAGCGAGCTTGTTACATTGTACTCAGCCCGCTTGTGTGGGACCAAAGCACGCAAATATTCACTGCATTAGCGTGCCAGTAGTTCCCTAGCCCCTGCATCCACCTGGGTAGTCTTACATGCAGCATGCATTGCATTGCTGCAGCAGTGAATCCTTCTCGGACGCAGACACTACGGGGGATGCTGTATCAACGACCAACCGAGCTGTAACCTTATCGAAGCAATATATCCCAACTTTAGACTTCTTTTCTATCCCCATCTTGCTTCTCCGCACCGGACATCCCAAGAACTTGCAGATATGACACTTTTGAGTTCTACACTCACGAATATGGACATACCCATAACTTTGGTGTCTGTGTTTGTGGTTTCCATCCTCTATTTCTGCTATGTTACTGTGTATCGTCTCTTCTTGAGCCCGATATCACACTTTCCCGGGCCGAAACTCGCGGCATGGACTTATTGGTACGAGTTCTGGTACGACGTCGTTGCCGAACCCGAGTATACGTTCAAGATAGGCCGACTCCACAAGGAATATGGTACGTGTTTGCTCTTGTTTGAACCCTGACGTATCGAACTGACTGGTGTGAAGGTCCTATTGTCCGCATCAACCCGGACGAGATACATATTGCTGATCCTGACTTCTACGACACGGTTTATGCTGGTAGTGGACGCAAGCGTGACAAGTGGGATTGGATAACCCGGTCCTTTGGCGTTGATGAGAGCCTGATCGGCACACTCAAGCACGATGAGCACCGCGTACGCAGGGCTTCTCTTTCCCCTTATTTCTCCAAGCAAAGTGTGCGAGCACTGCAACCGCTGGTCGACCGCAATATGAGCATCTTGCTAGAACGTCTACGCCAGTTTGCCGATTCTGGTTTACCCCTTAAGCTGGATGATGCTTACGCAGCACTAACCAATGGTGGGGCATCTTCTTGATTTTGAGAGATCGTTCACTGATTTGAATCTTCTGGTGCAGACATCGTCGAGGACTACGCCTTTGGGAGAAGCGAACATCGTCTAGAGGCCCCAGACTTTGATCCATCATTCCGGGATGCAATGCTGCAGGGCGGGAAAGCTGGACATGTTTTGAAGCACTTCACATGGCTGATGGACTTGCTGAGGAAGCTGCCCGACTCACTGCTGCTCAAGCTGAGTCCAGCAATGGGCGCGTACTCTCAGCTTCAGACTAGCGTAAAGCGTCAGGTCGCCGAAATCCAGCACGCACACCAGACGCACTCCTACGACAAGACACGCCGCACCATCTTTCATGAGATTCTCAATAGTAAGCTTTCCGACTACGACAAGTCGACAGATCGTCTCTGGCAAGAGGGTGAGGTCGTTGTCGCGGCAGGAACCATTACCACTGCCTGGGCGCTGGGCGTTTCAACGTACTTTGTGCTCGCCACTCCAGAAATTCTGCGCAAGCTCAAGGCCGAGCTGGAAGCCGCCATTCCCGATCCTTCGCAGCCACTCAACCTTATCGCACTTGAATCCTTGCCCTTCCTTACTGGTGTGGTTCAAGAAGGCGTGCGTCTAAGTCATGCCATCTCGCATCGCTTGCATCGCATCTGCCCTGACGAGACTCTCGTTTACCAGGACGCTGCAAACCAGCGCGAATGGCACATCCCGCCTGGAACACCTCTTAGTATGACCAGTAACCTGGTCCACCACGACGAGCGCGTCTTTCCAAATTCGCACGACTTCCAGCCCGAACGCTGGCTTGATAACCCCCGCCTCGATCGCTATCTAGTATCATTCGGCAAGGGTGGTAGAGCTTGTCTCGGCATCAATCTTGCCTATGCAGAGCTGTACCTCACGCTGGCTGCGCTGTTCAGGGTGTATGGTACCGAGGAGGTCAAGGGCAAGGACGACGTTGGGAAACTGCAGTTGTTCGAGACCAGTGCTGCTGACCTTGTGATTACAAGTGACACTGTTGTCCCTGTTATGCCTGAAGACTCCAAGGGATTGAGAGTAAAAGTATATTAGGATGTGAACTCGCGGTACTGGTGTGAAGCACGATGTATCGACCCTTGAGATTACTCCCAGTATTGCTTCGTGCACTGCACTTGGTTCAAGATGACTTTTGCATGATGACACGTTTTAAGCATCATCAGCGTAGATGGTGGTTTTGGCTTATTCAGCCCTTCCAAGCTTACCTTGGAATGCAGGTAGCGAAGACGATGACCCAACTTCATGCAACGTAAAGCTCGGTCACTTCCCACAAGATCAAATCAACCATGTCAACATATATGTCGGACTTATGCGACGACATTACCCTTCGCGTCTGCTTGAGTAGCTTCGTTAGTAACAAACCCCCACTCTCGCCTTGCAGCCAGGTCAAGAGTGGGGAAAAGGCCCGTCTTTGTCGATATCTATACCCATTGGCTAGCACTTACTCAAAGCCACTTCCCCGCAACATAGCGTTGCGCCAGCCTCTTATTTCCTCTTATGTGGTCTGCAATCGTCCGTGGCTCTACACGTTGGGAATGGGATGTCCCTTGTCGACCCCAGATTATGGATCCACAATTACAGATAGTGAAGATAGCATTCGTCTGGTCCAGATAGGGTATCGATCCGGAGGTTCCTAGATCAATTCAGCTGCCCCACTCTCGGGATAGCCATGACAGATTGAGGAGTATAGGGCTGGAAGCGTATGACCATTATAAGACGGCAGACACAAAATGCAGCCTGCTACCGACTGAACCGACAGCTACAGCTGTCGAGACTTTTTCATAGTGTCGCACTCCCTTTCACCATAAGAGACAATGACCGACGAAAGAAAGTCCCTTGAGAAGGGCGATGCATCGTCCACGATCCACACAATCGAGCCTGAACTCGGCATCAGCGAGCCCGTCAATGCTCTCCAAAGATTTGCAAACAAGCTAGATGCCGTCTGTGGTGTCGAAGCCCGCGGTATCGAGCGGATACCAGAAGAATTGCGCGAACGAGCCATGACGTATCGCGACTACATCCATATGTTTACCATGTAAGCTTATCACAATGAACGCTCCACGCCATCACAGCGATTAACTGTGTACTTAGCTGGTTCTCCATGAACTGCACTGCAAATCAGCTTACTTTGGGTGTCCTCGGGCCCGTGAGTTACAATCTAGGTCTCACCGATTCGCTCATGTACGTCCAGCCATCCGTTCGGGTCTCGTCTTGTAACATGAATGCAAACATACAGCTAATACCACCAAAGACTCTGTCTCTTCGGCACAATCTTCGGATCCGTATGCACTGGCTACATATCCACATTTGGGCCGCGCTCCGGTTTGCGCACCTTGAACGTAGCCAAGTACACAATGGGTTGGTGGCCATCAAAACTCTGCGTTATACTCAACCTATGTATCGAGATTGGATATGGACTCATCGATTGCTTGGTGGGCGGCCTGCTCTTGTCTGCGGTGAACGGCGGAGGCATGTCTGTCATCGTTGGTATCGTCATCGTTGCGCTCATAACCTGGGTCGTGGTTACTTTTGGCATAAAGTGGTTCTACAAGTTTGAGCAGTACGTCCACTCGTTTCACTTTCTTCTCGCAAGCAATGAGGAGGGGTTTTGCTGACAACGCATAAAGATTTGTTTGGGCGCCCACCGTTCTCGTCCTCTTCATCCTCATCGGCGTTGCGGGCCCGCATTTTGACACCACCCTCGCCTCATCCGGATCCGGCGCGGTCCTCCACGGAAACCGGCTCTCGTACTTCTTCCTCGTCGCGTCTGGTCCCTTGAGTTGGTCATCCGCGTCCGCTGACTACGTTGTTTACTATCCCAAGACAACAAACCGGTGGTTCACATTCGCTGCCACGACCTGCGGTATCACGTGTGGGAAGCTGCTCATCGAGTTCCTGGGTATAGGTCTCGGCTCTGGATTGTTGAAGAATCCTACGTGGCAGGAAGCTTTCGACTCTGATGGCATCGGCGCGCTTGTCGTAGAGGCGTATCGTCCGCTAAATGGTTTCGGAAGTTTCTGCTGCGTGATTCTAGCTGTGTGCATTGCTGCGAACAATATCCCGGGTACGTACGCTGCAGCACTCAACTGGCAACAACTTGGTGCGCCATTTGCAAAGATTCCCAGACCCATCTGGAGTACTTTCTCCTGCATAATCTTTACCATCATCGCTATTGCAGGCCGCGACTCACTCTTCGATATCTTCATCAACTGGCTGAGTTTGATTGGGTACTGGACCATTATCTGGATCACCATGACGGTCCAAGATGAATACATCTTTCGCAAAGGCGTTTTTGACTGGGAAATCTGGAACCGCAAAGATCTGTTGCCACACGGGTTTGCGGCCTTGTTTGCCATGATAGTGGGATGGGTAGGCGCTGTGTTGTGTATGTATCAGACATACTTCACAGGCCCTATTGCGGCGCTAGTTGGGAACGGAGCAGATTTGGGGCTTCCCGTAGCTATGGGACTGACCATTGTGTGCTACCCGCCGGCTAGGTGGCTGGAGCTGAGGTATGTTGGGCGATAGATTAGCGTTAGGGGCGTGCACACCTGCGCCGTGAAGAAAGCGAGAATTGAAGCTTGAGCAATCGCGGGAAGCGAGTCTGAAGCTCTCCGTCGCGTAAATCGAATGATTTTTCGAAGCCGTTGGACACAGCTTTCATTCAGACATCGATGGTGCAATAACACACGAAGTCTTCTCGTCTCGGCATGGCGGCTTATCGATAAGCGTGGTAACGATGTCGTCATCGTCATGTCCTCTCCCTTACCCATATGCCCATCCATTTTCCAAGCCCAAATTCCCTT
>Ga0265797_10003649_pt1 | contig 24483 bp, 18 predicted proteins | sample P2T30metagenome_FD_192433 | JGI IMG/M metagenome (GOLD analysis project Ga0265797, IMG submission 192433) | Plant litter microbial communities from East Loma Ridge, Irvine, California - P2 T30 | ecosystem: Environmental > Terrestrial > Plant litter > Unclassified | place: USA: California... | reverse complement strand
GACCGGCTGCAGCGGGTCGCGCAGGCACGCCCACACCAGCATCGTCACCGCCTCCTCACGGTCGCCGTTCAGGTACAGCGCATAACCCAGGTTCCCCAGCAGGAAGCCCTGCTCGGCCGGCGGGAGCCCGGCCGATTGCGTCAGCAGCTTGCGCCACAACGCGATGGCACCGGCATAATCGCCTCCTTCGGCCAGCACCACGGCCAGGCCATTGCGCGCGCCCCGATGCGCCGGATCGAGCCGCAGCGCCGCCTCGTAGGCGCGCCGGGCCAGCGGCGCGTGGGCGGCCGCGTGCTCGCTGCGTCCCAGCGTGTAATAGCCGTCGGCGCTGCCGAACGTTGCTGCCGGTGCCACGGCTTGCGCCGGCACATCCTGGCGCGGCACGCTGCAGCCGAGCAGCAGCGAACCCAGACAGGCGGCGCGCGCCGCTTCCCGTATGGTCCTGTTTCCGATCATCGTAAGCTCCTCGCGTTATCGTTGGCCGTTCATCATCGGCAGCACTTCCTGCGACAGGTGAATCGCCGCGGGTCCCATCAGCACCACCAGCAGCGTCGGGAAGATGCAAAAGATCAGCGGGAACAGCAGCTTCAGTGCGACCTTTGCCGCCGACTCCTCGGCCATCAGGCTGCGTTTCTGCCGCAGGTTTTCCGAGTGCACGCGCAGCGAGTCGCCCATGCTGGTGCCGAAGCGCTCGGACTGGATCAGCATCGCCACCAGCGTGTCGACGTCCTCCACGCCCGTGCGCAGGGCGAAGTTGCGCAGCGCCTTTTCCTTGCTGAAGCCGGCGCGCATTTCCATCAGGACCAGTTGCAGCTCCTGCGCCAGCACGACGCTCTTGACGTGCACCTCGGCGGCCACCTTGGCCAGGCCGCGTTCCATCGACAGCCCCGCCTCCACGCATACCGTCAGCAGGTCCAACGCATCGGGAATGTTCTCGAAGATCTCGCGACGGCGCCGGTTGGCCGTGCGCGAGAGCACCAGGTTGGGAAAGTAGTACCCGGCCGCGGCGCCGGTGAACAGCACGGCGAGAAAGCCGTTGCGCAGCACCCCGCCCTGGGCGGTGGCCATCAGGATCGCCAGCAGTGCCGGTATCCCAAGCGACAGCACCGTCTTGGCCGCGAAGTACAGCGTGGGGCCCGAAGCGTGGCGCCAGCCGGCGTTGATGAATTTCGTCCGCAGCGGCGAGCGCTCCCACCCTTCCTCCGGCAGCGAAAGCTTGGTGAGCGGCTGGGCCGCGCGGGCCACGCGCTCGATCCACTGGCCGCTCTCGCCGGCGTCGGGCTGCTCCGGCGTGGTGCGGAAGGCCCGCAAGCGGTCGCGCAGCGCAGCCGGCGCGAAGATCGCCACGCCCGCCAGCACAACCCCGGCAACGACAACGAAGACGACCAGCAGGAACAGCAGTTGTTGGGTAGTCATGGGCTTTTCCTATACTCGGATCCTGACCAGCACACGCATCCACGCCACGCCGAGCAGCATCATGCCGGCAGCGCCCCATAACAGGCGCACCCCGGACGGATTCGTCCACAGCACGCTGATGTAGCTGTAGTTGGTCACGCACGAAATCGCCATCAGCCCCAGCGGCAGCAGTCCGAGAATCCACGCCGACAAGCGCCCTTCCGCCGACAGCACACGCACCTGACCCAGAAGCTTCAGGCGCGCGCGCGTCAGCCGGCCGATATTGCCCAGCAGCTCGGCCAGATTGCCGCCGGATTCGCGCTGGATCAGCACCGCCAGCACCAGGTAGCGCAGGTCCGTCAGCGGAATGCGCGTCGCCATGTTGTGCAGCGCCTCGTTCATCGGCACGCCATAGTTGACCTCTTCGTACGTCGTCTTGAATTCGCCGCCGATCGGTTCCGGCATCTCGTCGCCGACCATCTTGAGCACATTGGCAAAGGAGTGGCCGGCGCGCAGCGCCCGCGCCAGGAAGTCGGCCGCTTCCGGAAGCTGCAGCTCAATATGCTTGAGCCGGGCCGCACGCGCCCGCAACAGCACGCCGTACGGCGCGACCGCCGCCAGCGCCAGCGCCACACAGGCAGGCAGCAGCGGCACCGGCAGGAACGGCAGCGCCAGCAGTGTCGCCAGCGGCAGCGCCAGCGCGCCGCCGAGGAACTGCGCCACCTGCCAGGGCAGGCCCGATTGCAGCAGCAGGCGGTCCAGCGGTGCCAGCTGGGGCACGCGGGTCAGCCAGCGTTCCAGCAATGGCGACGTGGCATAGCGACGCTGCTTCAGGATGCTGATCCGCTCCGCGCCCTCGCCGCGGCCCGCCATCATGTCCAGCCGCCTGGCGATGCGGCGCGCGCCCTTGCCGTGGCTGGTCGTCCACCACAGCCACGTGCCCTCCACCATGAAAATCACGGCGGCGAACAGCAGCACGGCAAATGCGGAGAAGGCCATATCCATGCCGCTCTCCTATTCGAATACGCGGTCGGGATCGAACACGCTGTCGGGCACCGGCGCGCCGAACATCCGCAGGCGGTCGGCAAAGCGGGGGCGTACGCCGGTGGCGAAGAAGTGGCCCTGCACCTTGCCGTTGCCGTCGACGCCGGTCTGCTCGAAGCGGAAGATCTCCTGCATCGCGATGACGTCGCCTTCCATGCCCGTCACCTCCTGCAGGCTGACCAGCTTGCGCGTGCCGTCCGTCAGCCGCGTCACCTGCAACACCACCGTGACGGCGGCGCTGATCTGCTGGCGCGTGGCACGCGGCGTCAAGTTCACCCCGGCCATGCCCACCATGTTCTCCAGCCGCGCCAGCGCGTCGCGCGCCGTGTTCGAGTGGATCGTCGCCAGCGAGCCTTCGTGGCCCGTATTCATCGCCTGCAGCATGTCCAGCGCTTCCGGACCGCGCACCTCGCCCAGAATGATGCGGTCGGGGCGCATGCGCAGCGCATTGCGCACCAGCGCACGCTGGTTGACTTCCCCCTTGCCTTCGATATTCGGCGGCCGCGTTTCCAGGCGTACCACGTGCGGCTGGCGCATCTGCAGTTCCGCCGCATCCTCGATGGTGACGATCCGCTCGCTGGGCGGAATGAAGCCGGAGAGCACGTTGAGCAGCGTCGTCTTGCCGCTGCCCGTACCGCCCGAGACGAGGATGTTGATCTTGGCATGGCCCAGCGCCTGCAGCACCTGCTGCATCGGCGGCGTCAGGCTCTTGTTCTCGATCAGGTTCGCCATCGTCAGCGGATTGGAGGAGAAGCGCCGGATCGACAGGATCGGGCCATCCACCGCCAGCGGCGGAATGATCGCGTTCACGCGCGAACCGTCCGGCAGGCGCGCATCGACCATCGGGCTCGATTCGTCGACGCGCCGGCCGACCCGCGAAACGATCTTCTCGATGATCTTCATCAGGTGGGCGTTGTCGTTGAACGTGACGTCGGTCAGCTCCAGCCGGCCGGCCCGCTCGACGTACACCTTGTGGCAGGTGTTGACGAGGATGTCCGACACGCTGGCATCGGCCAGCAGTGGCTCCAGCGGGCCGAAGCCCAGCATCTCGTGCTGGATGTCGAGCACCAGGTGATGGCGCTCGTTCTGGTTCAGGACAATGCGCTCGTCCTCGATGATGCGCTGCACCAGCAACGCCAGTTCATGCTTGAACTGTTCCGGCGTCAGGCGCTTCAGCCGTTCCAGGTCGATGCGGTCCAGGATCAGCTGATGCATCGTGCGCTTCAGCTCCTGGTAGGCCGCCAGCGTCTGTGCCGGCAGCGTGACGATGCCGTTGCGGGGTTCGTCGGCCAGTGCCAGGCGTTCGCGTAAGCTCATGTCCGCTCCCCGATCACTGCTCGGCGGCGCTGCGGCCGAACAGGCGGTCGAACAGGCCCTTGGCCTCGGTGACGCGGCGCTCCGTCACCAGTTCCACCAGGTCGGCAAGGCTGCGCGCGACGGGACTGCTGCGCGACAGCTGCAGCACGGGGATGCCCTGGTTGACGGAATCGGTGGCGGACAGGTAGTCGTTCGGCACCGTGTGCACCACGTCCGCCCCCAGGGCATGCTCGAGGTCCGCCAGGCGCAGCTTGCCGCCCTTGGTGTAGCGGTTGACGATCAGGCGCGTGCGCTCGACGGGGTAGCCCAGCGAGCGGAAGATGTCGATCAGGCGCCGGCCATCGCGGATATCGGGCAGCGCCAGCTGCAGCACAGGATAGATGGTGTCCGAGCTGTCCAGCGCGCGCAGCGACAGCGCATCGATCTGTCTCCCCACGTCGAGCACGATGAAGTCGTAGTGCTGGCGCGCCACGCGCAGGATGACGTCCATGTGCTCGGGTTTCATGTCGACCGTCTGCGCAGGGTCGTCCGCCGCGGCCAGCACGCCGAATCCCGGCGCCACGTGGACCAGGCACGATTCCAGGAAGGCGCCGTCCATGCGCGTGATCTGGCCGCAGATGTCGGACAGCGTCATCGTCGGCTTCTGGTCGGAGACGTACAGGGTGGCGTCGCCGAACTGGCCGTGCAGGTCGATCAGCAGCACCTTCTTTTCGGCCAGCGCGGCCAGGGCGTAGCCGAAGTTCGTTGCCAGGAACGTGGCCCCGCTGCCGCCCTTGCAGGCGATGAACGCCAGTACCTTGCCGTCGCGCATGCGCGTGACGCCCGACTCGATCTCGATCCGGTCCATCGCCTCGTGGAAGGCACGGTGCACCAGCGGCAGCTGCAGCACCTCGCGCATTCCGGCGCGCATGGCGCGGATCAGCAGTTCCTGTTGCGCCTCGCGCGTCAGCAGGATGAACGACGCGTTCGGATACTGGCGCGCCAGCCGGTCCACCAGGTCCCACTCGCCCGCCTCGACGTCGCTGGCGTCGAAGATCACCAGTTCCGGCGCATCGGGAACCAGGCGCTCGACGGCATCGCGCAGGCCCTGGCGCGACGCCACCAGCTGCACGGCCGGGAGTCGCGCCGACCCTTGCGCCGCGACTTCGGCGTGCAGCATGCTGTCCTTGCTGATCATCAGTGCTTTCATGGCTTTTCCTTTGTTTCAGAGACAGGAGCTGGTACCCGGCTGGAAGCCGAGCGTTTCCGCTTTCACGACCGTGCTGGCAATCGGCACGGCAAGCGCCGACATGCCCGGCACGAGACCGGTGAGCGAGGCGTACGGCAGCGGCGTGCAGGCACCGCTCGCGGCCGCGCAGATGCGCACCCGGACGAAGCGGATGCACGACGTGCCGTTGGCATCGATGGTGCAGTTCACGACGTTCTGCGCCGGACACGCCGGCATCGCGACGACGGGCGCCAGCACGCCGCTGGCGCTCAGCGACAGGTACTCGAAACGCAGATGATCGGGCGTCAGTTCCGGCACGAGCGGCAATGCGCCGTCACTATCGCGGAACAGGGCCCGGTACCTCAGCGCGCTGACAGCGGCGGGGTCGGAGAAATCCGTCAGCGCGGCAGCGCGGGCCGCGCGCCGCGTCACGTCCTGCGCCGTGTTCAGCACGAATACCAGGCGCGCCGTTTCCATGGTGCCGACGACGAACATCAGGAAGATGCCCATGACGAGCGCCAGTTCGACCGTGATCACGCCAAGCGCGGCACGGCCGGGGCGGGACAGGCGAGGTTCAGGGCGCATAGCTCACCATATACCCGGGACCCACTCTTGCGTCCGGCAGATCGATATCGGAGACGCCGGAAGGCTGAAGATACTTGTTGCTGAATGTGATAACAGTGCTGACGCTCACCGTAGCCGGCTTGCCGGAGCCGCAAGCGTAAATATCACACTGCAAGGAGATCAGTTCCGGTATTGGCCTGGTGTCCAGCCCGTTTTCGCGCCCGGCCTCGGCGATATAGTCGACGACGAGCGTCCGCATCATCCCTGCCTGACTGGCCGCGGTGTGCGTTTCCTCTGGCAGCGCGGCGATGATGCGCGCAGCCTCGTACGTCGCCTTGTCCAGCACCATGGCATGCAGGATCAGGCGCCCCATGTACAGCAAGATCGGCAACAGCACGATGGTCGCGGACATCAACAGCGCCGTTTCGACAGCGGCAATGCCCTGCTGGCAGCGGAGGGTTTTCATTGGTGCAGTCCGATCGTTGCAGGCACAGCGGCCTGGGTGACGATGCCAACGAATTCCGCCGGCACCTCGGTCGCGGTGGCCGGCGCAGTCAGCAGGAAGCGGCCGATCGCCACGACACTGCCCTCGGTCTCCGGCGTACTCGTGCATTGCAGCAGCGGGATATTCAGCAGGCGCCGGTTGGCCCGCCCCGCCGCAGCAGGCGCCAGGCCGAAGGTGGCGCCGCCCGTCAGATATGGTCCCTTCGCTGGATAAACCGGACTGCTGCTCTTGATCGAACCGCCCGGCGTCGACGGATACAGAAACGGGAAGGACGATGTCGCGACAGATCCCGCCGCGTTCCTGGCCGGCCCATAGGCCCACAGGATGCCGTAGTCGCCCGGTATGGTGGCGGCCGGCGTCGGATCGTTGTCCGCGATCGTGCGCAGCGGACCTGGCGGGTCGGTCGGCTTCGCGGTCAGGCGGGCCGGCTGCCTGGTCAGCCAGTTTGCGTTGGCGCCCGCATAGCTCTTGATGTTCAGGTCCGGCGGCGCGGCCAGCGGATTGCACGCGGGCGTGCCGCCATACGTGCCGAAACGTGAATTGAGCTGCGGTGCCAGGGCGAAGCTGGCCGGGCGCCGCAATCTCACCGCGCCGTCTGCAACCGTTGGGTAACCCAACGTACCCGTGCACATGAATGGCGCGACGGTGGCATCGTCGAAACTGCCCGAGCCTGCGCCCGCCCCATGGATGGGGTCGACGTAAAAGTACACGGCGGGGCTGCTGGCGGACCGGTTCAGGTTCAGCAGGTTATAGCCGACGCCCGTGCGAAAACCATACTGGACCTGCTCCGCATAGCCCCCGTTGCTGCGCGACTTCGACGCTTCGGTAGCCATCGCACAGATGGCCAACGGTGTGACCTGCAGGGTGGCGGGACCGGCCACGGCGACCGCACCCATATTCAGCGGCTCGTGGACGCCCAGCGCCCCCATCAGCACCGGCTGCACATTGCGCATCGCTTCCTCCAGCACACCGGTGTCGACCCGGGCATAGCGAATAGCGGCGACATCTGTCCCGGCGGGGGCGGATTGCCATGCCGCCTCCGGTGCATCGGGCCTGGTGGCGAACTTCAGGGCGGCGCTTCGCCAGCGCAGCTTCTTGCCCAGGCCAATCCGCAGGCCTGCCGCGATTTCACTGGCGCCGTCCCGGGCCAGATCGAGCCCGGCATCGGTGCCGTCCAGCGCTTTCGCCGCCGCCAGTGCGATACTGTCCGCCGCGTTCTGCAATTGCGCGCGCCGCAGGTAGCACAGCCCCAGGTCGAGCGCCAGCCCGATGCAGCCGAGAATGGCCGGCAGCATGATCGCGTACATGATCGCGATCGCCCCGCCCTGACGTTGCCGCAGCGCGTTCATCTGCCGCTGCCCAGGCCGATGGTGAACGCCGGTGCCGCATCGGGCTTCTCCGCGAACGACTTCTGATAGCGCTGCTGGACTGCTGCGGCACTGACGCCGTCCATGCCGTCGACGGTGCTGTGCCGCCCTGCGGCATACGGGTCCCGCACCTGCTGCGCGAACGCCGTGCGGGTGGCGTCACCGAAGCGGGCGTCCCACTGCGGCGTCGTTGTCGGCACCGCACGGCAACCGGTGCAGACCAGCAGCACAACCAGGATCGATGACACGGACAGAGTCGTCGGCTTCATGATGTGCTCCTTATTTCAGGCGGAAGCCGGATGGCTGGACGGCAGCGACCGGCAGTGTGGCTGGCGGCACCGCTCGCGGCGTGGCTGGCGGTACGGCGGACGGCGCGGCTGGCTGTAACGCTGGCGGTGCCGCGGACGGCGCTTCCATCTGTCCGGCCAGGAACAGGTCGGCCTGCGCGGCCGGTTGGTGCGCATCCGTCGGCAGGCTGAAGCCCGGCGCCAGCGGCTTGACCAGGTGCGCCGTCACGACAAACAGCAGTTCGCTCCGGTCACGCTGGAAGTTCGTACTGCGGAACAGGGCCCCCAGCACGGGCAGTTCGCCCAGCACCGGCATGGCGTTGATGTTGCTGGTCTGGTTGTCGCGAATCAGGCCGCCGATGGCAAAGCTCTGGCCGTCGTACAGCTGCACCGTCGTCGTGGCACGGCGCGTCGTCAGCAGCGGCATGATGGCGCGCCCGTTGACGCCGCCGGAGCTGACGCCGACCCCATCGCGCGACAGCTCGGACACCTCCGGCGCCACCTTCAGGTTGATGCGCCCGCCCGACAGCACCGTCGGCGTGAAGCGCAGGCCCACGCCGAATTCCTTTTCCTCCAGCGTGACCTTGTTGTTGTCCTGCGCGACGGGGATGAAGATCGTGCCGCCGGCCAGGAAACTGCCTTCCTGGCCGCTGACGGCCATCACGGTCGGCTCGGCCAGGATGCGCACGAGGCCGTCCTGCTGTTCGCCGTCCAGCCGCATGTACTTTTCCAGCGACTTGGCCAGCAGCATGCTGCCGCGGGCGGTGCCGCTGATGAAATTGGCGGCCACGCCGGCCGTCCACTCGCCGCCCTCGAGCCGGACCGACGTGCCTTCCAGCTTGTCCAGCAGCGTCTTCGCCACTTCGGCGATTTTGACTTCCAGCATGACCTGCTGGGGCGCGCTGACACCGAGCAGGTTGACGATGCGGGGGCCGGCGCCGGCAGCGGCCGGCGCCGCGCTGTCCGTGCCGCCCAGTGCCTTGGCCGGGTTACGCACGAATGCCTGCGCCAGCTCCATCACCTGCGCCACCGTAGCGCCGCTTTCCACGGTGCCGGACAACACAAGCGTATCGGCCGCCGCCGTGACCCGGATGCTTCTTTCCTCGGGCAGCAGCGCGGTCAGCGCGGACTGCAGCCCGGACGTATCCATGCCCACCACCACGTCGATGACGCTGCACGCTCCGCTCCTGCCCTGCACGATCATATTGGTGCTGCCGACATCGACGCCGACGAGGTACAGCGTTTCCGGTGCCACCAGCATGGCCTGCAACACGGAGGGGTTGCCGACGCTGCGGTTGACGACAGGCTCGGGCAGCCGCATTAACGTCGACTTGCCGAGTTGAAGGGCCAGCCGGCCCGGCGCGGCGGGCTCACCCGTGCAGCGCGGACCGTCGGCGCGCGCCGCGACTCTGGCGGGACCGGCGGCCTTCGGCACGTCGGCCGCGCCCGCTGGTTCAGCCGCATGGGACAGCGGGGCCGCGAACGCCACGCACACGGCGGCTAACGTCAGGGCTGGGAAAAGGGGTCGTGTCATGGCTTCCTCACAGGCATTCGCGGCGGCTGTGCAAACCGTCGATGGTCCCGATGCAGTGGCGTGGCGCCTCGCGACGGGGCACGCTTGCAACCGCGCGCCGCGGCACCGGCGCGGCCATGGCCACGACCGGCGTCGCCGGGGCCAGGCCCAGCAGGCTGGTCTTCGTGGCGCCAGCCGTGGTACCGGGTTGCGGATCGACCTGGTTGCGCAGCACCAGCGACAGCGTGCCGACGCTGCGCGCCAGATCCAGTTTCTCGGCCTGTTCGGGCGCCACCTCCAGCGTGACGGCGTTGACGACGCGGGGCTTGGTATCGTCGCGGCTCACTTCCTGGGCGACGGCCAGCACGAGGATGCGTTCCAGGACGATTTTCGAAATGGCCTGATCGTCGTGCTGCGCGCCGGCGGTGGCCTGTGTGCTGACGAGGATGTCCACAAAATTGCCGGGCAATGCGAAGCCGGCCACGCCGATGACGTCGTTGACGCGCACCGTGATCGCCCGCTTGCCCTCGGTGATCAGGGCGGACAGCCCGCCCAGCGTGCCAACGGGCGCCAGCTTGGCCTCGGTCAGCGGCTCGCCGCGCAGAACGCTGGACTTCAGCACGCGGCCGTTGAGTACCAGCGGATCGCGCAGCGCGCCGGGCGGCACACTGTCGGCCGGCCAGTCGGACGACTTCAGCATATCGGAGCTCAGGCGCTGCCCCAGGCTGACGTCGGTTGCGGCCACGACGATGCGGTTGGCCGACGAGGGCGCCTGGCGCAGCAGCAGGCGTGACGCCATCGCGACGGCCCCGAGGCCGAGCACGATGGCCGCGGCCATCATCATGAATGCGCGGCGGTTTTTCATTCGATCCTCGCGAACAGGGAAGAGTCGGTGTCGGCCGCCAGCAACAGGCCGGCGCCGGCGAACATGCTGGTCCACGCCTGGTCGATGGTGGCCGGCGACACTACGGCGGGCTGGCCCAGGAAGGCAGCGAATTCCGCGATCCGCGCCAGGATGGCGCGCGGCGAGCCGGCGAGCAGCGGTTGCCCGCTGCCGCGATGGAGCTCGTCGATCAGGTAAGCCAGCGCCGCCTCATCGGCGGCCATGCCGAAGGCGTGGCACTGTTGGCGGAACAGCGCGCGATAGGCCGCTGCGCCGATCGGCCCCACATACACCTTGTAGCCGATGCGGCGCAGCGACGACGGGTCCAGCACCGCCTGCGGCGACTGGTTGGTGATGAACACCATTGTCGTATCGAACGGCACGGCGAACTTGTGGCCGCCGGCAAGCGCCAGCTGGTCGGCGCCCGTATCCAGCGCCTGGGTAAAGCGGCCCAGCAGTTCGGCGGCAGGCATGCGCTGGCGGCCCAGATCGTCGACGATCAGCAATCCACCCGCCGCCTTGACGTGGGCCGGTGCGTGGTAGCAGCCGCTGAAAGGGTCATGCCGCAGGTCCAGCGCGTCGGCCGCCAGTTCCGCCCCCAGGTGCAGCACGGGGCGGCTGCATGAGGCCCAGCGCGTGTCGGTGCTGCGCCGGTCCGACATGGCCCGCGGCGGCGCCGCGGGCGCCTGGTGCACGGCGGCGTCGTGCACCACCACGATTTCCTGCCCCACCACCACGGCATAGGGCACGGCGACGGTGCCGTGCAGCAGGCGGCCCAGCCGGCGCGCCAGCGTCGTCTTGCCGCTGCCGGGCGGGCCGTACAACAACAGCGAGCGATGCGCGTGCAGCGCCGCACCGGCCAGCTGACGCACCTGCGGCGGCATGCAGTCGTGGGCGAATTCGATGGCAACGTCGGCCGCGCTGACGGGCGCCAGCTGCGCCGACTGGCGCTGCAGCATGGCACGGTAGGCTTCCAGCGTTACCGGCGCCGGGCCGGCGTAAGGACTGCGTTCGAGCCACGCGGCGGCACGCTGGCGGCCGGCAGTGGTCAGCTGGTATTGTACGTCGAGGTCCGTATCGCCACGCCAGGCCACTTCGGCCATGTGTTCGGCGACCATGAAGTCCAGCACCTCGCGCAGCACGTTGATCGACAGGCGCAGGCGGGTTGCCAAGGCGGGGAGGTGGGTCTTGCCGGCGCTGAACAGCACCTTGGCGGCCAGTTCCACCAGCAAGGTCAGTTCGAGTCCCGTGTCGCGCACCGTCTTGGGCTGTGGCGGCACGAGTGGTGTCTCGGTGTCGCCGGTCGCTACAGAGGAATGAGTCGTGAAGTCCATGCCGTTTCTCCTGATGAGGATTGGATTCTAGCGGCGTGTTTCCTTGTGGATATTGACCTGCGGCAAGAAGCTAGATGTGTGGCTGCACAACGACGCAAACCGTTCCCAGCGCGATGGCGACGCCATAAGGAATCCCCCCGGCACTGACATCGCGGGGAAGCGCGACGCGGGCCTGCGGCAAGCCGCCCAGGGATATCAATACAGGCGTCAGCATGGCCGTGAGATTGCGCCACAGGATGCGCCAGCGGCCGTTATGGATGACGATGCCGATAGCCAGGACGCCACCGATCAAGCAGGTAAGCAAGGCGATCCGCAGCGCCAGCGCAGGGCCGACAAACGCGCCCGTCATTGCCATCAGCTTGACGTCGCCTGCGGCCATGCCGCGCAGTACATACAGTGGTAGAAACAGGAAAAAACCGGTCGCGAGGCCGGCCAGCCACGGCGACAGCAGAACGCCCGCCGGGCCCGCATGCCAGTGCAGCGCGAGCGCGATACCCAGGCCTGCCAGGACCAGGACGTTGGGAATACGGCGGATGGCGATGTCGGTGACGGCGGCCTGCAGTACCAGCCAGACGAGTAATATCTGGGTTGCAAGGTTCATGGGCACCTCGGGAAATGGCCCCCGGCCAAAGCCGGCGGGCCGCTGCGGCAACAGGATCGTTATTTGACCAGGCCGGCGCTAATTTTCGTGAACGCCGCCTCGATACCCTCGCCGAGGGTCGTGAAGGCTGCGGCGATCACTGTTGCAATCACCGCCGCGATGATGCCGTACTCGATGGCGGTAATGCCCTCCTCATCCCGGGCAAACTCCCGGGCTGCAACAATTAATGCGTTCATACTGTCCTCCTGTGGGTCTGGTTTGACTTCGGGTTCTGGCGTCAGCCATTAAGGACATCATAGGTTTTATGCCGAGAGGCAATCTTGACAGTGCGCAAGTTTCTTAAGGGCACTATCATTGGTACGGACGGAAATGTGACAGACAACGCCGCCGGGCTATGTCACACTGCGTCACCGCCTCTGCCGCACGGGGGTGGATTCGGGGCTGGAAGGCGCGCGCCGTTGTAGACAAAGAGTAGAATCGTGGCGTTTTTCAAGAATTTTCGCAAACGATAATTGCTGCGAAAGCAAAAAACATTTATGCTGATCAGCTGTCTTTAGGAAAGGCCTCGTGCTGTGCGTCACTGTGTGCCTTGATTTTTCGGAAACATAATGCGGCGCGCGTCTTGATACTTCAGAGAACGAGCATGGATTCCCTACTGAAACACATGGTGGACATGACCGGCCACCGCGATCACACGATGCTGGACATCTCCGTGATCTCGGCGGTGCAGGAGCTCGCGGGTGCCACCCAGGCACGCGTGCTGACGCTTGCCGCCGTGCGGGACCAGCTGTTCGTGCGTTCCCGCGCCGTGGTGACGGCGGGCCAGCCGGCGCGCATGGAAGACAATCCCGATCCCGCCAGTCCCGGCGATCCGATCAGCTGCTATCCGGCGCTGGCCGCGTGCATCGCGCGCCACGAAGCCAGTGCGGACCAGATGGACGAGCACGGCCGTCACACGCTGTGGCTGCCGATCTGGTTGGGTGACAAGGCCGACACGTGCCTGGAAATCGTCAACCCGACGCCCTATACGAGCGACACCATCCACGTCATCGGCGGCATCGTCAGCGTCTATCGCAACTTCCAGAATCTGCTCGATTACAGCGAACGCGATTCGCTGACGGGTCTGCTGAACCGGAAAACGTTCGACGACCAGCTGGCCAAGATGCTGCAGGCCAGCAGCGCGGAGCAGGACCAGTTGTCGCTGCCGCCGGGCGAACCGGAGCGGCGCCAGCATTGCGAGGAAGAGAAGCAGTGGCTGGCCGTCGTCGACGTCGACCACTTCAAGCACGTCAACGACAAGTTCGGCCACCTGTATGGCGACGAGGTGCTGATCCTGATCGCCAACCTGCTGCAATCGTCGTTCCGGGCGCAGGACCGCGTGTTCCGCTTCGGCGGCGAGGAATTTGTCGTGCTGTTGCGCTCGACCACATTGGACAACGCCAAGAAAATCATCGACCGCTTCCGCATGAACGTGGAGCAGCACGACTTCCCGCAGGTGGGCAAGGTCACCGTCAGTGTCGGCTTCGTCAGCATCAGCGCGTTCGAAGCGCCCGTCATCATCCTGGGCCGTGCGGATCAGGCGCTGTACTACGCCAAGAGCCACGGGCGCAACATGGCATGCCACTATGACGAACTGGTCAGTGGCGGCCTGCTGGCGACGGTGGAATCAAACGATACGGCGGAATTCTTCTGAGCCGGGCCGCTGGCCCGGCCCCTCATCTTCAGTTCATCAAACGACCAGGAAGCGCATGGGATCGACCTTCCACTGCGCGGGATCCTCGTGGCCGACGATCTTCTCGGCGCCGCCGAATCCCAGGCCGCGCGCCAGATCGACCATCTCCGGCTTGATGTAGACGTTCGTCTTCGTGTTGAAGAACACGTTGACCTTGGGCGACAGCAGGTTCGTCTCGTGCGGTTCCACGACCACGCCGAGGCGTCCGGATTCGAGCCGCACCAGCGTGCCGACCGGGTAGATGCCCACGCAGCGCATGAACTGCTGCACCAGCTGCGGATCGAAATGGAATTTGCTCCACTCATAGATCTTGCGCAGCGCCGCCGCGGCCGGGATGCCCTTGTGGTACACGCGGTCGGCCGTGATGGCGTCGTACACGTCGACGATCGACGCCATCTGCGCCAGCTCGGAAATGCCGTCGCCGGCCTGTTTGTCCGGGTAGCCGCTGCCGTCACGGCGCTCGTGGTGATGGCGTGTGATGTCCAGCGGGATCGGCCCCACTTCCGGCGACTGCAGCAGGATCTGGTAGCCGTCTTCCGGGTGCTTGCGGATGATGTCGAATTCCGCGTCCGTCAGGCGGCCCGGCTTGTTCAGGATCTCGTCCGGCACCAGTGCCTTGCCCGTGTCGTGCAGCAGGCCGCCGAGGCCCGCCTCGCGGGTGATGTCGTCCTCCAGGTCGCGCGAATGACAGAACGCCACCAGCAGCGCGCAGACGCTGACGGAATGCAGGAACGTGTAGTCGTCCTTGTTCTTGATGCGCAGCAGGCCCACCAGCGCGCCCGGATTGCGCAGGATGGATTCGGTGATGTTCTGCACGACCGGCTGCACGGAGCCGATCTCGATGGCCTTGCCCAGCCGCGCGTCCGCCATGACGTTGCGCACCAGTCCCGCCGCCTGCTGGCGGATGCGCGCCGCGCGCTGCAGCTCCTCGGCGAGCGAAACGCGGATAGGCCGCGCCGGCGCGCTGGCGATCTCCACGACCTCCTGCTCGATGGCTTCCTGCGTCTCGCGCAACGTGGGCGCGTCGCGCACATCCAGGCCGCGCGACGAGTCGATTACCACCTGACGGATGCCCGCATTCAGAATCTTGCGAATCTCCGCCTCGGTCGTGATGGCGAAGCGGCTCCGGACGAATGGATGGTCCATCCAGTCGCAACTGAGGTCATGAATAAACATGCCCACTTTTAATTGGGAAGCGTCGACTTTCTTCAACATGGCAATCTGCGGGATCATTAAGCGCGAGCGCTACAATGGGCAGTATAACCAAACAGTTGCCATACGGGACTAATCATAAGTTTAAGGCATCGGAATTCTTATGGAATTGCGTCAACTCCGCTATTTTGTTGCAATCGTGGATCACGGCTCGCTGTCGCGCGCGGCCGGCGTGTTGCATGTCGCGCAACCCGCGCTGACGCAGCAACTGCGCCAGCTGGAAGCCGATCTGGGCGCGCAATTGCTGCATCGGACGGCGCAGGGCGTGCACAGCACCGATGCCGGCAAGGTGTTTTACGAACACGCCCAGGCGATCCTGAAACAGGTGGCGGACGCCCGCTCGGCCGTGACGCAGTCGGCGCGGCCTTCCGGCAGCGTCACGCTCGGCCTGCCGCACAGCATCTCGGCCGCCCTCGCGCTGCCGCTGCTGGAAGCGGCACGGGCGCACTACCCGGACATCACCTTGCAGCTGACGGAAGAGCTGACGGGCAATCTTGCGGAGCAGCTCAAATCGGGCCGCGTCAACCTGGCCGTGCTGTTCGACGACGGCCAGCTGACGCCGTTCGTGACAACGCCGCTGGCGGAGGAATCGCTGTGCTTCATCTGCCGCACCGATGCGCGCTGGTTTCCCGACCGCACTGACGTGACGCTGCAGGAAGCGCTGGCGGCAACGCTGATCCTGCCCGGCCTGCAGCACGGCGTGCGGCCCCGTATCGAAGCGGTGGCGCACGGCGCCGGGCTGGCGCCGCAAGATGTCATCGAAATCAATTCGATTGCCATCCTGAAGTCGGCGCTGATGGCCGATATGGGCGCGACGATCCTGCCGGTGGCGCCCGTGCTGCCCGAGATCGAGCGCGGCCTGATGCGTGCCCTGCCCATCCACAGCCCCGCCATTTCCCGCACCGTCGTGCTGTGCGCTTCGCGCACGCTGCCGTTGACGAATGCGGCCACGGCCATCAGTGCGCTGGCGGTCGACGTCGCCAGGCAGCTGTGCTCGGGCGCGGCGTGGCCTGGCGCGAAGTTGCTGTAAAAAGCACTGGGGACTGGCTCCGATCACGGGCCGGACGGCCCGTGATTGGTGCCTGTCCCCGACCTTTATCGCACCAGCCATCATTTTTTCTTATACCCCCATCCCCAAACGCTATTTCCGTATACGTCAACCAAGGCGTAGACTGACAAATCAGCCACCGCCAGAGTGGCAAGCGCCGCAAAAAGCGGCCACGTAGCCTGAGCCAGCCTTCGCCCATCCGGCGGACCAAAGCCAGGCGCAACCGAAATAAAGCATTTTGGAGACAAGCCATGCCCGATACCCCGGCAATGGGTGCCGCCGCGTCCCTGCATGACGCCGCGCCCGCGCAGCCAGTCGTTCTGAACGACGTCACCCTCGACGACAAATACACCGCCACGTCCGGCAAGATCTTCCTCTCCGGTATCCAGGCCCTTGTGCGCCTGCCGATGATGCAGAAGATCCGCGACGACAAAGCCGGCCTGAACACCGCCGGCTTCATCTCCGGCTACCGCGGTTCGCCGCTGGGCGGCCTGGACGAGACGCTGTGGAAGACGAAAAAGCACCTGGAAGCGAGCCACATCCAGTTCGTGCCGGGCGTGAACGAGGATCTGGCCGCGACTGCCGTCTGGGGCTCGCAGCAGGTGGACCTGATCGGCCCGTCGAAATACGATGGCGTGTTCGCCATGTGGTACGGCAAGGGCCCCGGCGTGGACCGCTGCGGCGACGTCTTCAAGCACATGAACCATGCCGGCACGTCGAAGCACGGCGGCATCCTGCTGGTCGCCGGCGACGATCACGGCGCCTATTCCTCTACCCTGCCGCACCAGTCCGACCACATCTTCTCGGCCTGCATGATCCCCGTGCTGTATCCCTGCAACGTGCAGGAATACCTGGACCTGGGCGTGCACGGCTGGGCCATGTCGCGCTTCTCCGGCTGTGCCGTCGCCTTCAAGGCGCTGGCCGACACCGTCGAATCGTCGGCCTCCGTCGATGCCGATCCGTTCCGCGTGCAGGTCAAACTGCCCCAGGACTTCGCGATGCCGGAAGGCGGGCTGAATGCCCGCCTGTCGTCGATCCCGCTGGGCCAGCAGGCGCGCAATCAGGAAGCGCTGATGCAGGACTACAAGATCTACGCGGCCCTGGCCTACGCGCGTGAAAACAAGCTGAATCACACGACGATCGACAACCCGAACGCCAAGCTGGGCATCATCGCTTCCGGTAAATCGTACCTGGACGTGCTGGAAGCGCTGGAAGAACTGGGCATCGACGAGGACATGGCCGCGAAGGTCGGCCTGCGCCTGTTCAAGGTGTCGATGCCATGGCCACTGGAGCCGGACTCGGTGCGCGAATTCGCCCAGGGGCTGGACGAGATCCTGGTGGTCGAAGAGAAGCGCCAGTTCGTCGAATATCAGCTGAAGGAACAGCTGTACAACTGGCGCGACGACGTGCGCCCGCGCGTTATCGGCAAGTTCGACGACAAGGGCGAATGGGTCGCGCCGCGCGGCGAATGGCTGCTGCCGCCGAAGGCCGATTTCTCCGTCTCGCAAGTGGCACGAGTAATCGCCTCGCGTGTAAAACGCTACATCGACGACACGCATATCCAGGACCAGATCAAGGCGCGCCTGACGTTCCTGGACGCGAAGGATGCAGTGCTGAAGAAGGCCATCAGCACCCCGTTCCGTCCCGCGTTCTACTGCTCCGGCTGTCCGCACAACACGTCGACGAAAGTCCCGGAAGGCAGCTTCGCGCTGGCCGGCATCGGCTGCCACGTGATGGCCACGTCGATCTACCCGGAGATGAACAAGCTGACGACGCACATGGGCGGCGAAGGCACGCCGTGGATCGGCCAGGCCGCGTTCTCCACCGTGCCGCACGTGTTCCAGAACCTGGGCGACGGCACCTACTTCCACTCCGGTTACCTGGCGATTCGCGCCGCCGTCGCGGCCAAGGTCAACATCACGTACAAGATCCTGTACAACGATGCGGTCGCCATGACGGGCGGGCAACCGGTCGACGGCACCGTCTCCGTGCCGATGATCGCGCAGCAGATGGCGGCCGAAGGCGTCAAACGGATCGCCCTCGTGACGGAAGACCTGTCGCGCTACAGCGACCGATCGAACCTGCCCGCGTTCGTCACGCTGCACGACCGCAAGGAGATGGACGACGTGCAGCGCGAGCTGCGCGACCTGCCCGGCTGCACGGTACTGATCTACGACCAGACCTGCGCCGCCGAGAAACGCCGTCGTCGCAAGAAGAACGAGTTCCCGGATCCGAATAAGCGGATGGTCATCAACGAGGCCGTCTGCGAAGGCTGCGGCGACTGCGGCGTGCAGTCGAACTGCGTGTCGATCCTGCCGAAGGAAACGGAGTTCGGCCGCAAGCGCACCATCGACCAGTCCAGCTGTAACAAGGACTACTCGTGCGTCAAAGGCTTCTGCCCGAGTTTCGTCACCGTCGAAGGCGGCACGCTGAAAAAATCGAAGACGGGCGTCAGCAAGGCGCCCGATGACTGGGGCGCGCTGCCGCAACCGCGCCTGCCGGAGTGCGAGCAGCCGTACAACATCCTGATCAACGGTATCGGCGGCACGGGCGTCATCACCGTCGGCGCGCTGATGGGCATGGCCGCGCACCTGGAAGGCAAAGGCGCTTCGGTGCTGGACATGACGGGCATGTCGCAGAAGAACGGCTCCGTCACGTCGCACGTCAAGATCGCCACGTCGCCGGCGCACCTGCGCGCGCAGCGCATCGCCACCGGTGAAGCGGACCTGATTCTCGGCTGCGACATGCTGACGGCCGGCGCGGCCGATGCGGTGTCGAAAATGCGTCCGGGCCGCACGCTGGCCGTCGTCAACCTGCACGAGCAGCCACCCGGCACGTTCGCGCAGAACGCCGACTGGCAGTATCCGGCCGAGGAAGTGCGCGCGCTGATCGTCGAATCCGTCGGCGGTGCCGACGCGGCCGACTTCATCGACGCGACGAAACTGGCCACGGCGCTGATGGGCGACTCGATCGCCGCCAACCTGTTCGTGCTGGGTTACGCCTGGCAGCGCGGCCGCATTCCGCTGTCGGAAGCGGCCCTGCTGCGCGCCATCGAGATGAACGGTGTCGCTGTCGAATCGAACAAGAAGAGCTTCCTGTGGGGCCGCCGCGCCGCCGTCGACGTGAAAAAGGTCGAGCTGACCGCGACGCCGACGCAGGCCATCGTCATGCAGATGCCGCAAAGCCTGGACAGCGTGATCAAGAAGCGCATCGAGTTCCTGACGGGCTACCAGAACGCGGCTTATGCAGCGCAGTACGAACAGCTGGTGCTGCAGGTGCGCGAGCGCGAGACGGCGCTGGGACTGCCGAACCGGCTGTCGATGGCGGTCGCCAAATCGCTGTTCAAGCTGATGGCGTACAAGGACGAATACGAAGTGGCGCGCCTGTACACGGACGGCCGCTTTGTGGAGCAGCTGAAGTCCCAGTTCGAGGGCGACTTCAGCCTGAAGTTCAACCTGGCGCCACCAATGTTTTCGAAGAAGGACGCCAAGGGCCACCTGGTCAAGGCGGAATACGGCTCGTGGATGTGGAAGGCGTTCAGCGTGCTGGCAAAACTGAAGGGCCTGCGCGGCGGCGCGTTCGACATCTTCGGCCGCACCGAAGAGCGCAAGATGGAACGCGCGCTGATCGGCGAATACCGCCAGATCGTGGCGGAGCTGCTGGCCGGGCTGAACGCGTCGAACTACGAGCAGGCGGTATCGATCGCCGCGCTGCCGGAAAAAATCCGCGGCTTCGGTCACGTGAAAGAAAAAGCGGTCGCCACGTTCCACGCCGACAAAGCCCGCCTGCTGGCAGCCTTCGGCGGCGCCCGCCAGCACGCCGCCTAAAAACCCGGGACAGACCCGGGTTTCCAGGCAATGTTTCCAAAATTTGGGGACTGTCCCCGATTTTGAGAAACATTGCCGCTAAACAGGGGACTGTCCCGGGTTTTACCGTAGTACGTTTCTTTTACGTTAACGTAAACGTCATATAATCGGATCTCACGATCCGTCGAAATTCCAGGGAATCTCATGAACGATCTGACCTCCGCCAAGACCCTTGCCGCCGAAGCCGACCAGGCGCGGCCGGCCAACAAGGTGCGCTTCGTTACGGCCGCCTCGCTGTTCGATGGCCACGATGCCTCGATCAACATCATGCGCCGCATCCTGCAGTCGAACGGCGTCGAGGTCGTCCACCTCGGCCACAACCGCTCCGTCGACGAAGTCGTCACCGCCGCGCTGGCGGAAGATGTGCAGGGCATCGCCATCTCCAGCTACCAGGGCGGCCACGTCGAATATTTCAAGTACATGATCGACCTGCTGCGCCAGCGCGGCGGCGCGCACATTAAGGTGTTCGGCGGCGGCGGCGGCGTGATCGTGCCCTCCGAGATCGCCGAGCTGCACGAATATGGCGTCACGCGCATCTTCAGCCCGGAAGACGGCCAGCGCATGGGCTTAGTGGGCATGATCCAGTGGATGGTGCAGCAGTGCGACATCGACCTGTCGCAGTATTCGCCGACGTCGCTGGCGCCGCTGCAGGAAGGCGACATCGCGGCGCGCCACCGCCCGCTGGCCCAGCTGATCACGGCGCTGGAAAACGACCGCGCCGCGCCGGAACTGCGCCAGCAACTGCTGGCGGCCGCCGACGAACTGGCGACGCCGACCCTCGGCATCACCGGCACGGGCGGTGCGGGTAAATCGTCGCTGACGGATGAACTCATTCGCCGCATCCGCCTGGACCAGGGCGACCTACTCAACATCGCCATCATCTCGATCGACCCGTCGCGCCGCAAATCGGGCGGCGCGCTGCTGGGCGACCGTATCCGCATGAACGCGATCAATCCCTGGAATGGGCAGGCGCGCGTCTTCATGCGCTCGCTGGCGACACGTGAAGCAGGCTCGGAGATCTCGCAGGCGCTGCCGGACGTGATCGCAGCCTGCAAGGTGGCCGGCTTCGACCTCGTCATCGTCGAGACGTCCGGCATCGGCCAGGGCGACGCGGCCATCGTGCCGCACGTGGACGTGTCGATGTACGTGATGACGCCGGAATTCGGCGCCGCCTCGCAGCTGGAAAAGATCGACATGCTTGATTTCGCCGACTTCATCGCCATCAACAAATTCGACCGCAAGGGCGCGCAGGACGCGCTGCGCGACGTGGCCAAGCAGTACCAGCGCAACCGCGAGCTGTGGAGCAAGCGCCCGGAGGAGATGCCCGTCTACGGCACGCAGGCGTCGCGCTTCAATGACGACGGCGTCACGGCGTTGTACCAGGGCCTGCTGCCGAAACTGGCGGAGCACGGCCTGCACGCGCAGCCCGGCAAGCTCGCGCCGGTGGACGTGCGCTTCAGCTCCGGCAAGAACGTCATCGTGCCCCCGGCCCGCGCGCGCTACCTGGCCGAAATCGCCGACACCGTACGCGGCTACCACAAGAATGTGCGGCGCCAGTCCGTGCTGGCCCGCGAGCGCCAGCAACTGCTTGAGGCGAAGCGCATGCTGGCGCTTGCCGGCAAGAGCGCGGACTTCGACGACGTCATCGTCGAACGCGATAACCAGCTGGACGCCAACACGAAAAAACTGCTGACGACGTGGCCGGACGTGCAGGCGGCCTACGCGGGCGACGAGTTCGTCGTCAAAATCCGCGACAAGGAAATCCGCACGGGCCTCGTCTACCACACGCTGTCCGGCAACAAGGTCCGCAAGGTCTCGTTGCCGAAGTACGAGGACCACGGCGAGCTGCTGCGCTGGCTGATGCTGGAAAACGTGCCGGGCTCGTTCCCGTACACGGCCGGCGTGTTCCCGTTCAAGCGCGAGGGCGAAGACCCGACCCGCATGTTTGCCGGCGAGGGCGATGCGTTCCGCACCAACCGCCGCTTCAAGCTCGTCTCCGAAGGTCTGGACGCAAAACGTCTGTCTACCGCCTTCGACTCCGTCACGTTGTACGGCGCCGACCCGGCGCTGCGCCCCGACATCTACGGCAAAGTCGGCAACTCGGGCGTCTCGATCGCCACGCTGGACGACATGAAGGCGCTGTACGACGGCTTCGACCTGTGCAGCCCGACGACGTCCGTGTCGATGACGATCAACGGCCCGGCGCCGACGATCCTCGCCATGTTCATGAACACGGCGATCGACCAGCAGATGGAGAAGTTCGCGCGCGACAAGGGCCGCCAGCCGACCGATGAGGAAGCGGCGCAGATCCGCGCGTGGGTGCTGCAGAACGTGCGCGGCACCGTGCAGGCGGACATCCTGAAGGAAGACCAGGGCCAGAACACGTGCATCTTCAGCACCGAGTTCTCGCTGAAGGTGATGGGCGATATCCAGGAATATTTTGTGAAGCACCTGGTGCGCAATTTCTACTCCGTGTCGATCTCCGGTTATCACATCGCCGAAGCGGGCGCGAACCCGATCTCGCAGCTGGCCTTTACCTTGTCGAACGGTTTCACGTTTGTCGAGGCCTACTTGGCACGCGGCATGAACATCGACGACTTCGCGCCGAACCTGTCGTTCTTCTTCTCGAACGGCATGGATCCGGAATACACGGTGCTGGGCCGCGTGGCGCGCCGCATCTGGGCCGTCACGATGCGCGACAAATACGGCGCGAATGACCGCAGCCAGAAGCTGAAGTACCACATCCAGACCTCCGGCCGCTCGCTGCACGCGCAGGAGATCGACTTCAATGACATCCGCACGACCCTGCAGGCGCTGATCGCCATCTACGACAACTGCAATTCGCTGCACACCAACGCCTACGACGAAGCGATCACGACGCCGACGGACGAATCGGTGCGCAGGGCGTTGGCAATTCAATTGATCATCAACCGCGAGTGGGGCCTGGCGAAGAACGAGAACCCGAACCAGGGCGCGTTCATCATGGACGAGCTGACCGACCTGGTGGAAGAACAGGTGCTGCAGGAGTTCGAACGCATCGCCGAACGGGGCGGCGTGCTGGGTGCGATGGAAACCGGCTACCAGCGCGGCAAGATTCAGGAAGAGTCGCTGCTGTACGAGCACAAGAAGCATGACGGCTCGCTGCCGATCATCGGCGTCAACACCTTCCGCAATCCGAAGGGCAGCGAGGCGCCGCAGACGATCGAGCTGGCCCGTTCCACGGACGACGAGAAGCAGTCGCAATTGCGCCGCCTGGAAGACTTCCACACGCGCCATGCCGCCGAAAGCCCGGCCGCGCTGGCAGCGCTGCAGCAGGCCGCCATCGACAACGAGAACGTGTTCGAGAAACTGATGGACGCGGCGCGCGTCTGCTCGCTGGGGCAGATCACGACCGCGCTGTTCGAGGTCGGTGGCCAGTACCGCCGCAATATGTAAGCGACGTTGAAATGGCTCCCATCCTCCAGGCCTCAGGCCTTGAGGTGGGGCCGCCTCCGGCATCCGCACGCTTAAACAAAATCTATCAATGTTAAAAGCTGGCGAGGCGCCCGCCCTCGCCTGTCACAATCCTCTCCCCATTTTGCCGACGGTATTGATTTATACATAACTTCCGTTGCGCATCACCAGCAGCCTCTGCTGCTGATCAATACGCGAAAGTTCCCCTCCGCTAACGTAGTAACTCGTTGTACAGGCCTCCCCCTGATGAGGACCGTAAATGAGATACGCACGCCTGACGCCGGGGCACGGCTTCAAACCCGCCAACAGTTTTTTCTACTACCTGCAGCGTATCGTCGTGTCGCCTCCTCTGCGCGGGCTGTGCGTCCGCCTGTTCCGCCAGTGGGTCCGCGTACGCCAGGGCGCCGGCATCACCGAGCCGCCGCCGGCGCAACGACAATTGCTGGAGCGCCTGCACGCGGAAGGCTATGCGGCGCTGGGCAATGTGCTCACGCGCGCGCAGTGCGACGACATCCACCGCTATCTCGTCCCGCGTACTCTGACCGACCGGCATGACGCCGCATCGACCTTCACGATTGACAGCGTGCCCGCCAGCGCCAGGCTGGCCGAGTACAGCCTGAGCGACATCGTGCACTGCCCGCACATCCTGGCGCTGGCCAACGACCGCCGGCTGCTGGAACTGGCCACCAGCTATATCGGCTGCAAGCCGACGATTTCGCAGCTGGGCGTGCGCTGGTCCTTCCCCCGGACGGGGCTGGGCAGCGACCTGCAGACGTTCCATCGCGATTCCGAGGACTGGCGCTATTTCAAGGTGATCGTCTACCTGACCGACGTCGGTCCCGGGGACGGTCCGCATGTGTACGTGCGCGGCACGCATCAGACGCGTGCGCCGATGCGGCTGCATTTACAGACCGATGGTGAAGTGAGCGATGAGTATGGCGCCGAGCGGCTGATCGTCGCGATGGGCGAACGCGGTTTCGGCTTCGCCGTGGACACCGCGGGCGTGCACAAGGGCGCGCCGCCCACGGAGCGCCCACGCCTGATGCTGCAGATCCAGTACTCGCTGTTTCGCAGCTATGCCTATGTCTATGAACCGGAACCGCATCCCGCTGCAGAAGCGTTCGACCGCTACATCAACCGCCTGATCCTGGCCTA
>Ga0265797_10003648_pt1 | contig 24491 bp, 21 predicted proteins | sample P2T30metagenome_FD_192433 | JGI IMG/M metagenome (GOLD analysis project Ga0265797, IMG submission 192433) | Plant litter microbial communities from East Loma Ridge, Irvine, California - P2 T30 | ecosystem: Environmental > Terrestrial > Plant litter > Unclassified | place: USA: California... | reverse complement strand
GTAATCTTTGCGCCCACTTCCAAGGTCCTCTGGTCGATTGAGCCAGCTGAGGCGAATGTAAACATGCTCCGGATCCAGTGCCCGCACTTCAAGCACTTTCGCTTTCCATTGCGATGCAGTGTCGATCTTGGGATCCGCTGTATCGTCGTGTTTGACCAGAATGCATTCTCCTGTCGCAATGCTTTCGGCGCCCACTATGCCAATTGTCAGCCAATTCTTCCTTGTGTATCGATTCCGACCGCATGTCCTCTTACCTGTGAATTTCTTATACCGCCGCAAACTCTCCCACTTGTCCCTTGGTTTGACCTCGTATTGTACCGATAATCTTTCTTCGAACAAATCATCCTGCAACTGTAGTTGGTTTGTGCCAGTCCGTTTGCGCTTTCGTGTCAAAGGTACGGTATGGACTGAGAACGGCCGGTCTGTGTATTCGAGCCATTCGCGCAGGCGCGCGCGATCTTCTTCTGAGAGCTCAGCCGGTTGCGATGGTTGCGCAGCGGGCGATTTGGGGGTTTTGCTGGGTGTTTTAGCGCCTGTCGATTTGGGGGTGCCGTTTGGTGTTTTCGCAGCCTTCGAAGCGCGTCTGGCAGCAGGTTTAAGAGGAGTAGGCTTTGCCTTGGATACTGTCGCCTTTTTGCGCATTGTGCGAGTCCAGATGTGCGTAGCCGAAGTGCTCGGGAAGATTGGTCGGTCTGTTGTTCGTGTTTTGACGCGCTGACGGTACGCGTAGATTCGCTGGCAAGCACCTTCGAGTTACAGTGTCGGAAGATAGGTGAGAGTGATAAATGTATGCGCAGTCACGACCACGAGTTTGAACGATAACAATAGCGCTCTATTGCCTTCGTCACAGATTGTGGCTATTGAGCCCTATTGTTATTGATAGTATTGTCGCGGGGAGCGGCATTCGCTGAGACGCGCCGGAAGTAATGATGGCTCGTGCTTCTTCGTGTGGCCGAGGTGCTTGGGATATGCACGATGTGATGCAGACGACTAATTATAACTATGCTACATTCAGTGAATTGTTCGTTTTCTGGGAGAACTCTTGTGCGGTTGGCATTCATGGTTTGATACAGACTTGTCAACACAATGATCTCCTACGACTGATTCGAAGTGCTAGACCGATCATACTTGGCGTTGGCATATGCAAAGTCTTGCTTTCATGAGGTCAGAGTACGAGGGACTCCTCAATTGAATCTGAAATCACGAGTATCAGATTTCTCGACGATAGCAAGTGTCAACATGGCAGAGCCTGAAGGATTGTTTCAGTGTAGGCTGAGTAGCTAACTCACTTAGCGAGTGTGAAGAAACCGAACTAAGGAACCAAGACCTTGACCCTGTCACGTGTTTGATCTGGCCCTCGATCTATCTATCGTCCCGAGCCGTACCGTGTCCCAATATGGTTTAGCGGTCTTGGAAACGTGCTCAAATACTGCTCATCCGACTCCACTGATGATCGCTAGCCGAGAGCATAGCCATCTGGCGACGAAGCAAATAGTAGGGAAAGGTAGGTGAGGATATTGGCTCGCAGGAAACTCTCTCATGCCAATACTGCGTCGCCACAATCTCATTTCTGTCATCTCAGGTCTCTCTTACTTCTAAGAATCACTTTCAGCGAGTTTCGACGTACTACACAGGTTTCATTGCGAAAGCCAATTCAGATTGCCCCTTCAGCTTGAATCACCACCAGCAGCAGTAATAACACAGAACACCTGTGCCCAAGGACGATTCTTATAGTATCCGGCCACTTCTGCGCATATTCAGAGAAGCGCATCATCGAGAAATCCTTCAGGACCGCGAGAACCATCGGATATATCACACACAATGGATCACAGCAGCCACGACATGTCAAGCATGGATATGGGCGACTCCTCGTCTTCCAGCAGCAGCATGTCGCACTCCATGCCCATGGCCTTCACCAACGACCACAGCACACCACTCTTCTCCAGCCAATGGGCGCCTTCGACTGCCGGAGAATACGCTGGTACTTGCATCTTCCTCATCGTCCTCGCTATTATCAGCCGCATGTTGTTCGCATACCACCACGTCCTCGAGTCCAAGTGGCATGATCGGGCCATTCACCGCCGCTACATCCACGTCGCCGACGAAACAACCCACGGAGAGAGGCAGGGATTGCCAGCTATTGAGAAGAGCGACGAGGCGACGTTGACTGTCAGAGGAATGGACGAAAGGGTCAAGGTCATCAGGACACCTACACAGGCTGGCTTGCAGATCACTCCCTGGAGGTTTAGCACCGACTTGCCCAGAGCGTGCATCTTCACTGTACAGGCTGGCGTCGGATACCTGCTGTAAGTTTTCTCAATCCCCAGTCTACGGACGAATGTATCACAACAGATACTAATTATTTACAGCATGTTGGCAGTCATGACATTGAACGTGGGCTACTTCCTTTCAGTGCTCGCCGGACTCTTCGTTGGAGAACTTGCTGTTGGCCGCTACGCAGGTCTGGCCTCTGACCAGCACCACTAGAAATGCTTCTCGAAGCTTACGATCTATATGATATTTATTCGCAGCGTTCAAGCAATCTAGATACAGGCCCAGGCATCCGGGAAATCAAGCTGTCCCCAGATTACAGTCAAATTTCCGTTTCCGTTCCATCGTGTTAAAGCCGGCGTTCCGCTGTCATGGTAATGTTGCTCCCGTACATTCCTCGCAATTGCTTGCATTCTTGGCCCGAGATTTGTTATGGCACCACATTGACCTGATAAGCCGCGTTCATCTTTACGTAGATATTGCGTTTCTGCTATCTTTACCATCGCTTCCTCGCACCCAATTCTGTGCATCTGCATATCGCACGTCCTGTCACTACAGCATCTCACATACTCGGCATTTTTCGTAATCATGTTCGTCGCCAGTTACGCCACCGTCTTCGGCCTGGTCGCCTCGACCTGGGCTCTGCCTCAGTCTCTGAACAAGAGGCAGTCATTGACCTCGTTCTCTGACAGTATGTTTGACTACACGTTTCCAAGTCAATATCGACGAAACTGACCCAGCCCTTGCAGTTGACATCCTCAACTACGCTCTCACCCTCGAGCACCTCGAAGCAACCTTCTACCGCGAAGGCCTCGCCAAATTCTCATCAGCCGACTTCGTAGCCGCCGGCATCCCAGCCTCATCCTACGCTCGTCTGACCGAAGTCGCCGGCCACGAAAAGGCCCACGTAGACTTCCTGGTCACCGCTCTCGGCACCGCCGCCACGAAAGAATGCGTCTACGGCTTCCCCATGTCCTCCGTCGCAGAGTTCCTCGGCGTCGCCAGCATTCTTGAAGGCGTCGGTGTCAGCGCCTACCTAGGCGCCGCCCGCCAGATCGTTAACAAGGACTACCTCACCGCCGCCGGCTCGATTCTCACCATTGAGTCGCGCCACTCAGCATACCTGCGCGACACCTCCTCGGAGCAGAAGCTGAGCCCCTTCCCGTCAGCTCAAGACACCCCACTCACCCCTAACGCGGTCTACACTCTCGCGTCCGCCTTCATCAAGTCCTGCCCATCGACCAACCCAGCTCTACCCGTCAAGGCCTACCCTGCCCTCGCTGCAACCGCCGCCGGGCCAGCTACTGCTGGCTCGACAGTTCAGATCAAGTCCGCCGCGGCCTTGGCACCAGGCTCCGGCACTGCGAAGCTCTACGCTGCGTTCATCACTGCTGGCGGCCCTGTGTTCGCTGACCTCACCCAGGCCGGCGATGGTGTTAACTTCAGCGTCAAGGTCCCGGCGACGGGCGTTGCTGGACAGAGCTACCTTGTTCTGTGCAACTGCGGTGAGAGAGTCGACGATGGAACTATCGTGGCCGGACCGGCGATTTTGGAAGTCACTGCTGCTTGAAATCTGATGGGTTCGAGGAGGCGTTCTGTTTTTCTAGCATGCATTGGGGAAGAGTAATTGTAATCGATCGAGACAAGCGAAGATCTTCTAAAAACTGATTGTATCAAATGCGTACTGTACCCCAATTATACCTGACTCCAAGACTCTCTCTACAAATTATGACACTCCTTGAACATGCCCTGATGCAAACGCTGACCGGAACCACAAAATACTTCGCGTCACTCTTCAAGCAGTCTGCCCCTCCGCTTGCCACTTGACTTCTTTCAGCTCCGGTTTGCCGTAGACCTTGTCCACAGCCCCACCAACCATATAGTCCCTGCCTTTAATCAACCAAACAGCCCAACTCGGCACTCTCCATCCCCACGCAGCACCAACACCGCCGCCTCGACCCACAGGCACAACTTGCAGCTCACGACGCTCCGGTTCGTAGATCCTGTCTCCGCCCTTCGGTTTCGACGAGGAATCGCCGGAGTGTGCGGCGAGCAAGTCTCGCTTCATGTTTGATGCTAGCACAGGCACTTCCAGTTGGATTTCTGGGATGCCGCCCATTGTGAACGAGGTTATATCGCCGAGCGCGTAGACTAGTGGGCCTGCTTCGGGTGTGACGCGGAGGGTCGACTCCGTGGTCTTTACGCGGCCTTGTGCATCGAGCAGATGCTTCGGAATGTAAGAGGAGAGTGGCGTGCTACCGAGAGCAGGCAAGTACAAGTCGGCGAATATTTCCGAACCATCGGACAGAGTCACTTTGGTTTGTTTGCTGCCGTTGGAGGGAGTGGCGGAAGTGATCTGTGCCTAAAGTCAGTCCGGTTCCAATTTCCTCGGTTGATCATACAGAAACATACCTTCGTGTTGTACTTGACTTCCACTCCCAAGCGGTTCAGACCACGCTCTGCCTCCTTCGCGAGCGCTGGACGCAATCGCGGCAGAAGTTTATCCGCACTCGTGATGAGCGTGATCTGAGCCTTCGGGTTCTTAGGACGAGACTGGAACCACCCAGGCGTGCCGTTTATTACCTCTGCGATTTCTCCCGCAGTTTCCACGCCCGCGGGTCCACCACCTGCAATCACGATGGACTTCGCGGCCTTCACCTGGGCATTCGCATCGGCCAGCGCTGCCTCAATTTCCTCGTGACCGTTGCCATAGCTGGACCAGATAGCAGATTGCGACTTTGAGCCTGTCGCCAAAACCAGACTGTGGTAGCTGATGGCAGTCTCTTTTCCAGTGGGTTCGGAAATGAAAAGCACACGCTTCTCGGGGTCCCAGGAGGTGGCTTTTCCGACGACGAACTTGACCTTGTCGCCGTACTGTTTGAAGCCGGGCGCGATGTCGATGAAGATCTTCTCATTGGGCATGAGGTCGGTGTTGGCGATAGCGCGGGGTGAAGCATGTCTCAGGTACCATTTTGGAGACGCGTTGATGAGGATCACCTGGTACTTGATTGTTGTAGAGGTCGGAAGGTGAGGGTAGACGTGCTTGAGGAAGTAGTGAGCCGCGCTGAGGCCAGCGTACGAGGCACCTAGGAAGATGATGTTGCGCGTTTCGGACATTTTGGTTGGCTATTCTCGCTGGGCTGTTTTGTTGTTGGATGTTTGTTTGCTGCGTGAGACTTCGAGTTAGGCTCTCACGGTAGGCAGTGAGTGAGGTTCGAAGTGTTTGTTATGAGGTGCACTTGAAGCTTGTTGGCGTTATGAGACGAAGGGTTGAAACGATAAAGTCAGAAGCGCATACCTACCTCTTATCTCGCGTGAATCTCTCAACATCGCAAAGGAGCACGAGCTGAACAAATTATTCAGCCTCGCGTTTCGATATTGCGCGCTCGCCTGTCTTGTTACAAATCTCACTCAAGCATGCAAGCCACAGCACGCCATGGCAGCTGCTGTAGTTGTAAGCAAGGAGGATTTAAACAAAGAAACGGCAAGCACCGAAGAGGATTACGGGGGATTTTCACGCCGCGCTCGGCTCGGCTGTTGTTGCTTCCGAAGTTTGGTGTACAGACTCTCGATGGTGAGTAAGATCTTTCGGTATACATCGTCAAGTTTGATAGCAAATTAGCTCGTGAGATCGAGAGCCACTTGATCAGTATGTCAGCGATATCAACGATCGTTTCCATATCTGCGGTTTGTAGTACTGTTGCGTGGTGACTAAGTGTGAACTCAGTGCTTGAGTTATGCACAAAATCGAATGCACGTACAAAAGTTGATGCCAACGGTCTGGCAATTCATTTGAGTTACAACATCCATGTTCATACCCGTATATTTCGATGCTTTATACAACACAATACAATGTTGACCTTTGTAAGCACGCAAAGAATCAATTTTGTGTTGTTCTTCGGGTTGATCCATCGATCGAGTTTGCCTCCATCCCATTTACATTCGAGTCGACTAACTGTTGACCAACGCCAACATAGCCAACATGGACATAGACGTCTCGGCATACAGCCAAGATCGAACCACGTATACTACTCAAGCTCTAAATCAATCTCAAGTCGCCGACGGTCCGATATTTGCATCACATCACACAAAAACCGCGAGAAAAAACCATGAGCCCTAACCCTTTCTACCCCAAACATCAACTTTGACGATTCCATGGCACCGAGATCCCTGTTCCACCCTTCATGGTGCACTCAAAGCACCTAGCAATACATGTATCGACCGAAGACCCGGTCAAAGTATAGTTTCTGCGAGAAAAGGTTGTCTTGATGATATCGCTACAGATTACTGGCCACCAGTGGCCCAAGCGCTGAATCGCCTGACTCTACACGCAGGTCAGCACGCGTGCGAGCACTATGTGCACTCAAATGTCCGAGATCCTCCACGGCTGGCCCCAGGCCAAGGCGCACTGCACATCACTGCGTTCTCGGCCACCATCGCTCATGGACCCAGGGTATTAGGTGTCGTCAAAGCCGATCCGGGCGTCGGGCGCAGCGTAGAAAGCGGGCTCGCCGCATTAAGATTGCGTCTCACATTCCTCAGCATGTCTATCGTCCACCTGCTCTGCGTCGTCTGCACTTTGACGCCCTCGAGCAGCGACTCGATGGAATCGAGCGTGAAGTCTGCATCTTCGCTGTCTCCGAAGGCCGTCGGTTGTTGCAGCTGCATCTGTAATACAATCGCGTAGCAAGCGATGAGGTACTGCGCTTGGTACCACCCAATAAGCTGGGGATGTGAGCGTAGACATGCCACGATCAGGAGAGCGTTGTGTAGACAGTTACGACTGCTTTCGAAGACCCACGTCTCCAGGTCGGAAAGGTCGTGGAGGGAGTCATCCGGAGTCTTGGGAGGCGTGGCACAACGCTCGATCTCTTTGTGTAAGAGGAAGTAGCACACCGGGCGGTTGAGCAAAAGGTGGCAGAAGTAATAGCGGATGGCAAGATTTACCTGTTTGGGATTGTAAGCATGATTTAGATGAATTTCGTTTACGAGCGACATACCTTGTATGAAGGGATGATGTGGGTGAGTAGTCCATAAGCAGCAATGGTGCGTGGGAACTGGAGCTCAATAGGCAAACTTCGATACCAGAATTCTAGCTCCGAAGTGAAGTCGGATATCGGCCTCCCAACAAATCGCGGGTTGCTGTAAGAGTTGTTGATCATGTATATTGTCGTCAAAATACGGTTCTGGCAGAGTCGTAACCAAAGGGTCTGATCCAAGAAAAGCGGCGCTTGCTGTTCTGGTGCAGCAGTGTAGAGTGGAAATTGTGTTTGGCTCCCGTTGACATTGCCACTCGTGTCGAAGAATAGTTGGCCTGTATCTGCTGTAGGCTGCCCGTCGATTTCAGAGAGCAGATCACTTTCCATCAGGAAATGCATTTTCGCAATAAATGATGCAGGTCCAAGAGAAAGCCTCGACCTCGTCCATGTCGACGACAAACTTAGGCCCACTTGACGTAATAACCCAATGGCGTGGAATGGTCTGCCATATATTATTTGAAGTTGGACCGCCACCATGAGTTTGGAGTTCAACATGAAGTCTTCCGCCTGCGAATGAACAGTCCAAAGTCGAGTGAGAGCAAGCTGGAAACACTTCCACGAACTTGCCGTCGTTCCATAGTCGGTACTTGGGTCCGGGGTGAGGTAATGGAAGGCGACAGATAGTAGGAGCAGTAAGGTCAACGAAAGATCGCTTAACTTGATATATCCCATATCTTCGTCAGATTTCCGAACTGGTATTTGGCTCAAGGCAGTCTGAAGCGAATATGTGGAAGTCATTTGCAGGAGATAAATGATCGTCTGCGGGACCAAGTTCGTCTGATGGTACAATCTTTGAATGTATTCCTCGATGAGGTGGTGTCGTACAGTCGCCTCTGCGGCTTCGGTGAGATTCTGCTCGAGGCTGTGATCCGCTTCGTCGCATTGCCTTTGGAATTGTAATGGATCGAAGCCGTCTAAAGAAAGGTTGATCCTTAGACGCGGCCAGTATTGATACAGCTTGTGACATGCCGAAGTGTGGAAGCTCGGCATGGGAACGCGCTTGAAGGCGCCATCTTCTTCGGGATATCCCATGCTTGCGTGCCTAGCCATTGAAGTTGGTGGCGACAGCTTTTGTTGTTCAAGCGCCAGTAAGCGATTTTCCAAAACATTGAGTCGAGTGGTTAGGACAGGGTCGCTGCAGTTGTTGTCAGCCTGAACCTGGGTGTAAATCCTTCAGCTTTGGACACGAGCAGGCGTTGCGAAATTAGGTGCCTCGCTTCTCAAATATAGATTCGAGCTTTTTTGTGTCGTGCCGGTGCATCAATTCTCAACGGAGTCAATGGACAGAACATGAGTGAAGACTTACTTTTCTGGAACGCTCGCTGGGTTTCGGTAGATGCACTCTAGTTTGGCATTGGTGCAGTGGGTGCAAGTTGGCCGCTTGCCATCGCAGCGGGACCTACGAGAATGTCAGATACCGAGCTGACGGAGCCTGGGTCGGTGGAGGACGGGGTCGCAGCATACTTCCGGCGCCTACAGGTATCACATGCGAGGGAGATCTTGCTGCGAACAGTGCGATTATCGCCATGCGGACTGTCTGGTTCCAAGCTGGATGCCATGAGAGCAGCGGATCATGGCTTTTGGACCGCAGCCTTCGATATCCGTGCTGAGGCCGAACAGCGGATGCCTCGCGAAAGAGGTGGGAGTATGCAGTGGGGAGGATGCGAGATGCGACAATAACGGACAAGTTCTGGCAGCTGCTGCCGGGAGCCCTGTCGAGCGTGTTTGGCGCTGACGATCGCAGGTGGTGGCCTGTGGTGGCTCGATGCTTAAGCGACACGCCATCGCGCGCGAGAAACGGCGTGCGTTGAGTAAGGCAGACTGGCGGAGACGGCAACATCCACACCAGGACTGTTGCCTTGGCACAGCTATACTCGAAACAGGCTAGCCGCGCTGCAAATAGCCCGGAGAGTCGACGAGGGAGCAGCAGTCTGCAGCACAGAGGCGCAAATGCATGTCGCCAGCATGTGTGTCTCTTTGCATGTGGCAGAGGCAGTAGTGATGCGTGCTTCCATCATCAGCGATAATCGCACAGCACAGCATGGAGGAGAGGAGCTTGTCAGGAGCTTGTTCTTCGCTGAAGCTGAGCTGTGCGCCGCACCACCACCTGAACTACGAGGTATAGTATCCATATGGCGAGCCGGCGATATCTGGCCGTATTTACCCGTGCCGTGGTATATGGTACCTCACCGTGCCTGTCGACAAGGAAGGTGTGCGTGGTGCTCCAACAACATTTGCGCTGTGCGGAGATCAACGTGATCCTGCTGTTGGTGGCCCTCGCTTTTGGATGTTGTTCGTGCAAGATGCGAGGGGTCTGTGTAGAATGGAGAGCTTGCTCAGCCTCGCAAAACACCAGCAATACGCGAGCCGGCCAATGGAAGACGACATAAGCCACGAGCACTGGTTGCGAACGGACTTCCATCCTACATCGACTTCCATCAGCCACTGCTGCTATAGCAGTGCACTCCATCGAAGGATCTTGAAGGATCTCATTGAACTCAATAATACCCACCGCGGCATACTCCGCCTCGGGGGACCTGCGTGATGTCTCGTAAAATCCTGGTAGCTGAAGAACAGGCAGACGAATTGATCAACAGTCCTAAGAACATATAAGGTGGCAACAAGCAACAAGACAGGGTAGTATCATCTCACATCTCATCATCTCTTCGAGCTTCTCAATCAGTCCACAATGATTGCCTCTACTACCCTTTCTCTCTCCGTACTGCTTTCAAGCGCACTCGCCTTCACCCCCTGTCCTATCCAAGGTCCAGACTATCCAGCACCATCCGGACTTGCAGACGATCCAGTCTTCAAGGATGTCATCAGCAAGTTAACACAGAACCTTGACAACGCAACAGAGCAAAGCAACGCTCTGCTCACGAACCTAAAAGCGAACGAGACGAGCTACTCCGTCGTTGTCTTTGATGCCAAATCTACTCTGTTGTCATATCATCACACGGCAGACGCTCTTGCCCTTGCTCCAGAGAGTGTCTCTGAGGTCACTGGTATGCGTGCAACCTCTTTTTTCGATCGAGTCAAGCTAACAAATCCATCAAAGAGGACACAGTCTACCGCGTCGGAAGTATCAGCAAGCTGCTATTCCTCTACACCTTCCTTGTTGAGGCCGGGCATGACTACTGGCACAGGCCCATTACTGATTTTGTTCCGGAACTCGTCGAGGCTGCCGAATCCTGCTCAGCTGAAGCAGATCCTCTAACCTGCCCTGATTGGAACGAGATCACCCTAGGTGCACTCGCAAGCCATCTAGCTGGCCTTGGTCGCGGACGTCCAGTCACGCCCGCTCCTCCCAAAATCGGTGGAGTGCCTGTTACCAGCCTCGGTCTTCCTCCCAAACCAGTGATTGAACTCGCGCAATGTGAGAAACAGCCATGCACAAGGGCAGAATCCATCCGGGCATTCCTTCAAGAAGCGCCTGTAGAACAAGCCTTCAGCAGTCCGATCTACTCCAACGGCGCATACCAAATCCTGACCTACGCTTTGGAAGCCATCACCAACAGAACCATGTCCGACATGATCACCGACGATGTTTTCTGTCCCCTAGACATGGATGACTCGAGCTATTCGCTGAAGGCCAATGCAAGTGGTATTATCCCCAACAGTACTACCGGCAGTTACTGGAATGTGCCACTCGGAGATGCAGGCGCCACTGGTGGAGTGTATTCAAGCTCCAGAGACATGGTCAAGCTGGGCCAGTCGATCTTGAACAACACCCAGCTGTCCCCTGCATCGACTCGCAAATGGCTTAAGCCATGGGCGCACATGGCAGTGTGGCAGCAAGCCGTGGGCTTGGCGTGGGAGATCGCGAGGTGGCCAGTGGACGACCGTATCGTGGATGTCTACACGAAGCAGGGCGATCTGGGTATGTCAAGAACATTCCCTCCCCATGACTGAACAAAGCTTACTGACCTTCCCTGCAGGACTTTACCACTCCCGCTTCGCCATCATCCCAGACTACGACATCGGCGTCCTCGTCTTCACAGCCGGCACCGGCGACGCTCCCGCACAATCAGCTCTCTTCGAAACAGTCCTCACAGACCTCATCCCGGGCCTCGACGCCACCGCCCGCTCGCAAGCAGAAACCAACCTCGCCGGCACTTACGCCTCCTCCGACCCCGAAGTTAACACCACCCTCACCCTCATGACCGAACCCTCACAGCCAGGCCTCAAACTCACCGCTTTCACCTCCAACTCTTACGACGTGCTACACACTCTCTTCGCCGGCCTTCGCAAATCGCCAAACCCAGACGTACGCCTCTATCCCACGGAGCTCGTTCGCAAGAACGCCAATGGAACCGAGACTAGGAAGTATAATGCTGTGATCAACAGTTCTGACGTTAAGTATCCGGACAGCGTGATCGAGGCTTTGAACTGTGTGAGTTGGCAGATGGTGGATTCTGCTGTTTACGGCGCGATTGGAATCGACGAGGTGTGGATTGAGACGGACGGCAGTGGAAAGGCCGTTGGGGTTGAGGTGAGGGCTTTTGGGGCAAAGATGAAGAGGGCTGAATGAGAAGGAATGCATAAGTAATATGGCCAAAGGCTGAACGGAATTTTTATGATTGTCGTAAAGAAAGGTCATCGATTCATCATAATATCATCGTGCCGACGAGAACGCTGAAAGCCAAGGCTTTGCTCCAAATGCCCATGGACGAAACCAGAGGTCCAACTGAACCACTCGAGACAGCATCATCTGGAGCTTCAGGATCCTTAACGATCCCACTCTCTTCGCCTTCAGGCACTCCCGTAGAGCTCGCCACAACAGTCTGCGTGACCGAACCATCGACAACAACATACCCACCATCGCCCGTAGCGCTTATCGTACGCCCACCAACAACAGTGACCGCACCATCCGCAAGCGTCACAGTACCGTCCGCATATCCGACAAGAACATTCCGACCACTATCCACCACCACGGAAAGGGAATCGCTCGGCAACCTCTCTCTAGCCTTTTCATCTGAAGGATCCGACAACGGTATCAGCGAAGTCCCGCTGACAACCACGCCAGATCCATCCGCGAGCACCGCGACCGTAGCGCCAGCGACTATTGCCGAGGCGCCGTTGGCGATGATGATACTTTCTGAGCCGGACGTTAAGCGGACGCGATTGTCTGCTAGCTTTTCTGCTGTGATTATTCTCTCACCTGACTCTGATAGAATTTTGATTTTAATTGAGGACCCAGGGAGTTTAATTGTAGACCCAGAGGGTTGATCTGAGGATGCACTTGATGGGGCTTCCAGTGCAAAAGGGATGATCTCAGAGCCGTCGATGAGGATCACGCCGCCTGAAGATGGTACGTCGACGCGGTGTCCATTGACGTAGGCACTGTTGCCTAAAGCAATAGTGGTCGTTTCCGTGCCGGAAGTAAGTACCACCGCGTTGTTCTCCTGGACGACTCTCACGGGGACATCTCCATCTTTCCACACTGCCGTTGCTAATGCTGTCGTCGGTGATGCCTGGGCAGGCGCTGAAGGGAAGCGCACTGTCTCACTACTTTCGACCCGCAAGCCGCTGGGCTCAAGGCTTATTTGCTGCCCTTGGATCACGACGGGAGAGCCTCCGACTGTCAATGTACGGTCGCCGACGACAGCGATCGAGCCGCTTTGGACTACAGGTAGTCTTGAGCTGTCGAGCGTTATAGTCACTGGGGTCTGTCTGGAGGTGGCGATGCGAGTTATGCTTTGCTGGCCTCTGGTACTACCCTGCTCCACTTGCGGGCTACCTGAGCTTGGTGTATCCACGACAGGGCCAGGGCTGCCACTGGGGCCAGAGTTCTGGTTTCCTGAGCCTATGGGACCTGGGGCTGGTACCACTACCACTGGTGGAGAATCCTGAGGTGATGACCCTTGAGACGCCCGATTGTCTGTTGGCAGAACGACAGATGAGGGATCTTGAGGTGACGATCCCTGAGACGACTGGTTATCTGTCGGCGGACTGGCAGAGGATGGATCTACTCGCGATGACGTCCTACTCGGCTCTGCAGGTCCTCCGGTCTGTGCTGCTCCCGCAGTGCTACTAGACCGACTCTGACTTGCTGCAGTCAGGGTGACCGAAGCATGAGGAGTCTCTGGCTGACCAGCAGGCTCGGCGGGAGTGGTACTCGAAGGCACCGGTACGTTGATAGTGGTACTCAAAGTTGGCAGGACAGGTTTTACGACGGTCGAAGCTGCCGTCAGAGCCTTCGGAGGGTCAGGTACGCCATGCAGGGATACTTCACAATTTGACCAATACGGATCTATCGTGCGGACGCGGATGGGCAGGTAGATTCGAGGTGAGTACTTTGCGTCGGTGATGACTCCGTCTGTCGTTGGTGCTCCAGGGTACAGGTTATTTGGTGATTGGGCGCTGTAGGCTGCGGCGGGCACGGCATCCATGAAGTCACCAAAGAACACGGGGACCGTTGCGGTGGCTATGATAGAGAAGTTCCATGTTGAAAAGGTTTCCCATTCGGTCGTGGTGCCCTCATCGTATGTAACGGTTTCTGTTTCGTATCCATTATCAATCACTGAGAAGCGAATGGACGACACCTCTTCTGGCTTGAACGGCAAGAAGGTGCTGGAGTATTCCCCGCCACAGTAGCTCCCATGGGTGTTCGTGGCCTTCAACCAATCAATAGAAACATACACCGTAGGGGAGGTGAACGTATATGAGCCGAAGAGAACAGTGTTTGGTTGGCCAGGGATGGTGGGCGCTGCTGTGACAAAGCTCCTATCTGGGTCGCAGGGCTCCCCGACGGCCTCCATAGGCCAGTAATACACGTCTGCCCAGTTACCCTGGATGGTACACTTGTCGCAGTATGCGTTCGGTCGATAAGGTTTGCACATGGGTTTTGACACCGTCGCGACTGTGGGTGCAGCTGGCCATACTGATGCACGCAGGGTAGTGTATGCATCATACTCATCCCAGAGCAAGTTACAGCTATCCGTATCGAAGGTACAAGTCGGCGTAGGGACAGTGTAGGGGCTTGCCACTGGTGTCAGGTACGGAAATATGATGGTGTCGACAGTTTCGCCGGTAGACCACTGGGCAAGCGTTTGGCCCCCGATCTCGCGTGAATATCCCAAACACGAAGTCCGAGTCACCGGAACCACATCTTCGCTATACAGAGTCTCCGTCACACGTATGGTGTTCGTGGCGAGGGAACTGTATTTGTTGGTAGAGAACCACTTGCTGGAGGTGGTCAACCAGTCGCGTGTGAGAGACTCGCAGCTTGAAGCGTAGTCGAAACCGGAGCCAGTTGCGTGTATGGTTTTTGTGCTGGTACCGTTGAGAGTCGAGTTCGACACAGGATATACCGCCGTGGACGGTCTGGTCGTGTTGCCATTGCGGTCAGTGATGGGCAAGACCTCATACCCAGATCCACGAGCGGCTGAACTAGTAGCGAAACCACTGCTCAAATATGGTCCATCTTGCCGCAAGCTGGATGTCGTGATCTGCGGCACCGTTGCGTTGGATAGCAGAGGCGTTGTGGTATACGGGATTGTTGTTTTGGACTCTAATACTGGCGTTGTGGTTGAGTTGTGGTACGAGACAGACACTGCAGACGAATTACCTACAGAGCCTGTCAAGCCCCAAGCCACGCCAAAGCAGTAGCCAAATATCAGAAGATGAATGAATGCCATGTCGCAAAGAGCAAATGGCCATACCCGACTGACAGAAAAATACAAACCTCTTCATATTTATACAGGAGCGTCTTCTCGCAACCATTAATCAATCGACCCAGCAAGAGAACCAACACGCCTGGCAAGACCAACATCCTCGATCCCAATATCTGATGCGATAGATGAAAAGAGCGACGAATATAGAACACAGTCCACCATGTCGCATGGCGAGCATGGTCACGATGACTCTAGGGCTCGCTTCGAGGTGCGGATGAAGCCCGGTGTGGCCCATTGAGGCAATTGAGGCTGGACTAGCGCCACAGCGTGCATAGGTGTTGTTCCCACCGTGGGTGACAATTGCTGACTATGCAGTGTGGGTTGTAGTCGCGTGGACCAGATAAGGGCTAAGCGGAGGAATTGTATGTGAGTGTGTTGTGCGCAAGAATGTGCTTAGCTGAAGCGAGTAAGTGCATGGCGGAAAAACGTGTATTTTGGGTGTGTCGTTAAAGAGAGCGCATAGCGCAGGAGCTCGTTGGCTGGGTGGCTGTGGCTCTGATGCATTTCAGCTTCGCAACCTTCGCAACACGTTGATACTTGGTGATTTATACGTCTCGGTCTTCAAGCATCACGTAACAGGTTACCTAAGGAAGTAAAACAATCCTGGTAGTGGAGAGGATGGGGGATTTGCCGCTTCACCTTCCTCGAGACTTCACGTAGGGCGCGCTCCGCTTCTCCATGTCAACATTGTGGGGGTTTCTCGTTGTAGCCATTGAGACATTGTTCATTCCTTATTACTCTTGTTCCCAGCAAGCCACTCACATCAAGAATTGTGGCAGCTATGCGCCGTGCGAGTCAAGGATTGACTGCCTTACAACTTGCCACTTTGCCCTCCGCCAGCACCAGAACGGCATTCGCACGTAGCTGTCGACACTCGCACAAGCATGCATTGAAACCATCACCACAGCGCGTTCAAGCCCGCGCTCCAGCGGCTAGACGGCATGCGATTCGCCCATTGACGACCTCGTCTCTCAGGCGAAACCAACAGGATGCCGACGATGAAGCAAAAGACAACGGTACTCACAGCGAAGCTGGCCTGGAGCATGCTGTCATCTCCACATTTGACCTCTTCTCCATTGGAATTGGACCTTCGTCATCTCATACCGTCGGGCCTATGCGTGCTGGCAACATCTTCATTGCCGATCTCGCCAAAGCCAATCTGCTTCACCGCGTCGAAAGAATCCGCGTGGCAATCTATGGCAGTCTGGCACTTACGGGCGAAGGTCATATGACGCCGTCAGCGCTGCTACTCGGCCTAGAGAGCGCGGATGTCGAGACTGTGGCAACCGACTACGTTCCGGCGCGCTTCAACGAAATAAAGGCTACCAAGAAGCTCCATCTTGGTCATGCACTGGGTGGGGAGAAGTCCAAAGAGGTCGCCTTCGACTATGAACGGGACTTCATCTGGGAATGGGGCAAGAAGCTGCCCATGCATAGTAACGGCATGCGGTTGATGGTTTTCGACGCCGAGGGAGACGTCTTGGCTACCAACGACATGTTCAGCGTTGGTGGCGGCTTCGTCGTGAATGGAGCTCTGTCTATCAACCCCGAATCCGTGGAGGATGCGGATGCTGCCCAGGAGCACGGAGGCTACCATCCTGCCGACCTGGCCGAGAACATGTACTACAAGGAGATAAACCGATCCGAGGCCGACGGAGATCGCAAGACCGGCGTCCAGGCTATCCCTGCAGACTCAGACTCAGGCGCGTTGGCAATTGCTGAAGGTGCTGGAGCAGGTACACATGTCACCACCAAGTCAGACGAGATCGATACTCCACCACGTACTGCCACGGAATCTCGCGGCCCTGCATATCCTTTCCACAACGCGCAAAGCTTGCTTAATCTCTGCCACGAGCACAATCTCACCATCGCCCAGCTGGTCTATCAAAACGAGAAGAGTCTGGGGTACACAGACGATGAGATCTATCAAAAGATCTTCCGAATCTGGTCAGTCATGGATGAGAGTATCCTCGAGGCTGTCCAAGCTCCTCTAGATTCCGTCCTGCCCGGTTCCCTCAAGCTGCACCGTCGAGCACCAGCCTTATACCGCCGCCTAGCCCGCGGCCTATACCCCACGTCCACAAACCAGCCCGATGCTGCCAACGGGCCTCCGCCAGCATCATCCGGCACATCGACCCAGGCCCTCAAAATCGCAGACCAAAAGTCATCTTTGACTCGGAAGCACCTCCACATGGCACCGACCCGCGTCCACGGCGCCATGAGCCATCCCATCTCGCCCGCCCCTCCCCGTCGAACCGCATTCCCAGCCATGGACCACTTAACAGTCTACGCCATGGCCGTCAACGAAACCAACGCCGCCGGCGGCCGCATCGTCACCGCTCCCACCAACGGCGCCGCAGGCATCATCCCCGCCGTGCTAAAATACGTCCTCGAATTCGTCAGCGAAAACCCCGAGCGAGACGTCCCTACCTTCCTGCTAACAGCCGCCGCCATCGGCATGCTGTACAAACGCGGCGCCACCATCTCCGCCGCAGAGGGAGGCTGCATGGCCGAAGTCGGTGTCGCTTGCTCCATGGCCGCAGGAGCCTTTTCCGCCTGCATGGGCGCCAGTCCCGAGACAATCGAACAAGCAGCTGAGATCGGCATCGAGCACAACTTGGGACTTACTTGCGATCCGATCGGCGGGCTGGTGCAGGCTCCTTGCATCGAGCGCAATGCTCTGGGCGCTATCAAGGCTATTTCGAGCGCGAATTTGGCGCTGAGTAGTCAGGCGGGCCATTCGAAGGTGCGGCTTGACGATGCGATTGCTGCTATGCGGTTGACGGCGAAGGGCATGAGGAATGAATTCAAGGAGACGAGTCTTAGCGGGTTGGCTACTAGTGTGCCGATGGATATTCCTGTCAGTGTGCCGGACTGCTAGATAGGCTCAAGAAGGAACATTGAGACGAGTTGAAGTAAAGGCGATGTTCAAAAGTGGATGATTGAAAGAGGTCTCCTACATGCCGTGTTAGCCTCTTGCTCTTTAATAGACGTAGTCTTGGACTTGTGAATGGTATCAACGTCAAGGGCCGCAAAAATGCTCGAACCAAATAAGACAAAAAGCAAAACACAACTGCCCATGACAAGTGCAGAGGGTATAAACCATTGTTTATATGCACGCACCTCGAGACGCCTGTGCCACAATGCTAGCTTTATATTGTTTCTAACAAGCCTTTCAAGCACATACGACCATAGGTCAGTGAAAACTGGGCATCCCGTCCGCTCTGCCATACATAAGCACTGAACCGGGCGACTAGTACTAGAGTGGGTGACCATCTGGGAATCCCGCCTGTTGTATGTTTTTGCTTTTTGTCACCCATTGACCTTAGTAGGCTCAGTAGGGTAGGTTGTCATTGTGGTATCGCAAAGAGTGGACTTGTGCATGTTGATCAATTGGTGGTGTGGATGCGGATGCGCGATGACACTTGACCATACCTCCTGGATTCAAAGCTGGAATATGGCGCTCCCAATAAGACTCTTATTGCGACTGCTTGCAAACATACAGCCGATTTTGATTATGCCGACAATGTATATATATATATTGATGGGCTGGTTGCTCGTGTCGACATTGCGACGTTCGTGACAATCGATGGCGTGTTCTACGCTTCAGAGGTGATGGATGAGCTTGACCATCTGCGCCAGTACGGACGGACGTTCTTGAGAAATTGTCGCAGCCCATAAAGACCAGCCGGCGCTTCAAACGACGACAAATGAACTGTATGCATGTGTCGAAGTCTTGCTGTTCGGTCACTGAAAAGTGTTCGCGTCCGGATCCAAGTCGATGCTGCCCTGGAAGCCCAGGAGCTATACTATCGAATATCGCGCTTGTAGCGACGGTGAACTCGCTTAGCGGAAACCATTGAGAGCGACCGAAATGAAAACCGTTCTGGGGGAACAGGTATAGATTAATAGCATGGCTGACCATATCGCCAAGCGTGTGATAGAGATGGCAAGCGGAGCGTGATAGCTAAACGGAGAGAAGTCCAGGGGCAGGAAGCTGGAAATGCAAGCACCATTACTCAAGACGTAAAGCCGCACAGTGCGCACATATCGCATGAGCGTTTTGAGATGGCTCGGATGGCAGGGCAGGGCTTTTGGCGATGTTGAACGACGAAAGGGTGCGATTAGGGAGGCGGACTCTGGCGGGTCGCCGAATCGGGCAGGTTCGTGAGTTCGTCAGAATCATCGTCACAACAACAAGAACAAGGTTCGTAAGGGAAGACGAAGGTTTGCGGTACAAGAGTACATGGCAAACCTTGCAGCCACGTTACGCATGCATTCACGCACAGAGATGGTTCGCGGGCGAAAGTCAGAAAGTCAGTTGTGATTTGACGCGTGAAAGGCCCCGGAGACAGAATCGACTTTCTCGGAAGAATAGTGGTGGGCGAGTTGGGTGAGTGCGCAATTGCTGCAAAGACGCTTGCACACTTGCACAGACGATGACGAGCCATGCGCACGGGACAGCACAGACAAAAGGCCTGGACGTCTGAACTAGAGTAGTGCATGTGGAGACAACGGCCTGCGACAATCGGTTGCGCATGCGACGCCAGGCGTTTCGCATGAGGCATGGTGACCAGCCGAACAAGGAAGAGAGGGAGATCAAGGGGGATACTGTATACAAGTACTGTAGCAGTCTTGCAATGTGGTGGAGGGAAGGCTGTTGTGTATTAAACATTTATTGGCTGCCACAGTCGGGTTTGGCTGAGTAAGTTTCTCTCTCTTCTCAACTAGTCTTCCCCAGCAGTGGCAGGCGCGACAGGAAGATGCATGTTGCAAGAGCGTGACAGGGCATGGCGTGCACTCCACACGGAGCTTTGCCTTTTTTGCCTTTTGGGCGGCAGAAGATGTTGAACAGGCACCGTCCTATCACCGCCCTCCCGGCCCTCTGCCGCCGTCGCCGCCGTGCGATGTTTGGTTCCTTGGACGAGTTCCTGCATGTCTAGCGCAACGGCGGGAAAAGGCAGAGCAGCGCGCGCGCGAAGTCTACTGGCCGAAAATGTGCGCCTGAAACCCGGCAACGCGGGCGAGCGTCGTCTCTCAAAGGCCCTCCCTCTCGTCCTCCAAGCGCTGCCTCACTTGCTCTCTCTCTCTGACACGCGCCGTCTATCTTTGCTTGCACCCCTAGCACGCCTAGTCACTCTTTGAATCAGACACTCACTCAAGTCGCGCCTGTGGCCTGCGCATTTACACTCTCTTCCAAACCCCCTTACCAAATTTACGCTCACTACAGCACCTCGTCTATCGCACTTGCCGCCCGCCGTCGTCACTTGCATCAACTACATTCCTTGAGAGATTCATCACTGTCTGTCTCTTCCAACTTGCCAGACTGCGTCTGCGACAACCAAGCATCCCTTCTTTTACACCCCTAAGACAGCACCTCCTTGCGACCCCGTGACGATCAGCAAGCTCCGAGACATATCGCCCACCTGACCCGTCGTTTGCGACAAAGATTTACTTTCTTCACGCCTGAGACACCGCAGTCACCCGCCAACAAAGTGCTTGTGACTTCCTTCACCACAAGGATACTCTCCGGATAACCTCATCGTCAACCCACTGCTTCGTCAAGCAACATCGAAACTGCAACCATGTCGCTCGTACGTGCCTTTACCAACCGCGGCAAGAAGGCCGACGCTCACGTTCCCCTTCCTATGGGCCGCGCTGCCAGTCACCGCAACGGCAAGCCTGTTGTTCGCACTCAGATCTCTTCGCCCGTCGCCTTGGTCTCGACAACCAACATGCTCTCCTACAGTGCGCCCGATATCAACGGTTCCAGGCACCGCGACTTCTCTGCATCCACCACATCGTCCACTTCCGGCGAGGACAGCGATGCCAGTGCCAACAGCATCCACTCTAACGACACACACACTGACATGTCCTCTATCGACGAGTCGCCCACATGCCCGTCGCCTAACCACCTGAGCTCCTACTTCAAGCCTGCCGTCGACACTTCATTCAACTCACCCAACCAATCGCCAAGCCTGTCCACTGCTGCGTCATTCGAGGGACCGTCACTCCCCAAGCGTGCTCCATCGCACTCGAAGCACGCTCACGAATCCCTCAGCCGCAAGCGTTCGGTCCAACGCATGCAGTCGCCACCCAGCAGCGCCCGTGCCAGCTCAGAGTTTACACCCAGCTTGAGCGCCTCTGTTGAAGCACCACGTGAGAACCCGTTCGGCAAGGAACTTGAGCAGCTCGACGAGATTGCAGAGGAGTTCGGTCAGACTGTCCGCAGTGCTGAGCAAGACGCCGACGCTGCCTACATGCGCTCGCGCAACCTTGGTGCATTTGCCGCCTCAGACTACCTCAACGAGATTCACGGTCTCATTGCTGAGACATTCGAAGAGCAGCAACCCGAGGCCGCCGCATGGTTCTAGGCTCGCCACTGCTCACCTAGCAGCAGCAACCGCAGTCAGCCTCGCACTGGCTGGACTATCAGAGCCAGGCCACGACTGCAAAAGGCATTCTTTCCAATTTCACCCGGCGACTATTTCGTGCACCAAAGTCTGTACAATCACCGCCTACGACATCATTCACTCATTTTATTACCACCGACCCAAACCACGCAATAGATTGCACACGACCACCACAAAACCGGCAGGATACCCGTAAACATCACGACCGACATGACACTTTTCCTATCCGCCACAGAGTCGGCTAATTCGCTTTTCTTCCCACTCGATGTATATGGTCGCGCGTGCGCGATAGTATCCGTCTTGATGGGAGTTAAAGAACGAACCCGGACGCGACTCCTGGACAACAAAAAGGAAGGGCTCAACGCGATTCCACGTCCAAGGCATTTTTCTCACAGAAAAGGGGAGGGCCACTGGAACAGGGGATTGGCGTTTTTCGTTACCATCATCATCATCATCATCATCATCAATATCACTTTTCTCTTACATTTCTCCTGTTTTCTTTTCTTTTCTTCTTCTGGGGACAATACTTGTCGGGGCTTCGAGCACATCAGCTGATCGAGTCATAATACATGATCGGTTAGGTTGATCATTCGGGGCTGCGATTCAAAACGTCTTCCTTTTTCTTTTTGTCCTGTTTACCAGTATCTTACACCTCGACTAGTCCTGTTCTTAGGACATCGAGGCTTGTGTATGTTGTGTATTGCTGTCCATATAGAGAAAATGAGAGAGGAAGAGAGAAATGAAGCTTCCGTTGAAAGTTCATGTTACATGCCTGTGTTGTCGAGTAGTATTGTTTCTGTACATGTGAATTGTCTGCGCCTCAATCAAAGCCCATCTGCTTGTATACTGACTGACCTTTAGCCACCTGTGGCCACCAATTCGAACATCGAGAGTAAAAAAAGGTAAATTCCCAGCTCCAACAGTAATGTGAGACTGTAAGGCAGGCTGAGGTGTGGTTCCTGTCGATGTCGATCCGGCACCTCAACATCCGGCCTTGACGCTGTTGCGTGTTCATCCATGCATGCGGTACACGTCCCGCTAGGAAAGCTCGCGTATCGAACAAGGGGTATCCTATCACTTAGCAAGGTGATCGTATTACATTTACAACTTGCAGGCGCGCGACGCCGAAAGTAGTATTGAACTTCACGTCACAATTGGCGCATTTGCTTCCTCCTTGGGGAGGATGTAGTAGTCGGCACGAATGGAGCGCAGAGAAGCCGATTGAATGCGCTGCAATGCAATGTAATGTAATGTAATGTAATGCGCGTACAGTAGTCGTGTGATTGTTCAACTCTTTCCCACCGTTATCTTTGCGCGACGATTCATTGTTGGCGGGTAGTAGTACCCACTATAGAGTAGGAGTGCCGCTTTGAGACAGGATGTCATCGGGTTATTCGCTCGTTCTTGCCTCCTCACCGACTGTTGCTGGATAATCTTCACACTTACAGGTATCCAAGAGCTTAGGGAGTAGTCACAGACGTCCGAGATATTCCAGGTACTCACAGGTGTCTGAGATGCTACGAGGTACTCGCAGATATCCATGATGTAGCGATGTATTGTATAGCCGTTGAGTCGAGTTTATGCAACGCCAGACGGGGCGCGCGGCTATTGCTGGCCCGATGCCGCAGACCTTTTCCCACCACTGTCTGATATAACAAGTGTTAGGGCTGGGTGCACCGGCATGGTCTGATTTCTAAGGTGTCTTGCTGCAGTTGCATGGCTGCACTTCTCAGCACTTCCACACGCTGCCGCCGCGCTTGACAGCTGCAGCGTTACACGCCGGGGAGGACTGCGCTACTGCGCGTGCCCGTTGACAGGGAAGAGATTTTTTTCCCTGTTCAGAAACCGACGCATCGGGATCGGTATGGAGGTTCTCAATGGGAGCACGTTCTTGAACCACCTCCGTAGCTGCTGAGGCGTGCTTGATGGGATGTCGTGATGCTGATATGACAAGCTGAATTAGCTATAGAATTCAATGAGGCGATCCACCGTTCTGCCGAGATAGTGCCCAGTGCGGTTGTCGTCCGTCACGTTGCGTTGCGACTTGCGGGTGGAAGCACAGAAGATAGGTGTGCACGGGCGGCACGTGCTCAGTACAGGCTTTAGCCTTCTTTGTTGTGGTATGGGTTGCTAGCGATCGTCAATTGAAGAAGTAAGAGAGAGCTTTGCGCCTGGCGAATCCTGTCTTGTTGATCAACAAGCTTGATAATTTTCCTGCAAAATTTTAGCTGCCAACACAGAGCAAAAGCCCTATCATATTCGAAACGTAAACAAGCGCGCGCGTGTGTGCTATAGTCGGCGTGTTTCTGCCTGTGGCATCACTCTCGCCCTTCATCTACCCCTCCTAGGACTGAATCTGCATCTGCGGTGTCAAGCGCAAACGGACTACCCACTTTCGACACTTGCACTGCACCGCCGCCGCTCCAATCCACCGCGCCGCCCCCCGAACCCTCGAGCCTTTGCCAATCATCACATCCCCGCCTGCCAAACAAACAACACCTGCTTCCTACTGCATACCTTGCGACTCACCACGCCACCGCCCTCAATCCCATCACAGCGCGGGGTCTCGACATCAAACAACAAACACTCCTCACATCACACCACATCACATTGCATCACAACGCAAACATGGCAAACATGGACATCGACTTCACGCGCCGCAACAAGAAGCCGCGCCTGCTCACCGACAGCGAGCGGGACAAGCTGGACGAGTTCGTCGACTCAATCCACTACTCATCGAGGTAAACAACCATCGCCTTGCTCACCGCCCTGCTGCTACCTTCACTCGAGCGCGCGCTAACAATGACGTCTCTCCTTGCAGGTACAACGATGATCACAACGAGTACCGTCACGTCCAACTCCCTAAGCAAATGCTCAAGGCCATCCCCAAGGACTACTTTGACGGCGCGCGAGGCACCCTCAAGCTGCTGTGGGAAGACGAGTGGAGAGGCTTGGGCATCACACAGAGTCTGGGCTGGGAGCACTACGAGGTGCACGAGCCGGAGCCGCACATCCTGCTGTTCAAGTGAGTTAAAACCCTGCTGCGAATATGACGCCTTTCCTCGCACTGCATGGGAAATTTACGCGTGAGC
>Ga0265797_10003647_pt1 | contig 24500 bp, 26 predicted proteins | sample P2T30metagenome_FD_192433 | JGI IMG/M metagenome (GOLD analysis project Ga0265797, IMG submission 192433) | Plant litter microbial communities from East Loma Ridge, Irvine, California - P2 T30 | ecosystem: Environmental > Terrestrial > Plant litter > Unclassified | place: USA: California... | reverse complement strand
CCATCGCCTGGATAGATGGATCTGGATACGGGTGCGGCCGGCAGTTGTAGGCGACAGGTGGGGGAGGATAGCTGTACTGCGGAACGAGTGTATCGTTGGAGAAATGGCTCCCAAAGGTAGTGTCAGTCCATGTCGAGGTCTAGCGTTAGGTGCATGTGGTCAGCAAAGGCGAGTCCGACATCGTGGCATGACACCTATCACCAGGGTAACTCACATTGTCTGGCACCTGCAAGTAGAATGCGATGATGGGTTCGAGTTCCAGATCCTGGCCGGGGTCGACAATGCTGCTGGACTGCGTATGAAAGTCCGAGTCAATAAATTCAGCCATAACGACTATCGTCGTGTATACGCAAATATACAAGACAAGGGAAGTAAGGTTGAGCATGTAGAGGCCTGGCCTTCTGTGTAGCTTGTGTCAAGCTACAATAGAACAATAAGGCCCAACTCGAAGGAGTCGGAGGATGAATGAGGAAGAGAAACCATCCGCAGCATCCAAGTCAGTAATATGAGGAGGGGAGGCCTCCATCTGACATAGGCAGAGACAGCTTCAAGTCGAGGCGCAGCATCTTGCTGTGCAATCGACCGTGGCACCGCGCTTCGAACGTTGCAAAGAGTATAGTTTGCAAACACTGAACAAATTGTTGTCGCAAGTTGCAAGACTGGAAAACCAGGCGAACGGCTATCGAAGAGAGCTTCGACGCCGTGGTTCGTCGCATCAGCCTGTCAGCCCCTCCATTGGAAGATCAGCTGATGAGGCACCAAACCCATGTAGATGCATGGCGCCGTCGTGCAGAGCAAATCGGGCATTAGCTATTTGCACAAGAACGCGAGACAGTCTGAATGTGTGCCGCCAGCAACACCTAAGTTACCGTGTATTGTGACACATTTCCTACGGAATGGCTTCGAAAGATATTGTTTAAGTCAAGGACAATGCGACTCAAGCATCGGATCCTCTGGGGTGGCTCTCGCGTCAAACACGAACTTGAATTTGCAGATATTTAGGGATGTAGAAAAGCGAAAAGATGAATACAAGAATGGAATTAACTCTTGAGCCACTGTTAACAACAATGAAGATCAGGCACGGACTGTCTTTACCGCGACGGGTGCTGTCATCCCGCAAGCTTACGAGTAATGTTACACAAAAAGTCTCCTGACCGCCACATAATCTTCGCACATCTCTCCGACCAAAGCGTAAAACAGGCCGCAAGAATCTTCCATGCCTCGTCGAGCTAAGATGAACCAGAAGAAAACAAGCACAGAAGAAAAGAAACGCAGTGCAACTCCAACGCCAACTCCAATTGCATTAAAAACGTCCGACACCATTAGATGGATATGACCAGATCCTGTTCCACCCTCAGAACGATGCTGAGTACCCAGCCACAACATCCAGAGGACTCAATGCAACACCGTGAGTTTTCTGATGCCGGAGTAGGTGATCCTTGCGTGCAAAGCCGCGCGTGCCATAGACGCATCCAAGGTGATCACAGAAAAAGGCATGCTCGGTGGGCCGGTGGATCCTCTCGTGCCTTCTTAAATCTTTAGACGCGACGAATCCTTTGCCGCAGACCGTGCAAAGCTGATTTTTGGGTCCATGCCAGCGAGCGTGGTGGCTTTACACATGTCAGCAAGCTATTTCTATTGAGATCTTGTGGTTGAGAGGCAAACAACTTACTCTTTCTCAGACTTTGAGGTGAAAGTCTTACCACAGCCTTGGCAAGACAGTGAGGTAGATGATCCTGCATGAGATGGGGCTGCCCTGCGCTTCCTCAGACTCGGTGGTGGCGCGCCCGGACGCGCCAATTTTCCAAAGTTCTCTCTGTCTGACACGTTATAGGTACCCTTGGCCCAGCTGGCGAGTGTTGATACATTTGTGCTAGGGAGAGGCGGCGATGGAATGCTACGTTTTTCGAAGCGTTCTTCGTCTTGGTGCGCGTTATCAATGTTGCCAATCTCATTTTGTGGTTGCGTAGGTAAATTGTTTACCACCGGTAGAAAGAGTGAAGCCGGGTTTGACAAGTGGTACGTCGGCATCTCGAATGAAGATGGCGCTGTGTGCGAAAAACTGAAATCTCCCTCTGGCCAGCCCATATATTGGGACTCCTGCGCTTCGCTCCACGGCGCCTCCGACAGGATCGTCGAGTGGAACGAGTTCGATGGCGCCTCCATGGGAAGATCGTTCAACATGGGATAGGAAGAGTGGTACACCATATCGAAGGGGTAGTCTGCCGTAAGGGACACAGCTATCGAAGGCATATCCATAGGTTGTCCTATTGCTTGAGGCATCGACGCTGGCAGTTGCGCTTCCGGTGCAGGCCCTCCGGTGGCCAAGCTATTTTCCCAATAAGGCGACTGGATCGCCAATGGTCTAGTCGTCCCAACTGATGGCCCTGCCAGTTGTCCAGCCAGCGACCTGTACGCGCTGCCGGCTTCCACAGTTGCTAGCTGCGCGCACATGCATTTGCATGCCTGTCATTGAGGTCAGAGCTTGTCAATGAATCTCGATCTTGCAACATACCTGAGCTTGATCTACTTCAGCCGCCAAAGGGCTGAGAGTGTCGATGTTGCCTTCTTCCAACACGAACTCGGTACCATCCATCGGGAATAATACCTCCTCATTGTTCATTTCGAGATCTTGTAGCAGATGGTCCAGATTCGGCGAGAGTGTGAGTGTTGGAGTCGCCATTGTCGGGACCGAGATCCCCATGCTGGGTACTGGATATCTCTCCGCCATGGCGGCGGTGTATGCAAAAGGTATGACTGTCGAATAAGAGCCAGATAGGATGAGCGTACAAGATGTTCGGAGATGTGTTGCTCAATAGCGCTGTCGTGAGTTGTGCAAGCTCCCAAGTCCAAGTAGAAGGTGAACGACACTACATCTTCGAAGAGCTGCGCCGAGTATGTCTTTAGTATACTGCTGCTCTAGCAGCCCAAGATTCGGTGGCCTCTGTAAGGATCAGCTACCAATAAGAGAAGAGAGTTCCACGGTGAAGACGCTTGGTGCTTGGACAGAGAGTCGAGCAAAGGTGGCACACACAAGGGACGAGACGGGAAACACTCTATCAATGTATCACGAAGAGACGACGTGCTTGGCTTCGTGCTAGACATCAAGCTCAAGTCACGAGCAAGAAGACATCATCTCATAGGTCGCCTTGTCTTTGAGGACCTATGACATGCGAGGCAGTGCATGCGATGTCCATCCGACAGTGCCGAGTACATCGCTCACCGGTGTTGACCTGACGCACCCTCTCCAGCAGGCGCGACATCGCTCGTGGAGGCGCAGAGTATCGATAAGATAAGAGCTTATGCCGAGGGCATTTGATGCGCAGGAGCGAAGATATGCACCGTATGGACGCTGAATAGGTGGTTGAAAAGCTGATATCGATCGCATGGCAAGCAACGGCGACTGCACTGGCCAAGCCCGTATATCTTTTTCCATCAAGATCATCCAATCGCTCAAAAGCAGACATCAACATCTCTGTCAACAAATTGGAGCTGGTAGTACAAGCCGGTGGTAAGCGTTTGAGGCGTCTCTCAAACCCTCGGCTTACTGCATGTCGAAATCGCGAACTCATGTGACGAACACCTCCATAACCTCACCTTCTCGCTTTAAGGCCTGGTCGTGCATAGTCAGGCATGAATGTTGGCACCTTGAGAGCCTTAGCCCAAGGGGCCCCATGAGCCACCTTCCCCGGGTTCTTGTCAATTCGTCTTTGTAGGCGATATCCGCGGTACTGGAGCTGAGGATTGATAAGCACTTGTACCTCGGCTTCACTCAATGCCAAAATACCGTCATGCAGACACGATGCCTGATATACTGAGGCACGAAGATCACAGTACAAGGTGACTTGTTGACCAGATTCGTCGGGTCCAAGACGTTTTCGGTCAGGTAAAGTGCCCGAACCCTTCTCCAAGGACCATCGACGCCACTAAAGCCGAGAACGCCTCTGGACAGCGCATCAAAGCCACACGAAGGACCAAACACGCATGCTTAGCGAGTCACAAACCATCAAGGAAAACTCCATCGTACTAGATCAAATCGCAAAGCCATCTTCGCTTCACAGCGTCGTCTAAAGGCCTGGCCGTTGTGATGTATATCGTCTTATCTGCATATGTGTTCGAGACACCCATTTTTTCCGTAGCGGAGAAAGCCACATGCATGTCTCAGACGCACGTGGCGGAGGCGATCTGGATGTGCGGTGCGGAAAGTTTAAAAGTGAGCTTAGCCATTCGATCTTCGGCATTAGCCTTTTGTGCCATCAAGCCATCAGGCTGCACTCATGTTTGAAAGCTGACCACTTTGGACTCCCGCACCTGCATACCGCCTAACGTCCAGACAGATATGCCCGATCGATCCGGTTCCCCATAGAGACGCTAAAACTAAGCGAAGCGAATATGGCAAAAGCCGTCAACAACGTGTAAGGGTCATGGACGATGAACTGTGGTACGGTTCGGTAAAGGAATCTGCACAGCTTCTGAACAGTACCTGGATTGTGGCGGACTGAATTGCTCCGGCCACGTGGTTGTGGGATTGAGAAGCCTGGCTGCGTGGCTCTTGTTCCACAACAAGCCTCACCCGTTTCTCTTTGTCTGTTTGGTTGTCTAGATGTGGACGGGGCGGTACTCTGACATCTTGGCGGGACCCAGACAACGGAGAAATAGCTTACCTCCGGCATGTAGCATAGTGTCCGGGGAAGGATAATCATGTTACTGTAGGTCAAGCGCTATTGCCATGAGGATGGAACTTGCATCTCCTAAGCCATCAGATGCTGCAGTCACTTTAAGACTACCGCCGTGCACCAGACTTAGTACCGAATTATGTCGGTAACAACATGCTCGGAATGCTTTGCGAGACCTGACTGGTAGATACAGCCCGGTTGGGAAAGAAACGATCGCTTCGTGCACAGCATTTTGCGCTCGTCGATGAACGCTATCCAATCATGTCAGTGGCACAAGAATCCAGCGCTCTCACCAACACCGATTGGTCAACCTTATCGATGGCAGCCCAACCACTCGTTCCGACTTAAGATTATTGCACGACACGGAGCGTTTTGCCGAGATGTCATCACGATTGAATATCTGTATGGATAGTTTAGTATTTATGCCTACGCTAATCGTACTCGATCATCGTTTACACGTCGCTAAAACTTCGTTGAAAGAGGGATTTCCCTCAGCAATCAGACCAGTACGTCGCCCACTTGCTGTTGCCCTTGACGACATCGACAAACTCGCGAGCGATGACACGGTCGGTCTGCTCGCTTGGGTGCAACTCGTCGTACCACATGAAAGAATCGGGATTAGCGGGGTTTCCGGTGCCATCTGAGTTGGCGTAGCCAGTGACGTCGAGTGGCGCGGTGCCATTGAGGTAGTTGGCGGGGTTGTTGTAGATATCCGTGAGCTGTTGGAAATTCCGTTAGCACACAGACTGATAATTTTGAGATGTTGGTGGTGATCGGCCAACTTACCAGTCCATTGATGTCCATGACAGCGATGTGCGCGCCAGGGTATCGGTTGGCGACTTCTGTCAAGTACGGCGTCTCGTACTTGAAGATGTTGTTGACCAGCGAAACGTACTCCAGCATCTTGTAGCTGATCTCGGTGATGTTGCTTGGCTTGTCGGGCCAGTACTGCGTACTCGCCAGTCCACCCTTGCCAGGCAATCCATACTGAGGGGAAAGTTGCAAAGGCGCTACGTTCTGCAAGACGAAGTAACGGCCACCGTTATCGTAGATCCTTTGGATAGCATTAAACAAACAGTCGGTGTAGTTGACGATGGTCGTGCCCTGAACTTGTGCATCCGAAATGAAAGCGTAGTTGCCAAGATCATTCGTTCCGATGAAGATGCTGTAGACAGTCTCATCTTCTGGGTCGTCCAGGAACTTTGTGCCATTCGGGTAGACGTATTTCGAGTCTGCAATGTAGGCAGGAATCTCGTACTGCTCCACGGCTGGGAAGGGTGCATTGATGGAGGCGAAGGTGCGCGGGGTGATGTCATTGCTGCAGACAGCTCCAGACACGGCGTAGTTGTAGACGTGGGCACCTGAGTACTGCGCAACGTATTGTGGCCAGGGACGTCCTCCATCGGCGGAGTGGTAGTTCTGCAGATTCACTTAGCAATGCGGTCTAGCATAGGTATCTCATTCGACTCACCGCAGGATTAACCCAGCCCACTGGTGGGGCGGAGCCATTGTGGCTGCCGAAGTAGTTCAGCCTCGAGTCATCAGTGTAGCTGTCTCCGAACGCTACCAAGCTCGTGAACTTCTTGAGACTCCATTTTTCCGACTTGACGCCTTGTGCTTTATATCCCTTATGACTGTCGCGAGGCGCCGCAGAAGCGAGCGCGGTCAGCGCTGCTACAGCTGTCACAATAGATGTTTTAGTCATGATGAGCGTATACAATTGCAACAGGCAATGACTGAAGAACGCAGAGAGGGACAAAGCTTAGTTATATAGCTGGGCATACTCTACACGTCCACATGGCCTGCAAGGAAAATGCGGCACCGAATTATTGCGTCTAGCAAATTGCCGCAAGCCAAAATGCCGGTTTCTGTAGAGATCTTCACTGGACCGGCGCGAGCACGTGCGAGACATGTAGAAAGACCACAAAATGATGGTTTTACTGCCGCTGTTCTCCAACATTTCTCCAGTTCTTCCGAGTTTTTGCGGGGTATGTTGACCATTTGACCCACTGGATAGATTTGACTGGCGACTTAGCCTAAATAAGCACCGGATCAGCGGCGTTTATTTGGAAGCGTAAGTCGGAATCATGGGACCTGGTTGCCTGAGCAATCCTTCTAGACCAGCAGCTTGTGTACACAATAACTTGCAGAGAATGATGGGCATGCGAGTTAGATCAAGCTCGTAGGGACCTGTAACCTCGTCTGAAGACACATGTGAGGGCAAGTAGTCGCAAGCCGTCATCTTCCAAATTTGCCAATCAAGCCCTAGATGGGTGGCCGGAAGCGCAATAGGCAAAATTGAATGTATGACCGCGCGATGCTATGTACGGCCGCGCGATACTTTTGAACTCATCAGTGGCTTGAGTGGCTGACCGAGCATATTGACGCAATCTTCACACGCGAAGATCAAACACGAAGTGCGCAATAAGGCCGTACTGGTAGCCTGAATGTCTACTCCTTAGTCGAGTCTACCTCGGCGGCCTCTAGCCACTTGCCTTCAACTGACTTCTTCCAGATTCGTACCGAACCTTCGTCGGCCGTGGAGATCAGCATGTCGCCAGTCGGATTCCAGGAGACCCTCCAGGGCATGCCTTCTCTTACTTCAAGCTCAGCGACAAGCTTTGCCTCCTGTTTGACAGCTCCGGGTGCATCTGGCAGATCGTCACGTCTACCTTTTGCATTGCTGGCAAGCCCGGCACCGATACCAGATCGCGTCGGTCTGGCAGACGGAAACTGAGAGCGTGGCGTGAGGGGTTCGGCAGTTTCATTGCGATTGCTGAGTGTTGATAATGTGGTGGCGCCTGGTGTATGAAGCTCATGAATTCTGACGAAGCCATCTTTGCTTGCAGTCGCCAGTGTGTCAAAGCCGCGCATGCTGCCATTTGACCATGCGACATCTCTGACCAGAGCCTTTGCGCCATCAAGAGTGGCTGCGTTATAAAACTTCCGATCTTTGTCGGTTCGGAGGATGCGCACGATATTTCCGACTGCGACAGCAAGTCCTAAACTCTTGCGGTCCAAGCCTGCTAAGACTGCTGGCCATGCAGGCAGAGTCTCCTTGTGCCAGCTCAGTCTGAAGCTCGTCTCGTCCATTCGTGAAGGTATCTTGCATAAGTAGTCCTGCCAAAGAACTCTCCAAGAAGACAGATCATCGTGATCTTCCGGCTCACACACAGTGATGTAGCCATCCCTCGTGGCGACTGCAAGATAGCTCTCGGCTCCGATATTCTTGAGATCAAGGCCCATGAACGGCACTCCAGTCGCGGTCACAAGCTGAAAGATCCGCTTCCAGCGCCGGCCAGAGTTGACAGCCTCGCTGACGTCTTCTTGCCAAATCTTGAGTGTCCCATCTTCGCCAATGGACGCGATGTGCTCTCCAACATACGGACCATTCCACTTCACGTCGGTGACCTGCGCGTCATGCGCGGTCCACGCGTCGGTCACAATCCATGCGCCGGTCTTCTCATTGCAATCCCAGACTTTGAGCTTGTGGTCTGATGAAGAGGTGGCAGCGCGTGTGCCGTAGACATTGTAGCTCACCGCCAGAAGCAAGTCTCGATGGCCGTGAGAAAAGCGGTGGGCGCCATTGGCAGCCATTTTCCGCGGGCGACAGTCCACTGCCCTATCCTTCGCGAAGAGTGGTGAATACTAGGCCAGGGAGTACCATGTAGCCCTGTGGCTACAAAGGCAGGCGAGGTTGGCTCAACGTGCTGATCACGCACGAGTCCCTGTGTTACGTGTGGATGCGGAGGGTTTGCAACCTTGTGGATGATCTATCAGCGTGTCAGGGCGCGCCGTGGTAGTCTCAGCACGTTGTTACCACCCTGGAAGCGATCTTCACAGCCCTGTAACACATGAATCAAACAGGAGGAGTGCGCTCCGCCTCACAGAGAGCCTCCAAGGGCAAAGTGTTGGAGTGGCGAAGTTCGAAGTGCCAAGCCTCATGCTTCCCCTGCTGATCCCGCATCCGCTGCAGCCAGCTGTTCCAAAACACGAAGATCCACTGGACACTGGGCAGTCAACTACAGCGTGGCAAGGAGAAGCAGTGTACGAGGAATGTACAGTCGGCATCATGCAGGCACTCACATCCACTGAGACTTACTCGCTGAGCGTGTTGTCCATTGCCTGCATCTCTGTGCTGGTTAATGCCTGGCGCAGTGATGGAGAGCCATTGTTCGCTTCGCTTGCCATCTCTGGTGTTGCCTTCGCTTTCTCATATGCGTTGATTCCTTGGACTGCGGATGTGTTCATACGACGAGGCTTCAGTGGCAAGGACTTGTCCAAAAGAAATCCGACGATATTGTGAGTTGGGTTGTTGACACGTATTCAATTTAACCGCTAACACGATGACAGACCTGAGGCTATGGGCTTGTGTTCAGCACTCGTGTACTTGCTAGCCATCGTGTACTTTTTACCGTTTGCTTTCAAACGTGATATTGCAGCAGCGACGTTTGGCGTTGGCGACAAGAACAGAATTATCGAGGCCGGCGAACTCGAGAAAGGACGTTTTCTACATCGATTTCCCCTGGAGAAGGTAGGGTCCAATGGTTTCACGATTGCATGACTTGGTCGACTGACACTGGCCAGCTCGCATCCTACGGCTTCGCATATGGAACATTGGCGACCGTGACCATTCTCGGCATCCTCGACGACTCCTTTGACATGCGCTGGAGACACAAATTCTTCATCCCAGCCTTTGCCGCGCTGCCGATGCTGGGCCTCTACTTTGTCGATTTCGGAGTGACTCACGTCGTCGTGCCTGTGCCGCTACGAAATTACCTAGGAGACTTGGTGGATCTGGGAGGATTCTACTACCTCTACATGGCGGCGATTTCGATTTTCTGCCCAAACTGCATCAACATCCTGGCCGGCGTGAACGGCATCGAAGTGGGGCAGTCTTTGGTAATCGCATTCCTACTGGTGCTCAACGACATGCTCTACTTGTCACCGAGACTGCAGCAACCGCATCCAGCAGCCGAGAGTCACCTGTTCAGCGTTTACCTGTTGCTGCCCTTCATTGGCGTTTCGCTCGCCTTGTTGAAGCACAACTGGTTCCCTGCGAAAGTCTTTGTCGGCGACACTTACTGTTATTTCGCCGGAATGGTTTTTGCAGTAGTGGGCATTCTGGGCCACTTCAGCAAAACCCTACTGTTATTGTTCATTCCCCAGATCTTCAACTTCTGCTACTCAGCTCCACAGCTGTTTAAGATCGTGCCCTGTCCTCGCCACAGGCTTCCGCGATTCAACGCTCGCACTGGCTTGCTCGAGCCATCAGTTGCGACGTTTGCAGAGGAGAAGCCGTTGCGACCGGTGGTTGGGGAGGTGCTCAAAGTCCTGGCCAAATTGCGCCTGGTGAGGGTGGAGACTGACGGCAAGGGAAGAGTGACCGAAACGAGCAACTTCACGATTCTCAACCTCTGGCTCGTCTGGCGCGGGCCACTCAGGGAAGACCGGCTGGCGGTTGAGATCTTGATTATGCAGACAATTTGCGGTCTCGCAGGGCTGTGGATAAGGCACAGTCTTGCGCTGCTCCTCTTCACTGTGGATAACAGATTCTAGCCGTAGCACAAGTACATAGAAAAGCCATTGATTGGGCGGATACGCCAACACTCTAATGTATTGCAAGGGTCGTCCGGAGTGTCGACGTTTCGGATATGCAGGAGGCGGGTCTCTACAGGGCAGCAATCTTGAGTCTATGAGCCGGAGTCGGCAGGCAACATGGCAATATCTCCGTGATATGGCCGCGTATGGCTGCTGCTGTTTGCTGGCGGCTCACGGCATGTTCGCGTTACATGCTAGCACTACTGCAGCGGCTGGAGACAGCCTTGCGCAAACGATGTCCGAACCAGCATTGATTGCAGGACTCGCATGGTGCCAGTGCTTCACCTTTACCGCCCGGACAGACGCATGCGCAAACGGAAGAGCGAGCTACGGCGAGCTATCCGCGGTTCCCAGGCGTCATCCCTGCATATCTATGGCTCTCGTCACGTTCGCGCCGAGTCAGTGGGCCGCCTCACGCTTCTGAAACCAGGGCCTGTCGATCCGGCGAGACTTTTGTGGCGCAACGGGCCGTCGCTCGTGTTGGCGATGGGCTTTCGACGAATTGGATAAGCCATGGCCGAGAAGGGGCTCGACTTAGCGCCACAAAAGCGTGCGATAGCCAGACCTCCTTGGTAGGCATACGCAACACACGCAGCACCGCGGTACACGTGCCTTCGAGACTGCTCGAGACATGACTCCAGCAGCCTGAAGCCGCCATGGAGTGCCGTTGGTGGTGTGCTGTGGTGCGACAGGGATTGACAGCTCCCCGGGTGGATGGTCAACGATGTGCGACCTACCGCGCGACCAACAATGGGCCATGCGCCAGGGATCCACGCAGTGCCGGAGATCCAGACACATGGCTCGCAGTAGAGAGGACTACTTCAGTCGACGGCCGGCCGCTTCTGTTCAGGTTTGAAATCCCCATCTGCTTCTTCGGACCATCTCTCGTTACGCGCCTCTGTGAGGCTGCTATCATTGTCAATCAATCGTTCTTCCAGTGCTCTTGACGAGCCAGTCATTCATTCAGAACCACCACATTGACATCCCTTGTCCCTCGCTTCAACAAGAAAAAATCCCTTCCTTGATTTGATATCAGGAAAAGCAGACTGAGTCGCTATATCAGAAACACAACAACAACCACAACAATCAACACACACTATCACAAGATGTACTCTCTCACGCTGGCCGTTACCGCTCTTGCAGCAACCATCCGCACTGCCGCCGCCACTGATGTCTTCGCCCACTTCATGGTTCAGAACTCCTGGGCTTACAACCAGGCTCAGTGGAAGGCTGACATGCAGTCCGCCAAGTCGATCGGCATCGATGCCTTTGCCATGAACTGGATGCCCCCAGACTGCCAGAGCGGTCTTGGATGGCAGGAGGACCGCATTGACGACGCCTACAAGGCTGCCGAGGAGGTCGGCTTCAAGATCGTCCACTCCTTCGACATGTCCTGGACCGAGTGCAACAACGGCGGATACTGGAACACCACCTACATGGCCGACGTCCTCCAGAAGCACGCCAGCAGCAAGGCCACCTACCGCTGGAACAGCAACATGCTCGTCACCACCTACGGTGGCGATCGCGTCAAGCAATACGGCAACCTCTTCTTCGCCGACCTCAAGGCCAAGATGAAGTTCTCCGGCAACGCCATCTCTTTCACTCCTGCACTTACCAGCTACTCCGACAAGGCCCAGAAGGACCCTGAGGGTGCCTCCTACCAGATGGTTCAGGACTTCCCCACCACTGACGGCTACTTCAACTGGCAGGCTTGGCCCATGTCTGACAACGTCAACAACACCTGCACTCCCGACGAGGCCTTCCAGTACGCCATGAAGAAGGCAGGCAAGACCGGCCCTTACATGATGGCCGTCTCCCCGTGGCAATTCAAGGATCTCGACAACGGCAGCAACATGGATGCCTGGGTCGCACCCGGTGACTGGCTCTTCGTCAAGCGTCTCGAAGCCATCGCACAGCAGGAAATCAAGCCCGACATCATCGAGCTCCTGACCTGGAACGACTGGTGCGAGTCCCACTACCTCCGCGACCTGCCCGGCAACTCCACCTCCGCCACCGACTACGCCGACATGAACAGCATGGAGGCCTACGTCGCCGGCCAGAACCACTCCCCCTGGCGCATCATCACCAAGTACTACATCTCCTGGTGGAAGCAGGGCAAGAAGCCCGAGATCACCGAGGACCAGGTTGTCTTCTGGTACCGCGTGCACGCCAAGGACGCCCAGTGCAACCAGGGCTCATCCGTCATCCGCAACAGCGACATGCTCGAGGACGCCGTCTTCGCCTGGGCCGCCGTCACCAAGGACTCCAAGATCTCCATGAGCCTTGGCAAGAACAAGTTCCACGACTTCCTCGCGGACGCTTCTGGCCCGGCTCTTGGCTCCATGCCCTTCCCCGAGCAGCTCAATGGCGACAGACCCATCGTTGCTATTATGCAGAACAACAAGACCGCCTACTACGGCGAGGGCTCCAAGCCTGTCACTTCGTGGTGCTCAACCAAGAACTTTAACCCTGTTGTCAACCTTGTCGGCCAGGGCAGCGCCAACCGCGGCCACTCATGAGCGGAGAACGATTGGGAGCCTCTGGCTAGGATACACACATATACAACGCATTCGACTCGCATTGGTTAGCGGGTGTTTTCTTGATTCATTCTGCTTCTTCATCTTCTGCGCCTGCATCGAGCTCCTTGCTTGATGCATGGACGTTCTTTTTTTCTTGGGTGGAACGGTTTTTACGACTTGACGCGGAAGGGTTCGGGGCATACATTCTGATATACCATTGATCTCTTGTAAAGATCAAACACTTGTTTTTTTGCATGGCAGTTCGGGAAGGTTGTTACTCAGCACGACCAACCATCTCATCAAAGTGATACAACAATTGAAGCGCTTTCTCAATAAAATTCTCCGGTTTCAATCGTGTGCGACAATGTTTTATCTCCAGTCATGTTTCTCATTACTACCAACCGTGCGAATCACTCCGCGTGACGTCCATCGCACATCTCAGCCTCCCAATCCATATCAGGCTGCGCCTCCCAGTAAAGAGCTTCAGGATCACTCGCGGAATCAAACGTAAACTTCGCCGCTTCATCAGGCACATACACCTTTGGCAAGCCATTGGCAGCAGCCGCTTCGGCGAGCAGTTGGACCTGACAGCTCCTCTCCATCAGCGTGTACAAGTAGCACGCCTCGTCGACCGTGCTGCCGACAGTCAACAGACCGTGGTTCCGCAAAATCAGGCCTTTGCCTTTGGGTCCGAGGGCGCTGGCAAGGCGTTCGCCTTCTTCTTCTGAGAAGACGACACCGTTGAATTCCTGCCACTATCATTAGTATCGTCTTGAAACACCATCACTCAGCTCGCGCCTCACCTTGTAAACAGCCTGCGCATCCCCATAAAAATACGTAACATCCTGATTTAGCATCTCCAAAGGCTTCGCAAACGCGCTCCAAGCCTTGCCATACGGGCTATGCGTATGACAAGCAGCAGTGACATCCGGCCTGGCCTTGTGCACAGCACTATGAATCAGAAACCCCGCCGCGTTAGCCGGCAAGCTCAGATTCCCCCCAATCGCCTTGCCATCGTAGTCCACCAAGATCATATCGCTGGCTTTCAGCAAGCCAAAATGCTTCGACAGCGGGTTCGTCCAGAAGGTGTGCGGGTTCTCTGGGTCGCGGACGGAGATGTGGCCGGACATGCCTTCGGTGTAGCCTTTGCGGGCGAAGACGCGGAAGGCGAGGGCCATTTTGGAGAGCATCCATTGGCGGTGTTGGGCGTAGGAGGGGAAGGTTGGGATGCCGGGGAGAGATTGGCCTTGGGAGATGAGCTGGAGGGCGGTTTTGGGCTTGTCATCTTTGGTTTCTTTGATTTGTTGTTTTGGGGTGGGAGTGGGTGTTTGGGCGTTGGGCTCGGTGATTGCTGAGGGTGCCATGATGGTAAGTGTGATGATTAAGATGATCTGTTATGATGCTTGTTTCTTTTTCTGTGACCTGAAATTGTTTTTCGATGGATGAGTCGAGCCCTTATCAGTACTATAGCTGACCACAGCCAAGGTGTTATCGGAGGGCGCGGACACCACTGACTGATAGACAACGCCGCCCTTTAGTTTCCCCAGTTGGAGTGGTGGCGACCATGTGGAGAACGAGATCAACCGCATCGGCCAACCACGGCCAACGTCTCGGCCAGCTCGCCCAATGTGCCGAAGCAGGTCAAACGGCAATCAAGAACACATAATTGTTTTTGTATACCTCGGACGCCTCATCAACATACAGTGTGTCATAGAAAAAGGGACGGGAAGCTACCCCCGAGGTTATCAATCGTTGGACGCATCTTCAACTGCCGACTGACCACGAGGCATAACTTCTTGAGAGTTCAAACATTCAGACCAGGGTTAGCTATCGATTGGTCCTATTTACGAAGACCATCCGTTGAACGCACCATACGCTTTCAAAGACAGGAACAACATCACTTCTTACACCAGCCTACCCACAGTTATGCTCACGGTACGTATCTCCACACAATAACTCCATGAAAACCTGCTAAGATTCCCAGAACATCGTCGAAGCATCGGCAGCCGACCTACAAGATGCACTTGCCGCAGGAACAATCACAAGCGTCAGTCTGGTAGCAAAGTACCTTCTTCGCATCCACACATACGACTTCCGTGGCCCATGTCTCAACTCCATCGTCAAACTGAACCCAGATGTCTTCCGAGAGGCCGAAGCCTCTGATGAGAGACGAGCCCACGGCAAAGCCAGAGGACCTTTGGACGGGATCCCATATACTCTCAAAGACAGCATGAAGTACAAAGGCATGACTTGCTCGTCCGGATCTCCTGCGTTCGCGAATCTCGTTGCCGGAGAGGACTCGTTTGTGGCAGAGCAACTCCGAAAGGCCGGTGCAGTGTGCATTGGCACCACTAACACGCCTCCTATGATGGCTTCGGGCATGCACCGTGGCTTGTACGGACGTGCAGAGAGTCCATACAACTCGGAATACCTGACTGCAGCATTCTCGTCCGGTTCCTCCAACGGCTCGGCCACATCTACTGCTGCTAGCTTCGCTGCTTTTGGCTTGGGGTCAGAGACCGTGAGCTCAGGTCGCTCGCCAGCCTCTAATAATGCTCTCATTGCATATACCGGGTCTCGAGACGTGATCTCACCGCGTGGGGTCTGGCCTCTCTATCCGACGTGCGATGTATTGGTACCGCACACTCGCACAGTGGAAGACATGCTCAAAGTTCTCGATTGTCTCGCTGTTAAGGATCACAGAGATCACGAGAACTTCTGGTCACAACAGCAGTATGTTACCATCGAAGAAGTCAAACGTCCAGGATCTTTTCTCGAGCTACTGAGCAACTCCGACAATGCTCTACAAGGCAAGCGCTTAGCAGCGCCGAAGATGTTCATTGGTGGCGATGACCCCAAAGCCAAGCCAACCTTCGTCTCGGAAGAAGTGATCGCGCTATGGAAACAAGCCCAGAAGACATTGGAGGCGCTTGGTGCCACAGTCATTGAGACGGACTTCCCACTGGTCTTAAACTACGAAGACGATTCCACATCAGGCCACACAAACAACGTCGTAGGCTTCCAACCAGACTGGAACGGCAAAGAGCGCGGCGAGCTGGTAGCCTACCTCTGGGACGATTTCCTCAAATCAAATGGCGATCCAAACTATCCAGACCTCGCATCCGCCGACGGCAGCCAGATGTTCCCAAAGCCAAGCAACTACATCCCTGATCGATACCTAGAGCAGAAGAACTTCATGAACTACCCCAGCCTCGTCGAGCGCGCTCGCGAGCGCAAAGGCAAATCCATCTGGGCCATCGAAGGGATCGCAGAAGCCCTGCCCGCCTTGGAAGCGCAACGCAAGCGGGATCTAGAAGACTGGATGGCGAGCCAGGACATCGACGCGGTAGTCTTCCCTGCCAACGGAGACGTGGGCAGAGCAAATCTCGAGCACGACGACGCAAGCGCCAAGCACGCTCTTCAAAACGGGGTCAAGTACTCCAACGGCAACCGTGCGATCAGACACATGGGTGTGCCTACCGTCAGCACGACGATGGGTCTTATGGCAGAGAAGAAAATGCCCTGCAATCTTACTTTTGCGGGCAAGCACGGCCAGGACTGCGAGCTGCTGCAGTTCGCGAGAGCGTTTGAGCAAGCTACGGCGAGCAGAGCAAAGCCTCCTGTGACGCCTGAGCTGCCCACTGATGCTGTCGGGGCAGCTCGCGCGAAATATTCCAGTGGCAATGGTGAATATGCGCCTCCGAAGCTCTCCATTATGGATTCTTACGTCGAAGGAAAGACTCTGCACATGTCTGGCACTCTCAATACGTCGGACGATGGCGCAGACACTGAACTGCAGATATTCGTGGACGGCAAATCGGTCTCGCCTGTGAAAGAAGGCTTTGCATGGTCTGTCGCGGCGGATGTTGAGCCATTTACTCCCGAGACGCCGTTGTACGGTGGTTACAGTGTTCATGTCGGGAAAATCAACATTCTGGTAGTCGCTCGTGGCAAAGGCGGTGTCACTGGTGAAGTCTTGTCGGTCAACATTTGAAGTCGACCCGGACCTAATATTTGAGAATGCAATCGTTCGTCGTTTCGTAACAAGCTTAGCTATCATCCCATCCAAAACATGACCATGGGTATGCAAGTAATCGTCCGATCGTACCAGCACTCATATCTCCTTGCACCATCTCGCCCAGCTGCCCAAGTCAACACCCGACTGCCCGATTTCTTCAAGACTCACATCTGCCCTTCCAGCGGTTCCTCCGCCGCCTCTGCCAGAGTAGACATCATCTAACATCAAGCCCATATCAACCAGATCCATCCACGCATCTTTGGCGACATCCTTGGTCCAGAGTCTACCTCCAGCGCCCATTGCGCCGGAAGCTGCAGCTTGGATCTTTGCCTTTGATGCGAGAAGCTTGTACTCTTCATAGGCGAGATTGAAGCTCACTGTCTCGGTGGAGTGGATGGTGGTCTGTCTCGCGGCGCAGATGAGAAGAGCAAGCTGCAAGGTGGAAAGCATCGCGAGGAGAGTGAGTTTCGAGTCCGGAGGGGACAGTTGAGGACTAAGAGAGGTGACTAGGTGGTCATGAATAGCTGTGTGCGTGTTGGCTGAAGATGGTAACGTGGCGATCGGACTCATGAGAGCAGCGAGCAAGTCATTGACTGACTTCGTGGTATAGTAGATACGATGGAGTAATGCCTCAACAACTTCTGACGATAACACGCTGTCAATGGCAGAATTCCATACGTCCAGTGATGTTCCTGTCGATTCTTCAACGTCGCCGTCAGAAAATCTATCAGTTACTGCTCTTTCTTCGTCATCCAGGGAGGACTCGTCGACCTCCAGCGCAGCTTTGCAAACTTCGACAAAAGCAGCGAAGCTCTTTGGAGAGCTGAGATGCACATAGCGATGACTGAAACGACTCTTGACTCTCTTCTCCAACGACTCCGCGACATCGATTCTTGTAGTCAGACCCAGAACCGCAATCGGAGCCTTCCGGCTCTGCGCGATGTCGAACAGGTTGTAAAGCAGTGTCTGTCTGGGATGTGATGCGAAAAGCTCGAACTCGTCGAGAATGAAGATGACACTTTTGTTGGTCTGTCCAGGCAGTTGCTCTTGACCAAGCTCGAGCGGATGCGACAGGAGGGCCAACAGTGAGGCAAGAGTGTCAGCGTAGTTTCGTGTGGTGTTTTCTTCTTCATCCAAGTCCATCTCACGACCGAGCTGTCGCCAAATCTCGCGCAAGGCAATTTTGTCGTCGGTGTGGATGAAGCCGTTGAGTCGTACGGCGTGGAAGTCATCAGGATGCTCCTTGGCCTGCTCGCGCAGAATTTGATTGACCAAAGCAGTCTTTCCGCTCCCTCTTGCGCCAATGAGAAGCATGCTGTTACTTTCACCGGCTGTGATAGTTTGGTTGATGACTGTATTGACCTTGGTGTACTCATCGCTAAGATTCGCCAATGGTATGATTCGTTTGCCGTAAATCTTTTCGAGTGTTATGCGCTGTAAAAGTTGCATCTGTGCCTCGTCAAGCGAAGGCAGGCTGCCCGGCTCTGTTGCTCGTTGTTTGAGCGTGACAGCAGCGCTTTTTTGAGGCGTAGCGAAAGGAAGTGGCCGCACTGGTGCAGGTTGTGTTGTTTCTTTCGCGGAAATGTTCAACTCATCCTCGGAATCGTCGATTTCCATGACATCCCCATCCAACAAAATGTCAGGCACTGGTTGCGGCGCGACCGTAATGGTCTCGGCATCAGCATCCTTGCGTGGTCTTCCGCGCGCCTTTCTCTCTGATGTCGCAGTTCTCGCTGCTGGTGTGTTTCCTGCTGGTGTCTTCCTTTCAGCCGGTGTTTTCCTTTGAGTCGGTGTCTTCCGCCCAACTAGCGTTTTCTTTCCTGCGAGCGCATTCTCCTCGTTCGCCAATTGCACATTGGCGGTTCCAGCACCATTCTGCCTTGGTGTTTGTGATCTTGAGCCCGCGCGCCGCCCGTTGGCTTGGGCAGGTGTAGTGGTGCCAGTACCTTCCGCATCGGCTTCGTTCCGAGCAGCTTGTTCCAGATCCCGGATCTCGTCCTCGAAAGTCTTCTTCTTTGTGACCGGCGTAGCTCTTGACTGCGATTGTGTTTTCTCAGCCTGCTCCCGCAACTTGGTCGATAGTTGTTTCTTGCGACCACTCGCTCGCAAAGCAGAGACAGCGGAGCCACTGTCGGAGTCGTCCTCGGCGATCTCAATTGCATTTGTAACTTGACTTTTAGGTTCCTCGCCGCCATTCTTCTCTTTCGCTCTCATCGAAGCAAGGCGCGGGTCGGCGAATTTCTTAAAGAAGCCGGCCATCTTGATCGATCTGGCTGGAGTCGCTGGAGCGCTTTCCGCTGCTGGTGTTGCCTCTTCTGCACGACCCGTTGCCTTCTGTTGTCTCTTCGCTTTCAACTTCTCGGCCGCGCTTTGCGGTGCTCCAGGTGTTGTCCCAGAGTTATCGACATCTTGGGGTTGAGCATTCTCCTTGGATTGAGAGAAGGGTGATAGGCCGGCTCGAGCCTCCTTCGCGCGGCTTGCTGGTGTGCCGCTCAGGGTAGCCTTTGGTGTAGCCCTCTTCCGGGTAGCTGGCGCTGGTGCTGGTGACTTCTTGCCAGGCGTGTCCAGTTTCCTGCGCTTGGTCTCTCTTGGAGACTCCATGATTGTCGGTGTTTCGTTTCGGGAAGTAGAGAAATCGAGGTCCAGGTTCGTTATGTGCTTGCCATGGCGATGGTCGCAAAATCAGAATGTCGCGTCTGCTGTGCGATCTTCACTTGCTGTTTGCGTCTCGCCAAATAAACGGTGTTCAATGTTTCCATTAAGTTAAGGGCGCGCTTGCTTGACACGAAACGAACACGATGTCAGGCTGCACATTTAGGGTTCGGGTTAGAAGGTTGAGCCTTCCAACTCACAAACATTGAATGCTATTTCATCCTCATTTTCAGGCTCATGCAAGCACAATATATAATGCTTCTGTTACAGTATTTTATGAAAACCTATACAGCCTGTTAATCGCCTTATTTCCGCTTAAATATATCGAAAGCAGGCGTTCAATTTCGACGTAAGTGCTTGTCTCCAACAAGCGCAGCTGAAGCGGCCGAATCAGTTTACTGTGGACGTCATCTTCCTCCTTATACTACCTTCGAGCAACAACATTACATTGGAACGAAATGATGCCTGCTACCGCGAACCAAGATGGACGGAATGTCTGCGAGGTTGCCCAGTGAAGAACAAAATCCTATGCTCATACGTTTCCGCGAGAAGACTGCTAGCCGAGCAAAGCCAGTTGATGGTGAGGATGAACGTCCATAGGTGAGAACGATAAGACCATGTTTCGCGCCACGCGATAGTAGGTGGAAAGTGAAACATGAGAGGCGGGTAATCATGTGCAATGGCGTTTGAGTGAAGGAACGGTTGGCCCACGCCTGTACTCCATGCCGCGCTGAGCATTGAGATAAAGAGCCGGGCCAAGTAAAGAGCAGCAGGCGATTGATAGCGCCACCTGTATGGTATGGACGATGCTCGTTTTTCAAGGGCGTAAGACAAAGAACCAGTCGATTGCTGCATCAATGGGCCTCGAGAGTCGCGGATGGGACAAGTAAAGCGAATATCGAGAATGCGGCAACCCTCGACCTCCACTTCACTTGCGCATGTTCCATGCTGCTGGGATCACTCGCTTGTCGCCAACACAACCGCCTTCTGACTGCCCTGGTCCCTTCCCATCCTTCGACATCTGCCTCCTCCATCCCCGTCAAGCACTGCCAATCTCTCACTGGATACCACCAAAAGTTTTGCGCTAATGGCATCAAAGACAGACTCAATCTCAACCACTGCGCCCAATGAGAGCCGCCACCTCTCTCGGCCTGCCATAATGGGGGTCTCAATCGGGGCCTCAGTAGCCCTGCTCGCCATCGCACTCATCCTCTGGAGCGTATGCCGGCACCGCAGAAAGAGAGCCAACACCACTCCGACCGTCTACTCTGCGCCAGACCCAATTGATCGCTCCACCATTCGAGTGATCCCGAACGCAGACATAGAGGCAACACCTGCCTTCACCACCAACTACCAGAACGAGCCCACCGAGCTCGAAGGTTCTGCCTTCGGACCAACAGACATGAGCTGCCATGCCTCACCGACGAGAGAGCCCGAGACGACATCAATCCAAAGCAACCGCGTTTCAGCCATCACCACCGACAATAACCGTTGGTCTGCTGTCTCTTCTCTGCGGTCATCCTGGCTTCCCAGCAGACTGGCAGCGACGGTACGTCCGTTAAGACAATAGCGAGCCCTCGGGAAGCGTGAAGCCAAGCACGGATAAGCCAGATGAGAAAGGGCACAAAGTAGATGAGTCTCTGCAGTGGTGTCAAATTGAGTGACTTGGATGAGTTTGTGGCTTGTTGATTAGTAACAGTGGGTGCTGGGCATAGAAGGTTGATTTTCTGGAGAGTTGCAAGTGTGTACAGGGTTTGTACCTTTCTAGGCATGTTATCAATGGTAGGAGAGTAAGTGCGTTCCAAGCATTTGCATTTCTGTGTTCATAGCCACAAATTTGTCTGAGCCGTTCGCTTTACTCGAGCTCGGCTTCACACTTCACTCACCCTTCCAGCCCGCTGATGCAGGCAGCGCACGGATCCCAAGCCTTGGCCTTTCTTTGCCCAAATGAAAGCGCGGTCACTGTTGACACGCCGCAGCAGCGTGATAATCCAATCCTCACGCACTCGTACACATGAAAGCCGCGGACGCAACTAGCACGTCTTGAGTTGTCTTCGGCCTGCTTCTATTCATCGATTTTATTCCTCAATTTTCGCGCCGCAACAATTCGTCTCCAACATGGCATCGCTGGTAACGCTGGCGACTGCCCTGCTGTGGAAGGCTATCTTATTTAGTCTCCTCCACAAAGCCTCACCGACTCTTGCGGACGACACACCATACAATGACCGCTGTTGGTATCCAAATGGAGAGTGGGGACAGGTCGGGCTGGCCCTGTACAGACGATGCAAGTCATAGCAGCCGCTGTCCAGAAGGCTTCGTTTGCATGAATACCGGTATCTGCAAACAAAAAGGGGTTGAGTACTATGAACGTGAATCATGCACCGACAGGAAATGGTCGGATCCATCCTGCCCGGAGATGTGCTTATCTGGTTGGTCTTTCATCGCTTGTTCCCCTCCAGTGATAATCATATTAACGCCTGATAGGTCAAACCGGAGCATGGTCTTCTAATTGGACTGAGGTGAAAGCCTGCAAAAATGAGAACAAAAAGGAAACATGGTACTGCTGCCTCAAGGTCTACGATCCTGACCTCGATTGCTGTGCACAAGCATTGGCGACAGATCATGTGGAGTATTGGGATTTTGGGAACATGGATGTACACGGAACTGCTTTCATCGAGGAGGGCGGCCGCCCTTCTAGTATTCGAGTCACAAACAATGGTAAGTACATGTCGTGTAGCACGATTGGCATACTGATTACTGAGGCTAAACGTTGATAGATGATCTTACCACTAGCGCTACCTCAACCAGCTCGGCGCCGGCGCTGGCGCCACCGATGACCTCAGCCCTTACAACCGTCATAACAGAGTCGCCGACAGACCCGACCGAGTCTTCGATAGTCACAGTCACGATCAACAACACAATACCGATACCCTCGAACGATGATTTGACGCCCACATCACCAAGCGGCTCTATAGCCACCGCAATCTCGACCGCATCTGACACACCGAGCGACGTCGCCACGTCAACACTTACTGTGGACACGGAGCCGGAGTCAAGGACAAGCGCTGAGAGCCATCGACCTACTATCATAGGCGTGTCAGTTGGCGTCCCAATCGGTTTGGTCGCCATCGCGCTTCTCCTCTATGTTCTTCGACGGTACCTTAGATACAGGGAATCTTGCACTGCGACCGTATACTTCCCGCCAGACCCTATCGACCCTTTCGCTACCCGAATCTTTCCCAAGATCGAGCTGGATGCACTCCCAAACGCTATACACGAGTTAGATGGCAAAACCGCTCCGAGTGAGCTCGAAAACTCCAAAAGCGCAGTGACGGACCCGAAAAAGCCTCCCTCGATCGTCAGTGAGCTGGAGGGCTCCCCGGTTATACCTTCAGACCCAACTAACCGTGCGTCGGTGGCGACGATCCTCAAAGAAGATCGCTGGTCTAACGTCTCCTCTCTGGCCCCGCCGGTAGTCCACCGGTCATCAAGAGCCAGACCATCTATCGCGGAAACTCTGTCAATCGTCAGTCAGCAGCACCATGGTTCTGGACAGGATGTCTTCCTCACCCCGCCGCGCTCACATGCTTCGCACCGTCTTTCCAGACCTACATCGGGACTCTTGCCAGAGATGGAAGTACTCGACGACGAGACTCCCTTGACACCCAAGTCCAGCACCGTTACCGCAAGCAATCAGGGCAACAATGACGTACAGGAATCACATGAAGATGAACGAGTCTCGACCTCCGATACAGCAAAATCAGGCGGCAAAGTGGAAAAAGCAGGCAACTCTGCACAGGGAGGCGAGAGTTTCCAGGAAGGAGAGTCCGTAGACGAGAGCGAGGCTTCACGCAAGAGCGGCACGGAGGTACAGACAAGCGAGCTCGTACAAGCCGGCGAGATCACCAGCGAAGTCGAGGCAGCCCACAAGAGTGAAGAATTGCAACAGAGCGATGCGAATGAACAGGCAGCCGAAGACATGCAAGCAGGTGAGGGACAGAACGACAACACGACGCCTCACCAAGTCCAGGGACAAGCACAAAGCGGCAAATAGGCGAGAAGGTTGACGGAGAGACATTTGACGCACGAACAGGCGGATACCAAACCGACTGGAAAAGTTGTCATTGTGGGCAGCGTTGTGAAATTCCATGCATGCAGCGATACCGAAGGCAAGTGTATGGAAATGTTGCCAGCTGGGCGATTGGGCTAGATTACAACTGCAAGATCGTATAATACATCGAAACCATAAATTCGAACTATCAAATCCAAGCCGTGGATCTGTTTACACGCGGGAGTATCTGTCTATCCAGTAGACTCTCGAGCCTCCGATAGGATAGACACTCCTCGTTCATTTCCTCTTTGGTATCCTCTCCATCTGTCGAATCCGATTGACATCCAGAAATCTTGGAAGCGCAGAGAGCGTATTCGACACCCAAGTTAGATGCCGGTGATGCCAAGAGCACGACGCTATCTTTGGCCACTTGAAGCCCATTGCTCGAGTCCTTTCCTGAAGAGACCCCCTGGAATGGCGATCATTACTATATGAAGGACGCGTGAGCCGATGCCAGTTGGCGAGACCTGGTGCAAGTGCCTCATGTCATGCAGACGGACAGTTTGTATTGCTAGGTCTTGGACAACCCAAGTGGTTTGTGAGCACCCTCAGATGTTTCGAGAACATTCTCATCACCCTTCCTCTGGAACCAAGTGGAGCCTGTCACCCTCGCCATTGTCCCCATCCAACCATGGCAACAACCAACCTTTTGGTTGGTTGGTCATTATTTTTGGTTGGTTGACGCTTTTCCGTGATTGGCTGATAAATAGCTGGTTAAAGAGAAATTAATCAACCGTTGGTTGAATGAAGTGAAAGGTTGGTTGTTAGTTGAAGTGGTATAACGTCACTATAGGGGAGTCGGCTCAGTAGGGGAGTTGGGTCAGTACGTAGGCAGGACCACGACTACGTAGTACATACTAATCTAAACCCCGAGCATGATCAGATATACCTAGGGTGACCCGACTCCCCTACTAACCTGACTC
>Ga0265797_10003646_pt1 | contig 24505 bp, 26 predicted proteins | sample P2T30metagenome_FD_192433 | JGI IMG/M metagenome (GOLD analysis project Ga0265797, IMG submission 192433) | Plant litter microbial communities from East Loma Ridge, Irvine, California - P2 T30 | ecosystem: Environmental > Terrestrial > Plant litter > Unclassified | place: USA: California... | reverse complement strand
GCTTCGCCTTCAGCCGGCCACTTGCACATCTCGTTCAGTGCTTTCTTGAACAAGCACGTCCATCTGCCTTTTATACCATTTGCCTTGCTGTGTTCCACCTTGTCCATGTCACGATCAAGTAAATCCAGGACACTGAGGGCCTTGAAGATGGTCATATAGGCGTCGGCACGCACAGATGCGTGGATGGTGGTGTCGCCGTTATCCGTCTGGGCCTTGATCGAGAAATTGCTCGGCACCTTCTCGTCAGTCATGGTACCGTTCCTGATGCCCATCAGGAATCCGTCGATACGAAAGTTCGAGGGAGATGAAGATGAGGCGCTGTGCTTTGCGAGTGTCTGAGCAGCGACGGCTGGTTGGGACTGCAGTAGTCGGTAATCCGCACTCGTACCATTTCCAGTCGCGAGAGTACCCAATTTGCGCCGCTTGACGATATCCAAATATTCGACGACTGTTGGGACGATGATTTGAGTCTTGATGTCCTGCATAGCATCTTTCTGGAGGTCGGGTACAACCTGCCACATGGCCACCAGGGACGGATCTGCATCTCCAGCAACAACATTGTCGAGCTCAGGTTGTACGAAAGACGACAAGCCCCCGGCATAGCTTCGATCGTCTGGGTGTAAAGGCGTTGGTGCCGAGCGCTTTCCGAGAACGACGCCACGCGAAGCAGATCCCAGAGCGTCGTGAGCTGGCTCGCTCTCCAGTGTGTCTTCTGCGTCGGACTGATGTGCCTGAGTATGCATCATACGAACATCCTCCTGCACCCCGCCTTCGAGCCAGTCATCCAAATGTGAAGCTGCTTGTCGCCTCTCCCTAGCTCGCAGAAGCTTCGAGACCTTCTTCTGCGCCTTGTTGGTTTGCTTGATTTGTTGACCTAACGCTTGCACACTCGCCATCGTTATGAGATCTGGGCGAAGGAGCATCGAGCGAGCATACTCTGAGGGAGTCGCCGTGGTCACTACTCCCTCACTGACCAGTCCTTGAGCTAAAACATCTTCTAGGAGAAACAGGCCAAGTCGCTTTTTATGACGGAAGGTATTTGCCCCCTTCTTCGACAAGCCGGTCGGCTCGTTGATGCGGTACAAGGCTGTGATGATCATTCGAATATCCTCAACCTTCGGAAGGTCTCCGAAAACATACCAGTTTTCGATGAAAGTAGAGCGTTGGAAATCCTCTAGATCATTTGTGGCCTTGATGTTGTCCTCGTCTTGCTTTTCGGTCAGGCGTCCTTCAAGCACGCTATGCGTATGTCTGTAGGGTTTGCGGGCTCAACATCTTCCTGCTTAATGACGGCGTCCTTTGCCAGTTTATGACGGATGTATTCGGAAGGACCTGAGGTTTCTTCAATCGCTTCCTTTATCGGTGTTCGGGCGTCAAGAAATCGATGTGTAAGGTTGAGAGGACTCGGAGGTGGCTGAGCTACCAGCTGTCGCTTCTTTTCCCGAATTGCGCGCAGTGATGCAACAGTAATCGGTGGTGAGGTGTTTCGCTCCGCCATCCTGCGTGAGTCGTCACCGAGGGTGGCTTTGAGGCGGTGGTATCACTGTCTGGTTGTGTGTGGGAGTTGGGCGAGGTGGTAAAGCTCATTTGTTTGCCAAGACAACGTGGGATAGCAGCGGTGGCAAGAGCACCTGTGGGCAAGCGGGCGACCCTGCACCTCACGAAAGTGATGCAGTTCCTGCAGTAAGAATCTCTGTTGGGGTGCAGGCAACCACATCTCGTCTGGGAGACTGCCTGCCACTGCTTCTCTGTCGACGCCAAATAAAGCATCATGCTGTTGCATGTGAAGGCATCTGGGTATGGGCTCTAGCTTCCGAGGTCGACTCACTCACAACATCACTCGTACCACGAGACAGTAGGCTGGCAGGATCTGTTCGCTACTAATCGATTCCCGTCTCTCGATACTGACAGGCGTATGCCTGGCTCGTTGCCACAACCCCAGTGTGGCACATTAAACCTCACAAAGGCGATGACGTCCAGGCAAGGACCGAGCTACACCGTTACCGGATGGATCTCAGTTGAACTTTTGTCATACCGAGTGCTGGGTAGATCACAGACATGAGCATATACTTGGGGCAGGATGGGTGGTTGCTGACGCTGGGCGCCTCCGCAGGAAAGCTCGACGCTAGCTTGTAGACTAGTCCTCTTTAAGCGATAGCCCCCATTCGAAGACGCGTCCGGTCCTAGAACGCGTCTAGCTATGAGTTCATCGCGTTCGATTCTCTCCTGCCATCTCCTTCACACGTCGCGTTTGCTTGCGAACCATTTCGTCCACAATCACCGTCTTCGTCCCAAGTCTGTAACGATGCGCGTCCCATGACGGATAACCAGAGATGCGACATTGGAGGCCTCATACAGGTGCAGTGCCTGCGTCTGAATGCCAAATGATGTCATGTCACGGTTTACCTGTTGCTGCATGTCTTTCAAACACATTTGCTGACACTTCAGACCTAAGGCGCTCTTTCGTACTATTCGCGCTTTCTGCATGCAAGATTATAAATGCGTTGCATTACCAAGCGAAAAGTGATTCCAACGGCACCTCATAAGATATAGAAATACCCGGAAGACCTGGCGACATCGAACTTCGGAACAGCTCTACTTGATACTCCCAAAACTTTTATCCTTGATTCATTTTTCGAAAAGAATGGCATCAGCGGCTCGCCCAGTTCGTGCTGCGCTCATTGGGCTGTCTTCCTCGGGAAGCTCATCGTGGGCCTCGGCAGCCCATCTTCCAGCGTTACTTACCGAGATCGGACGCTCCCAGATTACCCTCACTGCGCTGGCTAACAGCAGTGTTCAGGCTGCAGAGTCCGCCATCAAGAAGTACGGACTCCCCGACCACACCAAGGCATATGGGTCGCCGGAAGACCTCGCAGCTGATCCCGACATTGATCTGGTCATATGCAACACGCGGGTCGACAAGCACTACGAAACAATCCTTCCCAGTATCAAAGCGGGAACGGACGTCTATGTCGAATGGCCAATCGCCAGCAACAGAGAGCAAATCGATGAAATCGTCGAAGCGGCCAGGAAGAGTGGATCAAGAGTCGCTGTGGGCTTACAGAGACGATGGACACCACCAGCTGCGAAGCTAAGAGACATGTTGGATAGTGGAAACGGTAGACTTGGTAAAGTGCTCAGCTCAGATGTGCGCGCTTTCGGGGGCACAAATGACAGGGAGACGATGCCTACTGGTCTGAAGTATTTCTCTCAAAAGGATATCGGCGGAAATGCTATCGTGATAGGTGTTGGTCATGGTGAGCATCACTTTCCACATTACCAGTCGTTACTAACTCTTAGCAGTGCTTGACATCGTACTCTCAATTGTAGGCCGACTTGACGCACAGTCCGTTTATTCGAAATCACAGATCCAGCGCCCTAACATCCGCATCCAAGACCCTCAAACCAAGCAAACAGTTGAAGAAGTAACCACCGACGTGCCTGACTTCCTAGCGGTCCATGGCACTATAGCGCAATCTCCTCTCACTGCCCCAAATGCAACACTATCCTTCCTGTTCCGCCGCGGTCCGCCATTCCCCGGGACGCCAGCTCTGACATGGACTATCAACTGCGAATATGGCGAGATTCTTATTACATCTGCCACGCGTATGACTTTCCAAATGAGTGAAGGAGATGAGCCGGTCGTGGTACAGGTGCACCATTTCGATACTCAAGAGGTGGAGAATGTAGACTGGGATTGGAGCGATTTGCAGAAGGAGGTACCCATTATTGGACGAGATGTCATGACCAGTATTTTCGCGTTCGCGGAGGGCAAGGCGGAGGGAGAGGGATGGGTGGGCTTGGAGGATGCAGCGACATATGCGCGGATGATTGATGGATTCCTGGAAGAGTAGGTAGCAGGACGAAACAGAACAGTCACGGTGGTTTATTGACCTGTGACATGTAAGGTGGACCCGCAGGAGGTTTGATAGCTTCGTCAACCTGGATTCAATGACCTCACCTGCTATTGGTGAAAGTGTGTTATGACATTGAACTTACGATAGCTGCGCTGAAGTTTTCACTGCTCGCAGCTCACACTAAAGCCATCGCAATTACACCATATACTAAATTACGGTCTCGATAACTAGCCCAAACTAGGATCAGACCGCAGTCTGACTTAAAGGTGCACTCTATTATTACACTTATTACTGCTCGCAGCTCAACCCGAAGGGGCGAGGTGGAATGAACGCCCTGTTTAAGGGAATACTTAACAGGTGCCTGTAGTCTGCATTAGCTTTGGAACACGGTTTTGTAGAACTCGAATTGTGATGTAGCCTCAAAGGCCTTTTTTTTTTCAAGGGGTCTAGGCCTTCATTTAAAAAGAATGTGAGCGCGTCACCCACGTGGAAACCCGCAAAGTGGATCCGAGCTTAACAGGTAGTCGCGCAACGATTTTACAACGCGGTCACTCTTTCTTGTTTATCCCACACACGCGATGAGCGACAACGGATCTCAGCCGCCCCCGGCGCCAGAGATGACGCCCTCGAATGCGCGTACGATAGCCAAGGATCTGCCAGTCAAGTTGACCTCGCTCGACCAAGCGCTTCAGCCATTTCGCAACTCGTATCCCCACACGCTTCTGAATCTCGCGGTGTTTGACGCCGTTCTCCAAGACGTTTACAAGTGTTACGAGTGGTGTCCGGATGGACTGCCACCAACAGGCCACCAGGAGCGCATCCATGAACTATGGTCTCGCTTGTCACGGGCTCTTCGGCGTCGCCAATCGTCATGGTATGCCGACCCGGAGTCACTGCAAGTGGCGCAGCTGATGGCCAAGCAAGACCCAGTCCGCATCTGGTTCGAGCTCGACTCGCATGTTCGACAAGGTATCTTAGGTGGCAATCCCGTCGAATCTGTAATGGATATCGGGCAATGGTACACCAAAGTCCCAAGGGGAAGGAAGTGGCTGGTAGAGTGCGCCACTCTCAGCTTGTCAGAAGAGCCCCTGCGGTCGAAGGAGAAAGATACCGCGACAGCAAATTTGGCAGCCGTCGCAACCTGCGCGCCGATCTATGGTCTAGCGGAGTGGAGTTCTGATCTCGCTCATTCCCACGAACTCTTCGGTCCTGGAGGCGTACTGTGGTCGGTAATGGAGGTCTTTACCCGCGAACCGGGTCACTCCAGCGGTATCGTGGGTATATTGGACATGGTCATTCAGCAGACTTTGAGCGTTGCCCTCCTTTTCAGATACTCACTTCAGCACGATGATCGTTTGAGCCATCAGCAACCGGCTTACAAGTGGTATGCAAGGGGCCTAGAGGAAGCGCGGACGAAGTACATCTACTCTGTGGAATGCCAAGATCCCCAAGCACTGATGCCATATCATGTTCGAAATGGCCTGAAGAACGTCCACTTCATTGAGCTTTGGGACGCTATATGGGAGAAGGCGTACGATCTGAGTCGTACTTTCACGTCCGATCCACTAGTTCTGGAAATCTACATGTTTCTCTGGGCTGTGCAACAGATGCGGCTTCCATACTCCGATCCTAGACCCTGGATACCGGGTGCCAACGTGGCTCTTATAGTCGAAAAGCGGTGTAAGGAGTATGAGATAAACATCGAAGGCGTTTTGAACATCGCGCCAGATGACATCTATAACTTCGATACACCTCCAAACCACTTCCATATATCAAAGTTCTCCAATCAAATAGACGTGGAAGCTATACTGCGCAGCCGAGGACCGCGATTTTCGTCCACAGCACGGGGTCATCGCTTTTATGAGGGGTATGACGATCCCGACGTAGCCGATACAGACGATGAGGAAGACGAAAACCTGGATCTCGCCTTCGATGATACCGCCGACGTCGAACCTTACGGCCCTCCTCTCGATCTCATTGATCTTGCGGCTACCACAACAACAGTTCCCGAGGACCAGTGCTGTACAGTCTGCATGGAAAATCATTTCCACACTACCGGCGATAGGGGGACTATGAAGCTCAATTCGTGCGGACATCTGTTTCACTACAACTGCATCTTCGAATGGCTCAACGGGACGTCCTCTAACAGCAACCTTTGCCCGGAATGCCGTATCCAGTTCAGCGAGCAGCGTAGACCGGTACGACCAGTTCAACCGGCATCAGCGTCATCCTCAGAATCTGGTGATACGTGGGTTGTGTCCAGCGACGAGTTTGAGTCTGATGAAGAGCGACACCTTCTGCCGCAATTCCAGCAAAACCGAGCTGATGGCGATGCCCTGAACGGGATGGAAGAGACCTCAGCTCACCGAGATACAGCAGCTCACTCCGCCACGTCAGAAGGACCATCTCTGGAACACATGACCCTTCCGCAGAGATTCATAGTGTACGAAGGCGATGCGAACCTGGGGGATAATGATGAGGAAGACGACAACGACCACGAAGACCACAACGACTCTCACGACACCACCTCTTCTTCTACTTCATCCCCAGATGCCGGACTCAGCGATCCGCAAGAAAATGTATCAGTTCTCGCGAATGCTAGCTGGCGGAACCGTATTCTTAGCATTGATTACGGTACGACTTTCGACGGACGTGCATTCTCAGACGAACCGAACGACGAGGATGAAGAAGGGGTTGGAGAAAGGATATACGATCATGACAGATTGACCGTCGCATGGGCATTTGGAGGAGGCACCTAGTTTAAATGTGAATGCGGATCGGAGAAAATGAAGACATCTGACGTGACGATTGAGGTGACATCAGGAGCGAGACTGATATAAGAAAATGATCATACCAACGACATGGGTAGAGTTTCATAGCACCTCCTTCGAAAAAGAATTGAACCTCTAGAGCCTACGCTAACGTTGGGTCGCCTGTTTGCATGTTATCATCTTGATGTAGGCTGCAGACCTGGTTAGCCTTCTTCTTGTACGTGGTGGTGATCAGCTGATGAAACAACCGCCTGCCACGTCGGTCTGCCCCAGGCGTTGCATTTGCTCTTGTTTCTTTAATGGTGTGCAACATATGGTGCAACAGCATGTATCGTACATCGCCTTCGCGCTCATTTGACAACTAACGGCTTAGCACCAACTTTCTCCGCCTCCGCGTTCAGCGCATCAACTTCCGCTTGCACCAACGGAATACCCGTCTTCTCTCTTTCCTGTTGTTGCAATTGCTCAAGTTCGCCCGGAAAGTAGATCCTCTCCACACCCGCTGCCTTCTCAGCACCCGTAACTCTATCATACAAGATCTGCATCCTCTCCCTGAAGTCGTCCAAGCTCATGAAAAGATCTGGTTTCACCGCGACGAGGAAATGACCCACGTCTGATGGTCTGGACGGGTCGTATGGATTTGTAACGTCGCCTGCGAATGCGGAGCCGGAGAGTACACCGGAGAAAACATCCATCATGACAGCTAGGCCCGAGCCCTTTGGTCCACCCATGGGTAACATGACACCGCCGTCGAGTGCTGCTTCTGGGTCATCCGTTGGCTTTCCATCTTTGTCCAGTGCCCAATCCAGAGGTATCTTCTCACCCCTCCTCTTCGCCTTATAGATCTTTCCTCTTGCTGCAATCGACGGCGCCATGTCCAGAACGAACGGTTGATATTTTCCTGGCGCACCACATGCTATTGGCGAGACACCCAGCAGTTTACTCTTCCCGCCCCAAGCCGGTAGCGCAGGGCTCGAATTGGTAAACACCAGACTCATCATTTCGGCGTCAAGCGCTTTCTGTACGACCCAAGCACTCATACCAAAATGATTCGAATGCTTGATGCTCGCCATCCCGATACCATATGTCTTTGCGGATTCGATGCACGCAGCCATGCCGGCGTCTGCTGCAAGAAAGCCGAAGCCATTGTTGGCGTCGATTTGGGTGACTACTGGCGTTACTTGAGTAAGAGTAGGTGTTGCTGCGCTGTTCAAGACTCCTTGGCGGACGCGCTCCATGTATGACGGGATTCTGTTCATGCCGTGCGTGTCGACGCCGCGGAGGTCGGCTGCTATGAGGCATCTGGCAACGATGCTCGCGTTCTCAGGCGCGACGCCATTGCCGACTAGGACTGAGGTTACGAAAGATTGAGCATCTTCAGCGTTGACGTAAAGCTTCTTGTCTGATGTGGGTTCTGTCATGTTTGTATTGGATGTTGAGGGTTGAGCTGCCAAGGTGAGGAAGGAACGAGAGACTGCTTGGTATGCTTGTCTCGTATCTTATATGATTCTATCAGCGGAATGGTGAGTCACGGTTCTCGGAAAAGCATCTTACCACTAATGCGTTCTGTTGAGTTGTGGAGATAGCTAGGGGGGTTGTCTGAGTCAGCGCGTGTAGACTAGTGAAGACGGACTTCCCCGCTGTTCCCCGCAATCCTCAGTCGAACTTCGTAAACCTCAGGATGGGAGACATCAAGCTTGAGTCAAGTTCAGACTTCTGCGAGCACGAACCAAGTTTGCCGGGAGACATTATTCGCGCATTGCGAACAAGTCGTGCCCGACGTCGTGATAACCGCTGATTGGACGCAGAGGAGCGCAATAGTAAAAACTGAACCATGATGGCCGCACTAAGTGAGCGATACTAGGAGCATCTTGTGGTGGTTTTGCTGTCGAAAACTGAAGGATGAATTTGGAGTGATCTTATTCTTTCCTGTTCTTCGCCTCCTGGGTTGTCTCGGTCACGAACAAGACCACAACTGTTCCGGCGCCACTCATCGCTCATTAGTCCCTTTCAGAGCTTTGATCCCTATTGGAATTAGAAGAAAGCGACAGTGGATTACCTGGTGAGAACGAATTCGTCGAAATCACTGTACGCAGCCACTGCGACTTCCTCTTTCCCCGCCAAGCCCCACGTGCTTGCTCGCAACCTAGGAAGCGCGGGTAGCTGCACCCACATCTCACCTCTTGTCGCCTCAATTCACTGAACCCCCTGTCAAAATCCCACAGAACTCTCGGAATTCGCAAACATGGACGACGAAGGCCCCAAATGGCGTCTTGGTATGTTCTGCCGCATCCCTTTCTCGGTTTCTGGGCTAACAACTTCAAGAGCAGGCAAGTACTGGCCGCGCAACCTGTAGTCAGGCCGCCTGCAAGCGTAGCCAGATCAAGATCGCGAAAGGAGAGCTGCGTATCGGTACTCACACGCTGTTTGAGCCAGAGGCTAGATGGTACATGGCCTGGCGTCACTGGTAAGTCTACCTTCGTCTGGAGCCTCCTGCGCCTACTATGTATGTACTGACATAAGAAGGGGCTGTGCGACCAAGCATCAGATCGCGGGCTTGAAGGAGACCACCGGCAACGACCCGACAAAGGCACCCGGCTACGATCGACTCAGCCCAGAGAGCCAAGAGCAAGTACGCCTAGCCTTCGAGGGTCAGCCGGTCGACAAGAACTTCAAGGGCATCCGAGAAGACCTGGCCAAGGACGCTCAGCGATACGCCAAAGAGTACACTGATGTCAGCTTCTACAAGGTCGACGTTGCTGGTCGTGCATGCGCTTGCCGTGGCAGCGACTGCCTGTCTAAGAACGTGAAGATCACCAAAGGTGAACTGAGGCTTGGCCTATCTGTACCGTTCGATGGCGAGCACGAGAGCATGGTCTACAAGCACTGGCAGTGCATGTCAACGTTCGACTTGGAAGAAGTGGTTCGCCGAGCCACTGAAGACATGTTCGATGGCCGTGACTCCCTTTCCACAGAGTTTGAGGAAGTCGTGACAAAAACACTCGAGACGGGCAAGGTCGTGAAGCCACCAGCGCCCAAGATCGAGCCGCGTGCGAAACCAAAGAAGACCCAGGCCCAGAAGAAGAAAGCCAAAGATGAGGCAGAAGAAGACGCCGCGGAGGCCGCAGAGACCAAAGTCAAGGCAGAAGATCCGGAACACGAGGTGATACCACAACCGAACGTCGCCTATCCGCCCTCGCCCCCGCTCGAGATGGAGAAGGGACCAAGCACAAGCAAGGTCGGAGGAGCAGTCGATGCCCAGCCGACTGAGGATGGACCGACCGTCGGTGTCAAGTTGGAAGAAGCAGGAGTCGATGGCGCAGTCAAAGCTACAGATGCAGTAGCAGTTCCCAAGTCCAAAGCCAAGAAGACGCGAGCGAAAAAGCGTCCTATCCGAGAGGTGGACGCAAGCGAGGATGAGCTCGAGTACATCCCCAAGAAATCCAGAAGCCGATCCACTCCGTTCACCGGTACTGCTGGTCTTGCATAGCGCGATGGCATTCCGAGCGAACCTGCCATCAAGTAGGCGAGCGTGTTGAGGACTGAGAAGGCGAAGGAAATGACAGTGAGGTGACCGCTGACTGAACATGTACAAAGATCACATACATAGCTGAAGGAATCTATAGCAAGCTTCTTTTGTATCAAATAACCCGCGCGATTGATTTTGACCAAATCGTCGTAGGTCGCGTTGACTTCGCGTCACAGCTAGTTCCCTGACGCACGACCCACCTGAGCTCGAAGTGGCGCATCCTTGCCGCAAGCTGTCCTCCCCGCAACACTCCCACTACCAACGCAACTCCACTTCACGAACCGCCCTACGTATTCTCCTTCGCCAATCACCCAGGAACTACCTCGTTTCAAGAGCCTATTCACTCGATAACAGCCACGATGCCCGGCAAAATCATACCCGTAACCTCCGCTTCACACTTCTCCCAACTTCTGTCGCAATCCAAATACACTATCGTCGACTTCTACGCGGATTGGTGCGGACCATGCAAGGCAATCGCGCCAGTCTTCCAGGGCTTGGCAGAGAAAGAGACCAAGCCAGGCAAGATGCAATTCGTCAAGGTGGACGTGGATAGCCAACAGGAAGTTGCAAAGAAGTATGGCGTCAGCGCGTACGTACACCCCGAGAGACACACCTGCATGCCTGGATGAAGAAGGCTTATAGATTACTATGCTAACATGAACATTTCCCAGTATGCCAACCTTTCTCGTCATCAAATCCACCTCCGTCGTCGAAACCATCCGCGGCGCCAACCCCGCAGCCCTCACAGCCGCCGTCCGTAAAGCAGCAAACGATACCTCTGGTCCCGGTGCAGCCTCCGCTGTCTTCTCGACCAAAGGCCGCACACTTGGCTCCGCTTCAGAACCCAGTCGGCCGGTTGGCGAAAGCCCGTTCGCCGGCCTACAAAGGATGCTGACTGGTAATGGCGGACTGAGCGATACGCTGGTCAGGTTTGCAGCGCTGTACTTTGTCAGCCTGTTCGCGTTTGACTCTTTCAAGGCCGCGGAGGAGAGTCCGTTCAATGTTCGCGCGAGACGGTAGAAGAGGGCGGAGAACACGGAGTGATAGCACGTATGCGGAGGTTCGGCGTTTAGGGTAAGAGGGTGGCGTTTATGGTATACCATTCTGAGGCTTAGTGTTTTTTACAATATTGACTTTATCTGCAGCAACGGTATCGAAGAGCTCGTTCGGGCTTCTAGGTACCGCTGACTGCGATATTTCATTCACATCTCGATCTTGGTTCCGCTCTGGTTCTGGCAAGATCGCTCTTGACTCATCCATCTTTCACATTTCCCTTTCATTCGCAGCTTGACTTGAAATCGTCAGAAGGAAAGTCCACGTGTGACCAGCCATGACTATGTTGTCAAAGCAAGCTTTGCGCAAACAATCACAATATACTCCCCTTATATCCACCTCTGCGGTACTCTCACTACGCCAAACGCCAGGTCTACAAATGATGGACCCTTCTTCCGGCTTCACGCCCAAGAAAGCTAGTGCTAACTGGACGCACGCCGAACTTCTACAGAACTACCGCGAACTTTACGCAGAGTGCGACAAATACGCAACGCTCGCCGCGCAGTTCGACGGCCTCAAACTACCCTTTGGACGAGAGCGCGCGCTTCACAACCTAATCAATGCACGAGCGAAGGTGGAGCATGATATCAAAAGACTCAAGAAGACGTACGAAGGGGATCGAATGAAACTAGCGTCCCAGAATCTCGATGCGAAGCTCCGTGAGGCGCTCGAGCAAAGTCGAGACACGTTGGCAGCTGTCTTGGATGAAGATCGCCGCCCTCCGTCTGACAAGCTCATGAAAGAAAAGGCAGAGCTGCAGAACGAGAAGACTGGCCTGTTGTTGCAGTTGCGAGAGTTGTTGTGCAGATATAAAGAGCTGCTGGAGAGTAGAAGAGAAGGAGAAAAGGATTGTAATAGTAGTGATATACAAGAGGTGGAAAGTGAACGGGACCTGCTTCGAGAAGACCTCGATATTGCTCGAACGGAGTGTGAGAGGTTGATGCAAGAGGTAAAATACCTTCAGGAGGTATTTGGGGTAAAGGATTAGTATCGAAATCGCGATTGTAATTGCAAGGAACGCGATTAATGAGCGCATGCATCAATGATCGCTGAGCAGAACTACTTAACTATGTAACAGTCCAAATCAATATTTATACGTAAATACTGGTTTACTGGACGATGAGCTCGAGCCACTCGACGAGGGTCTTTCCCCATTGATCTCAGCCTTGTCCTTCTTACCCAAAACAACCCTCTCACACCAAGAGCACCAACTCCTCAGCTCGCCCTTGACCTCTCGCTCAAGATACTGAATCGACTTCTTCTTCTCGTCCTCAAACAGCTTGACGCATTCGCCAACGCGTACCTGCTTCTTGTGTTTGACCTTGAGCACACCGCCGATGCCTTCAATCTCCTGTGTGAGATAGGAAGAGCCCCTCCAGCGTTCGGGCGACTCTGGGGTTTGCGATCTCTCTTTCTCAATGGTGTCGAGGAGGTTTTGCTCGCATGTCTCGTGCTCGACGATGTGTGCGCCTAGGCATGCGGAGCCTCGTCCGCATTCTACGCCTTCATTGCCCTCGCCGAGGCCGATGCCTACGCCGCCGTGCATGTGGCTGTACATGGTGCGCCAGCTCCAACCGCGGACGTAGGTGGTGTCTGCGTTTCGCAGGTCTTTGCCGCATGGCGCGCAGAGCCAAACTACGTTGTCACAGTTGCAGGGTGTACGCTCGAAAGCTGGCGCTGTAAAGGCTCGCGGGTTGTCGCCATCGAAGAGTACTGGATGTGTCTCTGGTGACCCGGGTGGCGAAGGGGACGTCGACGAGGAGCGCTGCTTCTGCACAGCCATGAGCAGTGTGAGGGGTGCTTTCGTGCACGTTCGACATAGCCGACGATGGCGGGCTCTGAGCGTAGGCGTCGGTGGAGGCTTCATAGTGCAGTTCTGTAAGACCTGTTAGCCCTAGGCCCTTCATTCGCATCTGAACGTCCTACCCGGCATACGACTGTCCCACACCGCTGACAGTCGCCAACCATATCGCGGGCGCATTTACCAACGCGACCAGTCGTCATGCGGTTCTCCAAGACCGAACCATGTCGCCCCTCCTGCAGTCGCGAGCCAAGCTTCTCATTGAAGTCATCGTCTTCATTCTCGCAATGAAGCGTATGTTTGACCAGCTGGCTGCGATATTCGAGCAGATTCGCGCGAAACTGCCTGCAAGTACGTGAGAGGTCGTGAAGCGTGTTGAGGTCGAGTTGAGCAGCGAGCTGACTGACTATCCTGCATAGTTAATGTGATTAGCATACATCAAAGCGCGGAATCAAGTCCATGCTATGGCTGGAGCGTACGGATAACAGCTAAGTGCCGCGCTGAATCCATTGATGTTCGGGTTCGGCCTCTCGGCTGCTGTCGTCACGTCGTCTGCATCAAGGGAGCGACGCGGCGGCAAGACGTTGAACCGGCCGGAAGATGGATGGGGCGTCTCTAAATTGGGCAGTTCATCGTCTCCCAGATCAACTAGGACCACCATGGTTGGTAGCTACAAAACGTGTGTGCAGCATCGAAGCCAGACAGGGCTTGAATAGAGAGAAACGAGAGTCGTGATGGAGACTGCGATGCCGGAGTCATGACGACCTGGAGACACGCTCCGTCGCGTTGGTGGGGGGCTTGGCGGACAGCGGCTTTGCTTCCGTTCGTTACGCGTCGCAGTCGTTCGCTCTTCACTCGGCCCGAGACGTGGGTCCATCATCGTGACGCGAGCTGTCATGGTTCTGGCAATCGACGAATACATCATCACTCACACCGAGTTCTCGGGTTATCGGCACGCAACGAAGAAATACAGTAGGTACCAATTTGACCGAATGCACGCCTACCACGGGGATCCAGACCGACATGCCAGGTATTCTCAGAGCCTCCTTGGAAGCCGACCGCAACATGGGCTGCGGTTTCCCCTGGAGGAGCCGATCGTTATAGAGAAGCACTTACTGGTGCAGGCATAACTAGCAATTCTGAATATGCTGACGATCCGTCTCAGATTCAATTTACAGCTAATTATACAGCCAACCACTTCAACGATATCCACGTCGACTAAAACCCTGACGACCGTACCCACGCTGCCCCCAATCTGCCTCACGCTCGGTCATTGCTAGTCCGTTCACCGCGCGCCCAGTTACCGGATTCCAACTTCCAGTCGCCCCGATGAAATTTCCTTCGCATTGCTCAGGTGGCGGGTGAATATGGCATCCTTTGGGGTTCACCGGCCCGTACCAAACGACATCGTGCGGTAGCCCTTTCCTGAGAACTCCAATCTCTGCTGCTCGTCTCGCAGTCTCCCTCTGGCCATCCTGCACTCGCATACTTTCAGGGCGCATGACCTGCGCACGCACAGTTCTTAGTTCGTGGTTCGAGTTGACGAAGTCTTTGCCTAAGATATCCATGCATCGCTGGATATACTCTTCTCTCTGTATCTCCTGGCCTTGAAGATCTAGGATATGTACACCGTCGTATTGTGCGTGGTTGTTAACTTCAGGATGTGAGTACGCATCGCCGTGGGTTTCTGGTTGTGCGCAACGACAGAATTGGGAGTCAGTGAGATTTCTATCGTAACCGGTATAGTGGACCCGTGTCTGTCGTCGGTTGACTACCTGCTGTTGTGGGACAATTGCCAGTTGTGGGACGAGGGCCAGCTGCGGGTTCTCTGCCTGTACACTGTAAGACCCTGGAAAAGGTACTTGTTGTGAGAACGTAATGTTATAGGTATACCCCGACTGCCTGTAGGGAAACATGGCTTTGGTTTCTTTAGAGTTACAGGCGGTCATAATGTTGTTATGTGGTGAGAGTGTGAGGATTCAGAGTTGAGCAGCCTAGGATATGCTTTTATACCTTGAATATGTCACTCGCAATGGCCACGTCGTCTCCTTGAGATCGTGTTGTACTTACGTTGACACCTTCAGGCTACTGTGACATCTACATTTCAAGAAGAAGTTGAAGACCATGTAGTCCATTCTTCATGCACTTCACACATCACCCGTGGACAGCTGACTGACTAAATGCGCCAAACCGTTGGACGTTTGAGGTTATGTTACTACGGCTCTTTTTTTACAGAGGCCAAACTGTCGTAAAGTTCACAAAGTCATAATACGAAGACGGACAGTCGAGTGGAGGAAGCGACGATGAGGATGAACGCGACTGGTCACTAGCGTCTTGGCATTTGTGGATCGATCTGGAGGAGCGATGCGGGTTATCATGCATGTCACAATCGCTGAATGGGGGGCATTTCTGCATTGACGCAACGCCTTCGGAAGACCCGCTGAACTTCACACTTGTCCCTGTTACCTTCCATCCACCATGGCGCATGGTACGAGAGCGGTGAATCGGCTTCGGCTCTCCACGACGCTGACCGAATGGGGGGACCACGATACTTACTAATGACGACAAAGCCATCACGTCCGTCCAGTGCCAGACATGCCGGTAAAGGTTCACTCCTGCGACACGGCATACTCGCAATACGATACTGGCCTCACGGGCTTGACGCCCTTTCTATCCGTAGTTTGCGGGTCGTAGCCGGACGCTAATGCAACGAGCCCGTACCGCTGGCCCCCCATCTGCAGCAAAGTGAGCTAGATGTAATCTTCTACAAAAGCAATGTGTGCGATTCAGAAGGGACACGTAGTTCCGTCCCTGCATCCTCTACTGATATAACAATCGCACAAAGCAAGTGTGGTCTATATCGTCTACGAACACCAGCTAGGAGCAAAGCATTGCGACAAGATACAGTCCTACCATCGAAGCATACAGCACCATGACGATTTTCCTTCTTCGCGACATTCGCATTTTCACTGGCGAAGAGACTATCGACGAAGGATATGTCCACGTACTTGATGGCAAGATTAAGAGTGTCGGACCCATCAGCGATGCGCCGCTCGAACCAGTAAAGACATATTCGAAACCGGGCCACACGCTTCTCCCTGGCTTGATCGACTGCCACATCCACGCAGACAGGGCCGATCCCGAAGCCCTACCTCAAGCGTTGCGCTTTGGGGTGACTACCGTTTGCGAAATGCACAACGAGCTTGAGAACGTGCAGAAGCTGAAGAAGCAGACTTTGAAACCAGATACTGCTTCGTACAAGACAGCAGGCCAGGCTGCCACCATCGAGAACGGGTGGCCGATACCCGTAATCACGGCTCACGACAAGAGTCCGGAAACAGCGGCGGCAATTGCAAAGTGGCCCAAGTTGACGGATCAAAGCAGCGTAGTGGAATACTTGGAGTGGACGAAGAAAGAGATGCAACCAGACTACATCAAACTCATGCACGAGAGCGGGACCAGCATGGGTCGCAAGTTCAGTTATCCTTCGGTCGAGTTACAAAGAACGATCATCACGGAAGCCAAGAAGCGAGGTTATCTAACCGTCGCACACGCTCTGTCATTGCGAGATACTCTCGATGTTCTGAACGCAGGTGTAGATGGCCTCACACACACGTTCTGCGACCAGCCGCCGACTCAGGAGCTGATAGATGCGTACAAAAAGAATAACGCTTGGGTAAATCCTACGCTGGCTGCAATCGGCAGTCTGACCACGGAGGGAAAAGAACTGCAGCATCAATTTGCACATGACCCCCGGATCAAAGGGTTGATCAACGATGACCGTGTGGGCAATATGTGCAAGTGCATGGGGTTTTCTGCTGAAAACGGTAAAGTGGAATACGCATACGAGGGCGTGAAGAAGCTGAGAGAAGCGGGTATCGATATCCTCTGGTAAGTCGTATCTTTGCAGTCCAGTCATCAAGTTACTAACAAATTATAGCGGAAGTGATTCAGCAGGACCAGCAGTAGGAACGGCGTTTGGGCTATCTATGCATCAAGAACTGAACGTCTTCGTAAACAAGATCGGCATGTCACCTGCAGAGGCCCTTCGTTCGGCCACAAGCCTGGTCGCCAAACGTTTCCAATTCACCGATCGCGGGCGCCTGGTGGAAGGACTCAACGCCGACATGTTGCTGGTTGAAGGAAACCCACTTGAGGACATTGACGCGACATTGAACATTCGCGGTGTTTGGCGAGATGGCAGTCTCTGCAGTACGTATACGGACAAGCTGGAAGCCGGCGTGAAGCCCTTGCTGGGCTGATGACGCATGCCGACGATGATCTTCTTTGTCTTTCGCGCTCGAGCCTGAGGGGTCTTTTCGCAAGGGCAAGCTTGGTTGTGTACATTGGCGACGGATATTCGGTAACGATGGTTTGCCATGTTCGTCTAATGCTGTCGTCCCCATACACACCAACTGCCGATGATGATGACTGAGGTGAGGACTTTGAGACTGGATCTGGACATTTCCTACGCAAACTATGATCAGCGCGGTGGTTACAATATACTTAAAGGCCTCAGAAATTCTCCCAACATCATCATGTAGTATTCTAGGTGTCTGCTCATTACAGAGAGCCTATCCTGACCTGCAGATGTCGTTGGTAGCGATCCATTATATAAACTTCACTGAAACTACAGGTTTACATGAAGCCCTATTCCCACGGAGTCCAATCATACGTCTTGAACCAGGTGGCAAACGTCGCTCCCAAGGTGTCCGCAACTCGGTTCCAATCCGCGACAGTAAAATATGTCTGAGCTGACCCTGCCACCTGTTTCTCGCTCACTAAGCTTTGCAACTCAGCACCAAGGTCTTGGTCTAGCGCGGCGCTCAAGGTGGCTTTCAATTCAGCCTCTTGGTCGCAGTCCGGAAGAGTGATACGGACCCTCGTCCTCATACTGAAATGCGGTACGCTTTCCAATAGCTGAATGTCGATGTAAGCAGCGAAGACGCCAGTCTCACCTATCTTGAAGTATGGCTTCGTCCGACGCACCTCCTGAGACCGTAACCAGTGCCTGAGTCGCAGGCAGACGTGATGGATGTTGCCATCCAGGAGGTGACGATCGGCTCTGTTCAGCCATGAATTCTTCTTTGCAATGAACAAATCCCCGTTGTTGATATCATCGAAGGATAGGTCAGCTACCCATGTGTATTGTCGCAAGACGAGTGGCATTAGTTCATTTCGGACCTGCTTAGAAGCGTCCGCAAAGTCTTTGAGCCAGCTGGGGAATTTCAGGAGGACAGTGCGCATGCGCGAAGTGGAGAACTGGATGTCGTCTTTGGGGTAGGCTTTTGTGACAAGGAGGTCGTAGATGATGTTTCGGACCTCTCCTGGTAAGGCGAAGAAGCCCCACGCCGGCCGGGGTGTTCACGTTAGCAGTCGCTTGGGCGGCTGTGTGATTGGACATGCTTTCTCTCAGATGGGTTGAGTTATAAACATGGAAAGCCACGTCTCTCTTCGCAGATTATATATTGCCATCATGAGCAGTGTGATTGCGCAGCCTAAACACCGCATCGCATCGCATGATTGAAGCACGTGAGCTTATTGAGACCGTATGGTCCAGTTCTCTTCGTTGGTATCTAGCGCACCCAAGCGACTGTGACGGGTAAGCTGGACGGCTATGTATCATTCATGTCTCTGAATCAGCTTCGCATGGGTGATGTTTTATGGATACATGCGATCGACTATGGCGTCTTATTAGAGGTATAAGATTGGCCAGAATGATACTTCAACAGACTACATAGAATGCTGTCTGTCTGAGGTCCATTGTGTCCATTAGTGTTGATTAAGTAATTTCACATTTGGCTACGGAGAACTGAAGAGATCTACCAGGCATACATGCTATCACACTAGAGTTTCTCCACCCTTGCCACGACCGCCACCACCCCCAGCGCGGCATATGTGACAATGGCCCTTGGTCGCTGTCGGCAGTCGCTCAGTATTGATTTAGCGCTACCGTATGTCACTTCCCCGGCTTGATTGTAGCAATGATTCAATCCCCAACAATCGTTCAATTGCGCGAACGACCGCTATCCGGGTATATAAAGACGCTGCGAAAGGTCTTGTCGAACTCCAACATCCACAGCACTCTTTCTCCGCCTCTACTCCATTTCTCTCATTACAATGGCTGAGACATCAGAATCCAAGCTACTCCAAGGCTACGTCAAAGGCTACCCCAAGCTTGCCCGGTCAATGGGCATACGACCCGAGAGCGCCATCTTCCGTAGCTTCGGGGCACTAAACGCGAAGAACTTGCTATACATGCAGGCAGAACTAACATACTTGGAAGAGAATTTACGGGAGATGGAAGTCGCAGACCACGCCAGCGATGAAGGGGAGAAAGCCCGATATGCTAGCGACTGGTTCTGGCTTGAAGTTTCAGCAGAGGAAAGGGATGGTGTCGACGCATCGCAACTGAGCCTCATCCTCAAGATTCGAGAGAAGCTTAGGGAGTACAGTGAGTACCCAAGACCATAAGGACACCAAGATTGGTGATACTAATCGGCACAGACAAGGCATTGTACTACCAGACAGCCATCTACCAGTTCGAGCCTCCAGACTACTTCGACCTCAAGGACATCCAAGGCTTTATGGCCTGCTCAGAGATGGAGCTGCCCTTGCTCGGTCCCGACAGAAACATTTGGGGCAGAAAAAGTAATCCCACCGGTCACGCAGACGATGGCTTGGTCGCGCTGCATCCGCGAGTGCGCACCGACACCTTCACGACCATGCTTTCCGATCGACTGGTACACGTATTTTACTTCTTCAAGAAGCTATACCCGGGAAAGGAAAGTGAAAACCCTATGTGTTTCTATCGTGACGACACGATCTCAACAATCACGTTCTGGTTGACCTGCTTCATCGCTTCCATCCTCCCGGTCATAGCAATCATCGCACTTGTCAACATACCCTCGCTGGTACATCGTCTCGCCGCCATGGCTGTCTTCAACGGCGTTGTGTCGCTCTGTCTAGGATGTTTTACGGAGGCAAGAAGGACCGACGTCTTCGCGATAACAGCCGTGTAAGTTCTAGTAGCTGGCCAAGCTGTATATCATCTGACTCTGAGCATAGATTCGCGGCTATACAGGTCATTTTCGTGGGCCAAACACTCGTCCCTGGGTCATAGGAAGTTTTATTCGCACCCCATAGTGCAATACCGTAGTGCGTCTGCGCAAGATTCTACCAGGCTCCACATGTTATCGGTCTTATTTGTCGTTAAATACCAAGAGAACGGACTAGAATAGGTCGCATTGATATCAGATGATGGAACTTGGACATGTGATTGGTCTATATGAACGAGCTATCATTATCGAAACTACATCTATGACACTCCGTTCAGTTCAACGTGATTTCTGCCACTGAAGATTAGATACAGTAATGATCAGTTTGTAGCGATCAGCCAACAAGTTCATGTCGCGAGTATATTATTGATTGCGGTGATATGCAACGTTGTCATCTGATTTCTTGCATGCCTGAAGACATGTGTTCTGAGACGGTTCGTACTATGATAACATACGAAGATGTCGTACACGCGCATGGTGTCTAAACATACTTCGATTTGCTTGTATCAAGGCATCTAATCATATCCTTGATCTATACCCGCCAGACTCTACAGGTATATTCGTAATCATTGTTAACCTGAACACCGCAGGTACAGTTCTTCGGTGTGTCCATACCCACATGATGCCTTCTGCACCCGTTGATGTTGTGGTACCATCCAGTTGCCCCCGTTGGAAAGGGAATGAAGTTATCCTCGACCGTGCACAGGTTCTTGTCGGTGAATATCCTGACGTTGAAGCAGTTGGAACAGTCTGGAGTAGGTGTGGCCCTATGAAAGTGGCCGCAATTCGTGACGGACCCCACTCTCTCACCCTTGAAGCAGCCTTGGCATGCGCAACATACCCAACCGATAGCCTGTCTCCGCCCCTTTTCGCGCATATTGCTCTTATATTCAGCTGAAGCTTCGCTGTCTTGTAATGCTTGAGCATTTTTGCCTTGAGCATCGCCGGTACGTCCACCTCCATGGAATAATTTTGAGGGAACCTGAAACGGAGTTGCCATTGTGCTTATAGAGAAGCTGTGAATGATGCATGATGTCCTCCCCCGCGTCCTGTCTTATAGGATGGAGACATTAGAATCGATTGCTACTTGAATCACTTATCTCTACATCATGACCTATTGCCAACCAAGATGATGATGATGATATTGGTTTAACGCCGATATTGTAACCTCCCAGGGGGCATTCAGGCGGGCACCGCCATTGCCAACCAAGAGACAGCACGCACGACTTAGTCATGCGTAGAGCAGTCAGGAAACAAAACTTTGACTCCAAAGTAGACAGCCCTATACGTACAACAGCTATGAAGGAGTTCCCATCTTTGTCAGCTCGGCAAGTGCAGCTGGTACAGTTCATGCTGTCATGCTGTCTTAACGAGAAGCCAGCGAACCACCTAGGTAGCGGACTGATGTACGAATATGCTGGGCTGTTTGCTGCTGATCGTGTCGATGTAGCTGTAGTTCAGCCATGTCGCCTAATATAGATGGAATGTTGGCCAACGAACAGAGTTTTGATATTGCGCACATGCATTACTTTGGGTCCAGATCTCTAAGTACCGTCTCCGTGCTAGCAACAGGATTATGGTGACAACGACGCAATAACCTACCACAACGTGGAGGTCTGTATGCTGTGCTATCTACAAAGAGATATAGGGAGATCGGGTTGTATTGCATCAGTTGTAGCAAAAACTACATTACATTATGTCGTATCTAGTCGACCCTTCAAGAGACTGAAGAATTCTCCAAATTAGATCTTACTGTGCTTAATGCTGCACAATTCAAATTATGTCCACTTTTGTTTATGAAGATGGTGTGAGCTCAGCATTGACGTGAAAAGCAGTATCCTTTGGCTGTAATAAGCCGCAAGATAGTGTGGTAAATCTCACAGGCTCCGCCGTGTGAGTATCTCCAACTAGGACACACAGACTTGCTAGCGCCTGTGTCACCACGCACAACTTGAGAAGTACAGAACACAGCTGTATGATTGGGCAACAGAAGATCGCGTGAGATGCAGCTTTCCGTCCTTCATAAGCTCGAGTTCCAAACATAAAAGGTCGCGCTCCCTCTCTCTGCTAGCCATATTCTGTATTCCCGCAAAGCTGACCACGCTCACAGTAACCCGTTATGCTTGAGAAGGCTTTGGCGACCATGTCTGGTAAGACTAGCAATACTTTGTCATCCACAGTAGCTTGGAGGAAGCATCCAAGTGGTTACCCTCGGTTCTCGGAGCGCATTGCCGTGAAACCCGAAACTGGCATTTATCGTCGTTTCGACGCGCTCAACGCTCGACGCATATTGTATTTACAGGCGGAGCTTTGTGTGCTTGAACTGGCGATACAAGAGATCGAAGCGAGGGATAGCACAGATAAGGAGAACAAAAGGTCTGGATACGCGACAGACTACCAAGAAATGCTGGACACGCCATCCAATCAGCATAGAGAACAGCTAGAGCTGATCAAAGAGATGGGCAGGAAGCTGGACGAGTATAGTAAGTGGTAGCAAGCAGATCCTACGCATGGTCCCACGTTGACGGCAAGGCGACCTGCAGACCAAGCTATACTCCAGGTATCACGCCTTCACGAATTGCGCCCACCCGATCGTTTCGACCTTCACGACGTTCAAAAATTTCTTCGGAGCAATGAAATGGGACCGCCTTACTTTACCGGCGAGGACCGTAACTTGTGGGGCTGGACAGATGATGCCGACAACCATGCACCGGATCTAATAGGGGTCCATACACGAGTAAAAGAGGATACCTTCTCCCGTCTCATCTCAGAAAGAGCCATCTATCTGTTCAAATGTGGGCTTGGTCTGTTCACGAAGGGTAACCAGCATGTCGGACGGTACATCTACTACGACTCGACAGTGTTGAGGGCGACTTCTTGGATCACGTGTATCTTGGCGTCTCTTCTGCCAATCGCGTCGATAATTGTGTTGACCCATCTGCGAACTTTGAACACGAAGCTCTGGGTGATCGCTGCGTTCAACGTATTCACTAGCGTGTGCCTACGTACATTGACGGATGCGAAACGGGCGGAAATCTTCGCTGTAACTGCTGCGTAAGAGTGCTTCTTGTCTACATTGGTGTGAGCTGACGATAATAGATTTGCTGCTGTACAAGTCGTGTTCGTAGGGACGGATCGCGACACAGGTTCTGCTGGCTAGAGTGTTATGTGGCAGTCGCGCGAGTTTGTTTGTGTGTCGTGATCGAAACAGATAGACCTCCGTAGTCTTTAACAGTAACTGTGACAATAGCTGGAAGTACACCGAGGTGATTGTATACAGCAAGTTCTAACATAAACGTCATTGTATATGTGTTCGCCATGTCGATGATGGCAGTGCAGAGGACCTCCGCATCCGAGCCTTCCACGCCAAGGCGCCAGTGACGCTAAGCCCCCGCGTCTTCCATCTCATCTCGCGCGAACACCAACCGCGCCCATGTCCTCTATCTAAGATCGTTGCACGGCACATACGCAAGCATCTTATACCTGAAACAAAACCGAATGTTGTTACACAAGCCCGAAGCGAGAACCTGTTACACCTCATACGCTTTTGACTCAATGCTAACGATCTCGCCTACATGACATACTCAACACGACGCGAAGCATTAGAGCTCATTTTATAGTCGCGCCGATGACATACCCCCCGGATGAGCGTTTCGGAAACCATCCACATAGCTAAGAGCCTCAAGACTGACCCAAGACCAACCCCGCAATCTGGCCACCCCGCCGTTGCACGCCCAGACAAGCTGAGCACTGACGTTCTCGGTGTCATTACTGGATGACAGATTTGCGCTCATGCTTCGACCACGGCATCATTGGACAATCCCACGTTTGGCTTCTCGGCATGACAGCGGTGTCGCAAAGCTGGCGACGTTGGCACTTCGGTGGTAATATGGCGCAAGGAGCAGTATCCCATCGTGGAGGTTTCTCCTTGTCCAAGGCTTCTTCACTTCGTGCTCGGGTCTTCTGATGACTTGGTTGGATCTCATTAAACCCTGTTCCTTGTCTACTTGCTCTATTTGGGTCCGTATGCGAGACGCCAAAAGATCAATAGGCTTTCTGTCTGCCGGTTTTGTGATGGAGATGGAACGCACGGCATGCCCAGCCACGACACCCCGAGCTCTTGGGAAGCTTCGCCCTGGCTGTAATCCGGAATTTGCCTCGGTCTCCATCGTCATCGCTCCAGTATAAGTGGATGCGTGATAAGAGAAATGATCCGCAGCTGCTCTTGTCCCTGCGACGATCCTCCCCTGTCTTCTTGAGCCTTTTCCACGGTGCAGAGAACTCCGTATATTCTGCCCATCATGAATAACGACGACGATTACAAGCAAGACACTGTTCACAAGGAAGCGATCAGTCCGACGGCGACAGACAACAACGTCTCGGACTATGCTTATGATCAGATCGAAGAGAAGAGGTTGGTGCGTAGGGTCGACTGG
>Ga0265797_10003645_pt1 | contig 24506 bp, 19 predicted proteins | sample P2T30metagenome_FD_192433 | JGI IMG/M metagenome (GOLD analysis project Ga0265797, IMG submission 192433) | Plant litter microbial communities from East Loma Ridge, Irvine, California - P2 T30 | ecosystem: Environmental > Terrestrial > Plant litter > Unclassified | place: USA: California... | reverse complement strand
GTCCCATCCTTGTCGCTCATGATCTGTTGTACTGTGCTACAAATAACCGATGCGTATATAATGTATGCTAAAAGGGATGCAGCAACCAACAGCTGTTCTCAGCTTCTCAACTCTCCTTAGCTCAGCTGGAAGAGCGCAAGACTGTAACTGTTCAACGAGCAATCGTTATCTTGAGGCCCGCGGTTCGATCCCGCGAGGGGAGACATTCTTTTGCTTTTTGGACATCGCTAGATCGAATGACCATCGTTGGTTGTTGTGGACAGAAGGGGCAAAATCCCATTTTTTGGCTTGGAATTCGATTTTCTTCGTTCCTTTCGTCAGAACAATTTACTCGCGCTCAGTGGAAAGCTTTGCCGAGTTTAGAAATTGGCGGGGAAACGGTGGGAATCTTGTCAAACACTTCCATTACTCTTACATATTGCGAGAGGCCAAATATCGATTAAATTCACCTAAGAATTGCAGAAGCTTGACGAAAGGTTTGCAAAGCAATTGGAAAGGTCATATAGTGTTGAGTGTCTGTCCATGCCATCATAGAAGTCGAACGAATTGATGATACATTATAACATGACTTCTGGTACCATAAGTGGATGTCTCGCGTTTGTGGAGCGGCGACTCCGCCCTTCCCAGCCCCTTCGTTCATCTCGCACACTTCTACCACAACACATTCTTGAGACTGTACCATAAGTCTCTTTCCGTTGTCCAACATCACCGCGCGCAGCCGGCCTTCCCAGTCAATACTAGAGAGCACTCTGGCTACGCTTTGCGCCCGGGAATTTGTCCTGGAGCACTGTCCACAATGGCTTTCCTTCCATGGTCAAGTCATCCCAAACTGGACAGTCAAGACTGAGCAATGGCGCCGACACGATCTTGGTAATCAACTTCAAAGGCTTGTCCAAAGTTGAGTAAAGATTGTTCAGGTAGCTGGGCGACGCCATCTTTACCACTTGCAGGGCGAAGCAGATGAGGTTGTTCGACTCGAGGAGCTTACCAGCATTGAGCACTCCTCCGGTGATATCATCCAGGTCGACGCCGGTGAACGAATTCACAGTGCCAACATTTCCACCGACACTACCGAGCTCGGGGTGTTGCGCGATCATAGCGAGCGTGTCGAGGTTCAATTGCACGAGACCGTAATCGACGGGCGTGTGGTACCAGTTCTCAGGGATCTGCTCGTGGCCCTGTCGGTACTCCAAAGAGCCATCGTCGGAAAGATGAACACCATAAAAAGATCGCAGGATCTCATGAGCTGTTAATATGTCATCAGCATGCTGTCAGGCTAACACACAATTTAGATCGACTTACTCAGCAGCCCCTCCGTGGTCCCGTGGGAGTGGTTCGCAAAGAGACGGCCCACAAAAAAGTACCCTGCATTGCGAGCAATCATACCGGTAAAGGGTCCGTAATAGAAGTATGGATTTGTCTCCACCGACTCATGCCAGCGCTCTGCAGACCATTTCGACAATACATCGAACGAGAATGACTCTCCAGAAGGTACGGTGTCGTACAGCTGCTGGAAGCGTGTCATGTTCATCGTCCACGCGTCGTCGGTCAAATAAAGATCGTTGCGCGTGGGCGAAGCATCCGCTTCGAGGAAATTGTGCGAATAGTCGATGCCCTGCGGTGTGCCCAGGAGACCTTGCACATTATCTAAAGCGTTCCAGACAGCGGTTGAGTTGCCGCCGATGGAGAAGGAGGGATCTAACGATACCGGATCGCCTGTCCAGACCACCCCCATGATGGCCAAAACGAGCGCGAGATCGATGCCCATATTGTAGATTTGGTGCATACCAGCAACAGCATCTATCAAAGACACAACACCGCTGCGATGGATGTAGCCATGGTTGGCCATTGCGTTGAGTCCGGGACATGGTCCACGTTGGTCAGTCAATGACGGTGCCTGGAACGCATGATCGCCAGTCACATCGATGGCTTTGTTGGTGAATGGATTGAGCCCACCGAGGACTTTCTCGAGATCTTGTTCTACGGTTTGAAGGACGCCAGATGTCAGATCTAGGAGGCCGCTGAGAAGTCCGCGTTTCTCGAGATCTTGAAGATGGTGTGCAGGGAAAGCTAGGGTGCTAGTGACCCAGCTCACGGTAACGAGAGTCTTAGAAAGATGCATGGCGCTTAAGGAGTGACTATGGTTAGATGCTAATACTGGACGCAGCTCCACGCAGCGTCCTCAGCATCTTTTAGAACCTCTGAATCAACTCCCTCGTTCGAAAGCTTACTGATGCAGCGCAATACAGAAGCAACCCACAGATGTCGATCATCAATATGCCGGCGCTCTTCCGATATTGTAGGTGAAGCTTGCAAGGTACCCCCGGTCTGTCACTGAAGACGCCGTCGAGACACTCATGTGTTTACTAGCGTGGGAACGAACGGACCGTGCACTAACATCCTGGTATATCAAATCTATCCCTGCATCTTTTGGTTGTCTCCTGCTCTTCCTAGCCATTGCCGAAGTTTAGCTACCCTAAACTGTAAGCATGATGCCGACTCAGGTAGGTTGCTGGTACCATTGCGCGCCGTGCGGTTTTGCATTCTGGCCCACCTCTGCATCCCGGTGGTCAATCAAGCTCGATGACCTCCGTGGATGGTATCAAGGATACTTGTTGGGCTGTGTCAATGTTTGAGTTGACGTACTTGGGTTGCGTACTCGTTCATACTTGCGACTGTACATCGACCGTGTTGTCGATGCTCCCCTCCATCTCGCCACAGATTTCAGCACGCCTTTGAGGGCAAAAGAAGAAGACAATGTACTTTTGGTGTCGATTGCAAGCATGTCTCGTGACGTTTGCCATCGTTGCATTGTCTGCGATCGCAGCGGCGTCAGAGACAAGCGCCAGCCAGAACAACGTCCAGACAACGTCAGCTGACGAAACGGCCGCAAATGTTGCAGCGGAGGCGGCCCAATTGCTGGCCAGTATGCCAGCCTGCGGTGTATGTTACAATAAGCACTGCAAGTTATATTTTATGTGCTATGTGCTAACAATACACAACATAGCGTGACTGCCTCTTTGGTGCAATCACTGCGTCGCCATGCGAGCTGACTGACACCGCCTGCAGTTGCAGCAATGAAACCATCACCGCCGAGGTCGAGATTTGTATCGCCAAAGGATGTACAATCAAGCAAGGCCTCTGTAAGTTGACTCTCTTGTCATACAAACATATCTGCAACCCACGCTGATTGCAATGTAGCTTCGCAGAATGCCACGAAAGTCCTGTGCTCTGCACCCGTTCGTGACGAGTCGAATGTCGTCACGTACTCAGGAGTCATTGGCGGCGTGCTTGCAATCGTTGCGTATCTCTTGCGCATGGCTTCACGACTACCACGGTTTGGCGGTAGCCTTGGCTGGGACGATGCTGTGATCACTGTTGCTATTCTGGAGGTCATACCACTATCGGTACTTTCCGTTGTTTGTAAGTACTTTCCTGTGAGCTGAGAGTCGCGAGTGAGCCAAACCCTAACTCGATTCTCGAAGTGGCCAACTTCGGACTGGGCAAAGATATCTGGACTGTCCCGTTCGACAACATCACAGCAATTCTCAAGATCTACTACTTTGACGAAGACCTTTACCTCACGGCACTACCTCTGGTCAAGATTTCAATTCTCCTCTTCTACCTACGCATATTCCCGCAGACATGGTTCCGTTACGCTTGCTTTGCTACTATGGCGGCCTGTGTGGGGTACGGCATCGCATTTTTGCTGGTATCAGTATTCCAATGCCAACCAATTGACCTCGCATGGAACCACTGGGACGGCGAGCATCCCGGCAAGTGCAACGACATCAATGCCCAAGGCTGGACCTCAGCCGCCCTGAACGTCGTCCTGGATATTGTTGTGTTGGTCCTTCCAATGCCTGTCATTGCGAAGTTGGAGCTCAACAAACGTAAGAAAGCTTTGGTGGTACTTATGTTCTCAACCGGGTTCTTGGTGACCATCATCAGCATTATTCGCCTACAAGTTCTGGTCCATTTCGGCGGCACTACCAATTTTACATGTTTGTTCTTTGTCCCCTATTGCATCCAAGACCTTTGATCTGACATCTTACAGGGCACTATCGCTCTGTGGGCTACTGGAGCACCACAGAGACCGATCTCGCGGTCATCTGCGCTTGTATGCCTGGGATTCGTGCACTGTTCAAATGGGCCATGCCACGTTTGATGGGCGAGTCGACACGTGGGCAATCTCCGGGGCCATCTGCTAGCTATGGCGCGTACGGAACTGGTCAAAGTGTTCCGACGTATGACAAGCGATCTCAGCCATCGCGCGACGTCTTCGGCAAGGGGGAGAAGGATTGGATCCCACTGGTCGAGACCGGCAGCAAGGACGACGTCGGACCATCACACCCTGACAATGCGTGGCCTTTGCGGATGGAGTCTCCCACGGCGTGGGAAGAGCCGAGAGCTCCACGACGAGCATCCCTGAGGCGACATTCGTTGAGTGGCGGAGGGAAAGCTTGGAAGGTCAGCATGGATGCATGAGCCTTTTATGCAACCCCTTCCCCAAGCCAGGCCACACTTGGTGAACAATCGAGCTTGCTTACATATTCATAAATATTTTCGTAATCACCATCAGCTAACAACTAGTTTCGAACTTTCACCCTGGACCATGGAATGCAAGTCGTAGCGATACCTCCACACTTGCAAGGATAGTCTGGACCAGACCCTGTAGCCCATGACTCAGCAAGCGCTTGTGGCTGGGATTTCTGAAACATGAAGCCTTCCTGTCCGGTCTCTTCTCCGGTCCTACGAAAGATGCCAACTGTGGATGTTGACCGCGCATCAGTCATCCACATCAATAAAATATGTATAGATATACGAAATGACTCATGATTAGTGATTCTGTTCTCGAAAGCGATGGCTGGAAATATACTGTGAAGCTGAATCGATTCACGGTTTCGAATATTTGATAGGAGTAGTTTCCGTCAACTGTCAAAGCGTAGCGCAGCTGTCGACGGTATTTTGTGAAACCCCCTTTGATCTCGTCTCTCAAGACGCTGTGAACGCCGAACATGTCCTTCTGCTGAATTTAACAATTCTTGGCAAACCCAGACAAGAGAGAAGATTCGAGGATCCCCACCCAAGTGTCAAAACACTCTGGCTGCTTCCCACGATGGGACATCTCATGGCAGCCAAAGAGTTCGACCGGTCAATTACAAGCCAAAGCGGGAGCTGCGCTTACCACGGCGAGTTGCGCTCGCTAAGGGATGAGCGACATTCTCCTCAGATAAGCCCAATATGCTCCTCAAGATGATCGTTACGGCAACCAGCACAAACTCATGCTGAGATTCCCGTTGAACCCGATCGAAGATCCTCATCAAATTCGCGTTACAGACATCTTCTGTCTCCTATAAGGCGCACGCCGCATGTTGACTCGACTGCTTTGAGAACTAGTGGATCTGGCAAGGGTGTGCAATTATCATTGACGGCAGTTGAGGCGCGGGGGTACCGGCACTCTTATTCCCCAGGTAGGGCAGGGATTGAAATTGACCCGTGGCCATGCTTTGCATCATGGCAACTTTGCAATTTGCATCCTGGTATCTTCTGTAGCTAACCTCGCTAACCTCCTGTTCAGTAGCGTGAGCAACGACACGCTGCAGGGAATTGGTGGCCGAGCTTGCCACTAACAACAAGGAATAGATTCACCGCAATTCGCTTCATGCTTACATTCCTCTCAGAATCACCTGACTCTTGTCCTTAGCACTACGCTACCTTTTGCCGATTGAGTTGTGTCAAAGTCTGATGTAACTCAACTCTTTTGTGAAGATTCGTAATCCCTGCCGAGCATGGGATCGACATCTGCCCAGCTCTGGTGGGATTAGGCTACATGGTGGGTCCTGGCCAACAGGCATAATCATGTCAAGGTCGCTCCGATATCTAAAGGACGGCGAACACTGCGAAGTGCTTTTGACCAACCAAGCCTTTACCTTGGCCGTCCACTCCTTTGTATTGCTTTTTGCTTAATCAATATGTTGCTGACGAGAACGTGTGGCGTCATCAGCGGCGTAATTGCTCTTGCCACAACATCTTTTGCGTAGGTGCGATTCAACTTCAGTGGAGACCTGTGACTGATCGAATGGAACAGCCTTGATGAGCCCGTTGGGAATGCTAGCCATGCAAACCTCAAGAGCGGAGGTAACGGCGCCGTTGGAACGACAATCGAGTACGGATACGATGCCAACGTTCAGTACGACTATGTTGTCGTGGGATCGGGAGCAGGGTATGATATGTTCGAATCTAATCAACTCAATCACAGGACTAATACCAATTCAGTGGAGGTCCACTTGCGTCTCGTCTTGCCCTCGCTGGCCATAAAGTCCTCCTCATAGAGGCCGGAGGTGATGCCGGCAACGATATCACACCGCAGGTACCTGCGATGATGCTCCAGAGCACAGAGTACCTACCGCAACAATGGGATTACTTTGTGCACCATTACGACGACCTTGAGAGACAGAAGAAGGACACCAAGATGGTCTACCGCAAGACGGATGGTGAAAAGTACGTAGGTCTTTCACCGCCTTCCGATTCTGACCCTCTGGGTATTCTGTACCCTCGTGCTGGAACGCTAGGAGGATGTTCAACACACAACGCCATGATTAGCGTCTACCCCTTCGATGATGACTGGATGTACATTCAGAAGATCACCGGTGACCGTACATGGGCGCCCAGTAAAATGCGCAGCTACTTCCAAAAACTCGAGGATTGCCAATACCTACCACGCTCCATCACTGGCCATGGAAACAATGGATGGCTCAAGGTTTCCCTTACAAGTCTTCACTTGGTCATCGAAGACCAGAAACTGTTGTCACTTGTTCTGGCAGCGGGTACTGCTTTTGGAAAGGTTCGTTCCAGTGATGCTCCAACTTGAAGTTGCCTACTAACGATGCCACACACAACAGGGGCTCCTCTCCGGGATTATTCACACCGTCACCGATCTTGCCAAAGTGCTGCTCAAGGATCTCAATTCCGGTTCTCCCTTCCGTGATAGCTCGGAGAATGTGTACCAGGTCCCCATCGCGGTTGATGCGAGCACTTTGAAGCGCAACGGTCCACGTGATTTCATCATGTCCGTCGCCAACGCCAAAACCTCGAACGGCGATAGGAAATACCATTTGGATGTCGCACTCAACACATTCGTAACGAAGATCAACTTCAACGACACCTCGAGCGGCAGGCCTCGTGCCACTGGTGCCCAGTTCATCAAGGGCCAAAGTCTCTACGCCGCTGATCCTCGCTACAGTGGTGCGAAGGGCACTCAGGGGTCGGTCGACGTGAAGAAAGAAGTCATCATCTCCGCAGGCACATTTGAGACGCCTAAGCTCTTGAAGCTCAGCGGTGTCGGGCCCAAGGAAGAACTTGAACGATTCGATATCAAGGTTGTGAAAGACCTCCCTGGTGTTGGCACCAACCTCCAGGACCGTTACGAAGTCGGTGTCATTGGCGAAGCGCCGACTGATTTCACCATCACCAAGGATTGCACGTTCGGCTACACAACCCCAGACCCGTGCCTGGAGCAATGGAAGAAGGGCCTTACAGTCATTGGTAAAGGCGTCTATGCCACCAACGGTATTGCCATCGCTGCCACGAAGAAGTCCTCCACTGCAGGCCAATCCGATACCTCCAACGACCCAGATCTCTTCATCTCGGGCGCGCCAGCGAACTTCAAAGGCTACTTCCCAGGCTATGCGTACGACGCCTTGAAAGATGCTCGCCACTGGGTCTGGATCATCCTCAAAGCTCGCGCGCGCAACAACGCCGGCACTGTCTCTCTGGTCAGCAAAGACCCGCAGCAAATGCCCAAGATCACGATGAACTCGTTCGACACGGGCTTGACCACCGACGGCGCAGACGAGAAAGACTTGCAAGCGATCTACGAAGCGGTGCAATTCGGACGCCGAGCTTTCGACAAATTGGTCCCGCTCGATGGCTCCTTCACCGAGACCTGGCCTGGCGCCAACGTCAGCTCTGAAGCAGACGTCAAGCAGTTCATCAAGGACGAGGCTTGGGGCCACCACGCATCTTGCACCTGTCCGATTGGAAGCGACAGCGACCCGATGGCGGTGCTCGATTCAAACTTCAAGGTACGTGGCGTCGATGGGCTGAGAGTCGTAGACGCAAGTGTGTTCCCCAAGATTCCGGGCTACTACATCGCAGTGCCGATCTACATGATCAGCGAGAAGGCGGCAGATGTGATCATCAATGGATCCTAGATCAAAGATGGTAGGAAATCCATTCGTAGACTGTAATCAGTATAATTTTACGTTTCTGTGGAAACACATCATCAAAATGATTCTGCGCCGCCTTGTAGCGTCACTGCTGTACCTGACAATATGGGAAGTCTTCGGCATGACGCTCCTGCGGTTAAAGAGTGCAAAGTGCAGCGTTATTGGAATGACGAGGCCGCACGTTGCGACTGGCAGTTCTTGCAGCCTGGATACAGCAAGTCGTTCGCGCACAGTGAAAGAGCACAGGCGACTCCCACGAAGTGGTAGACATGCAGTGCGCAGGTCACTCTCCCGTATGATCTGCAGTGGCGCCAGCGCTTCCCTTTACTTCTTCGCCCTCTAAATCGACTGTCAAAGCTCGCCCATCGCCGGCATCCAACAGCTCTTGATCGTCCTCTCTAATCAACAGCTCGCCCTGGAAGCCATCCGGAAATTCCAAACACAAGAATATCTCGTCGCTGTCCTCGTCATACCAGCTAGGATGCATCCATGCCAGCACCACAACCGGGCTGCGATACGACTCTTGCTTCTGCGTCGTCAACCATAGCCTCTTTTCGCCTCCCTTAATAGCGGCATGTATGTTCTCAACCGGCCCACCGAGCTCAAGCAGAGCGCGGGCGGCGGCTTCGTTCTGAGAGCGAACTGCGTACCATAGCGGCGTGGGTCCATTTGCGTAAGTGCCAGACGCTTTGTGGATAGAGGCTTTGAAGTCAGAGACGAGTAATTTGATCATGTCTGCGTGTCCGGCCGCTGCTGCAACCACGAGAGGAGTTTCTGATCGAGGACCGGCAATTATGTCGGGATCCATATTGGATTCCCCGAAAAATAGACGCGTTACAGATTTTGAGTTGTGATGGATGGCGTTGAGGAGCCATTTTTCGATGATGTCCGGATCGGAGTTGTTTACTTTTTCGGACCCACCTGGAAGACTGAAGGGTGGGAGGCTCTTGAACAACAGGCGTGTTGTCTCTGCGTCATCAGTGCGGATAGTACCACTGATGCCAGCGCGCACAGCGTCCATGACTCCTCCGTCGGAAGGGTCGAGCTCAAACACATCGCCATCGTACGATATGGCAACATGGCGGAGTAGCCAACGTAGGACTTCGCCCGAGGCCGCTTGTCTGGCTGCACAGTGTCGTATCGCTAGCAACACCGCCTCACGTTGGCGATCAGTCAAAGTCTTCTGCTTGAACTCAGTGGCCATCGAGTCATAATGCACAAAATCGCCCGTGTCTGACAGAAGCCTAATAGCTCCCTCGTCTCCTCGGTGGATAGCAGAGGCAAAAGCAGTAGGGCTCCATTCGGCTCCATGATTCAGCAGCAGACTAGCGACGCTCGCACTACCAACACCCAGCTCGAGTGCAGTGCTGCCCCCGGCCCTCGTCTCGCGGATCTTTACATCTGCGCCGTTCTGTAATAACCACTCCACAAGCTCGACGTTCCCACCAACGGCAGCACGCATAAGTGGAGTGCTTCCGTGTTCGTCCAGGTGATTGACGTTAATCCCAGCGCCGATGAACTGCTTTGCTGCCCCAATACGGCCATTATAGCAAGCAGCATGCAGAGGCATGTTTGATGGATCGTTCTTGGGATGGATCTCGTGGCCAGCATTGATCATATGGGCTAGCACGGCATCGTCGCCATGCACCGCGGCTTCGAAGAATAGCTGAGGCCCTTCGGAGTCACCCTGGGCTAGGATCCTTTTCGGTAGCTTGAGTCTTGGTTTCTGCTGGGGCTTGCAATACTTCTTCGAGCCTAGAGTCCTTGAATCTCGTCATAGATGCTTCCCGGAGAGGTGAGCCGATTGGTCCCGTCACGAATGTCCGGAGTGCTTTCAAAACTTCGACGTGTCCTGTGATGAAGGCATCCCAAACCATGAACGTGCTTGCCTTGTCGTTTTCGAGTGCCAGCTTATTTGCCAGCGTTGCTTGTTCATCAATTGGGGCCGCATACACTTGATCAAGGAGAGACACAGCGAGCTGTTGGTTATCTAAGACGTCTTCACCCTTGAAAAAGCGGTACGGGTTCATCATAGTCTGTCCATTGCGTGTAGCGTGAGCGATCTCGGAGCTCCTGAATTGTTCCATCATCATGGAATACACTTCTTCCGCAGCTGGAGGAGAGGGCTGAGATGTTGCCATTGTGCTAAGGGCAAGGATGCTAGTGGCGACAATACAGGAAACAACCATGTCAAAATGGAAGTAGACTCATGGACCTTGAAATGCATGTATTTCTACCAATCCATATCCCGATGGCGAAAGCCGATGTTGCTCAGCTCAGCTCAGGCAGCAGACGCGATGGATGCACTAAGGGAGCTGCTGCCTTTGACATGTCGACGATCCTTGTGGTGGCCATGCCTCGGTGAGAAGATATGCACTCCAATAAAGCAGATGCATTCGATGAATTATACATGTATGCGGTGTTCCATTGGCAAGGTGTAGGTGAGAGATTAACGTGAAGCTGCTGCCGTTTCGTGAAGCTTTGATGATGGCCAGCGCGTCACAGCGGGGAGTCGTGAAGATGATCGTCAACAACAGAAACCATAACAATCGTTGGTTTGGTGAATCACCTCGCGCTCTACGAACACGCAGGAACACACAATACCACTCATAATATGGCCACTCCATCTCATGCTCGCAAGCCTTCGGTGAACTCACGCCCAACGACACCTCTTCGCCCACCTTCGCGCACTTCTTTGCGCGCGTCGCAAACTACACCCTCTGGCCCATTGTCTAGCTCATCCGACCCTCTCGCGTCTCTGGAACCCGCCTTCGCAGAGCTCAGCGATAGTATGGCCGACCTGGAAGCAAACTTCATGCACCTGCAGCTTTTGAACGAGAGCCTGAACCGCTTCAACGAGTGCTTCGGAGGCTTCCTCTATGGACTGAACATGAGCGCTTTCTGTGTGGACTTCCCAGAGGTATGTACTTCCTCCTAGCACTTTCGCAAGACCTTGCACTAACGCCGACTCTCAGGCACCTACACCGCAATCCTTCGCGCGCGCCAAAAACTTCTCCTCGCCCAACTCCAAGCACCACCCTGATCGCAACATACCTACGCAAACCGCACCACCCGATGTTGACGCTACCTTCCTCACAACCGACACATCGTTTGTCGAGCATCCGCCTACCACGTCCAAGCCGCCGAGCAGGTATAGTAGCGTGCCGTCAGCGAGGACGCCGGCAAGAGGCAGTACTAGAGGCGGAGCATCTGCTTCGACGGCAGGCAGAGGAACAAGAGGAAGTGGCATTGCGCGGGGAGGAATGACTGGCACAACCAGAGGAGCTAGGGGTGGTGCTACAAGAGGTGTTGGACGAGGAAGGGGAACCGGGACCGCAACAGGTTGGCGATGAGGCTGGTGCAAGGATGAGAAAATTGATTCCGGGATCCTCTTCCAGCACGCTAGAATTTGGCCGCATACGTTCAAACGAGCCGTACGACCAGTCAGATGTTGAATCGTCGTCTGACATGCTGTTGGCCAAACCACCTCAGGACGGAACCGCGACAGCCCGAAGCAAATGCAGCTGCAGAAGGCTACTGATTTGTTATGCTCGCGATGCCATTACAGTTTCTGGAACTGTGTGGTTTTCCAGTCTCGATCAAGCACGCGAAGCGCGAGCATCTCAACGCGCACACGTCTGCAGCATTGGCTAGTGGCTACGCTGCACAAGAAAGGCCTAGTCTGGGTCTGGAACACAATAACTCGCGTGTCTGAATCTGGTCTTCAATAGCATCGGTGATGCTGTCGACCTGCTTGAACATGAGTAGCAGAATATCACAGTAGTGTTATCTTCTACTATGCGAATATAACAGATATTCGTCACATCAAACACAAAATTCACAGCGAGCCCGTCCGCGATTCGAGCTTCAGGAACTCGCTCGAGCGATTGGTGCAATACTCCTGGCTCGCTTAAAGATCATGCATGGGCAACAGATTCCAATCTGCGTCACAAGATAATCATATGCTACATGTAGATAGCCAAATACTTGTCGAAACATGTATATACAAGCCTGCAAAGAACATGAAATCGGCGTGTTCATACATCCTCACGACTGGAGATGGTCTTGGGTCACGTCTGCGAAGCGTAAATAGAGGAGTCTCATTAACACGACGCGCCGACCGCACAAAGTACATCAATGTACGCACGATGTATGAATGGCTCCAATCGTGAGAATATCAACCGGAAGTTGTCGCAGTGACTACACACGGGGTCGACTGAACGGTAGACACGAGCGCGCGCACACTGTATAGTGAAAACCAAAAAGAGCCTAGCGGCGGGAGCGTTGCCGTGAGACGCCTCCACTTCAGCCCTACCTGCCACTCCCAACCTCTCATAAACATCCTGGTCATGTTCCTGCCATGCGATCGCCATTGTCCAAGAGTCGAATCCGAGACAAAGATATGTAATGACGGTTTGTAGTTTGACTTTTCCTAAACTCTCCACCCATGTTCATATACCCCACGGGCCTTCTCCATCGCTAGGTTTTGCCATCCGTTCAACACATGTCTCGCAATGGACAGACAATATCCAGACTACCCGCAGTATGACTCCCGCAGACCATGGACTTACCACTCCGCTGCACCAACCATTCCTTTGTCTTCAATGTACAGCTCAATGCCAGAGCGACCACAGCCTACCGCCTCTACTCCTTCACGTCGACCTCCAATGAGGAGGCAAAGTGAGAGGAGAAGTATTCCTCGAGCTGAGGAGCCAAGAGCCACCTCTACCAAACGCTCTATCCCTCACAATGGTGCAACGTGTGGCAACAATCTATGCGACTCACCTGCCATTGCACCTGACGAAAGACTGTGTCCTGGACCGAAAGGCCTCGACATCTGCGCTCGATGTTACAAGCGCTTTAAAGTCGAGCGAAGACATGCCATGGAGGACCGACGCGCCATAACGAATGACTGGAAGCGTCCCAGACCTTGTCGTTCGTCAGTACAACCCTCCGCCGCCGCCGCCGCTGCTGCTGCGTCTTCGCCAGCTGCTTCACCACAACTACCATCGGATCCAGAGGTTCATCCTGCTGTCACACGCGTCGGCGGAGAATCGCACGTCGAACCGTCTTTGTTGCAACCACCAATCATTGCATCCACCGTGGGTTTGGATCAAAGGCAGCCCTCGCCACTTATCTCACCTCCATTGCCATCGGAGAAGCAATCGACTGTCAACAGCGTCTCTAGCGTCGACGTTGAGAGCCAGGTCCAACGAGGCCCAAACCCACCCCGGAACCACCGCTCCCAACGTGGTCGGGGTGATCGAAGGCAAGAACGCAGAAGCCACGCCCGCGATCTCTCCACATACGACGAAGCCGAATTCTACAAGTATGGCCGCATGGAAGAAGATGATTCGTACTACGAAAGACGCAGTTGCTGTTGCTGCTCGTGGGGACGGCGAAAATGCGTCGTATTCTCCATTGCACTCTCCGTCATCATTTTGATCATCATCATTGCTCTGGCCGTTTCTCTTTCGCGCAAAGGAGGCTTCAAGTACACCCCATCCACAGCACAGGTCAACAACACCCTCGCGTTCGAAGAAGGCGGCGCCACACGCAAAAGCGTCAACGACACCAGTATTGGAATCGGAGCTGGCACAGACGCCTATACTTACTATCAGGGCAATGCCTCCAACTTCCCTTCGAAAGACAGATGGGTCTCTTTCAAGGACATGTGGGATGCCAACCTCGACACGTTCAAGAACTCATGCGGCTGGCTCGACAGAGGCGAGAACAACTCACCAGAGATCATCCAAGATATATACAACGCCATCCAAGACAGGGCGAACGCCTCGTTGGTCGATCATCGCGTCATTCTCGCAACGATCATCCAGGAAACCAACGGTTGCCCATTGGTCAGCCACACAACCTCTTCTGGAGGAACGCGAAACCCAGGCCTGATGCAATCGCACAACGGACATGAGTACAACCCGAAGCACAGCCGGCTCTCCATCATGTTGATGGTCCAGGACGGCACGCAGGGCACAGATGCTGGCTGGGGCTTGGTCGATAACTTGAACCTGTACGGAAACCCGTACAAAGCAATGCGAGGCTACAACTCTGGCTACATTCCGACAAGCGGCGACTTGTCTGAGAAAGCGGGTGCAACGGCATGCTATGTGAGCGACATGGCGAATAGGCTGACCGGGTGGGTGCGTGCAAAATCAGAGTGCCCTGGTGACGCAAACTGAAGATTGACGGGAAGATTCAGGAATGGCGACAGGAAGTATGATTTTCATGATTCATGCGTGGAGGGAACACAGAACAATGCGAAGATAGCACGAATACCACGATTAATTTTCTTAACGCGAACGTTTTATGTGAGCCGTGTGAAGATAACCCGCAGTCACTGCGAGAAATACCAAATGGTTAAGATATTAGGCGTGTTGCATCTTGAGCTTGCCAGCATTTGTTGTACAGTGATATAATTACAACTACCAACCTCAAGCCAGCTGGGTCTCTGTAGTCTCCGAGTCACGATGAGACTCAATCATCAAGAACAACCACGTCCAGCGCTTGCGTAAGGTCATCAACGCCACTCTTAGGCGTTGTCGCCTCAGCGGCTTTCCTCTCCTTCTCTTCACGGTACTTCCTCCCCACCGCCTCCATGACTTCCTTCTGCGTACTACCAACTGGCAAACTCTTCTTTACATCCGCATAATGCTGCTTAACAAAACCAGCATACCCGCCAACTTTTCCACCAGGAACAGCACTCCCTCTAGGAACAGGCTTGATCTGCAGCAGTTTGCCCTTGCAACTTCCGCACGTGTGCCGCAGCGGATCAATGCTCTTCGAATGCCGCTTGAACTCCGCCCAGCAGCCTTCCGTACTGCAGCGCCAGACGTACTTGTAGTCAATCTGATAGCTGTGCTTAGTGGTAACGTGCACGCCGCGCGAAGCGAATGCCGCCGTGCACTTGCTGCCCCAGGCCTTGAACGAGGCGCCGTGCGGCTGGTCCTTGATGCCGGAGACCATAAAGTTGGCGAGGTGGCAGAATTCGTGGGCGAGGACGTTGAAGAGACGTTCTTCGTCGTCGATGACTTTCTCGGCGAGCTCGATGGAGGCGTGGTGTTTCTGCGTCATGATCGCTGGGGATGTTGGCGAGGCGCGGGTTTTGGTCGTTTCGCGCCGCCAGTTGGCGCGGCCGGCGGTGGAGTTTAGGGTTTTGCTCCAGATTATACGGACACCACCTGTTGAGGCGCTGAGGGCGGCGATTTGGCCGGATGTGATTGTGTCGTCGAGTTCGGTGAGGAAGGATTCTGCGAGAGCGTGTTTGCGGGCGGCGAAGTCTTTCTTTGCTTGGACTTCCGCTTGGGTCCGCTTTGTGGGACTTGATTTCTTTGGCGAGGATGTGGGAGATGTGCTTTCGGAGCTCGGAAGGAAAGAATTCTTCTTAGGAGATCCGATGGCCTTGCGTGGCGAATGCTTGTCGTTCCACTCGTTAACTTCGTTTGGGCTCCAGAAAGCGTCCAGACTTTGTCTCATGGGTGGTGTGGGAATCCGTTTCCTTGTCTTCGATGGAGAGACCAACTTAGACTTGGATGGTGAAGCCGGCGGTGGTGTTACCGGCCTCTCAGGTGTCCGTTGTCTGGGTCTTGTGGCAAGTCGAGGAGGAGAAAATCGCAAGATTGCATCAAGGCTGTCTGCGTCTTGAGAATGAGAACTGCTTGGACGCTCATCTGGTGAAGTAGTATTTTTGCTTGTAGCTGTTGTCTGTCGTGGACGCTCTTCTGATGGAGCAGTCTTTTTGCTTGGTACTGTAGGCTGTCGTGGAGCGTCCTTCTTCGCCTCCTTGATAGTCAAGCCTTGCAGCCCTTGCAACGCCTCATCCAGACTGCTCGAAGCTGTTTTGGGAGCGGAAGAAGCATTCATACGTTTTCCCGGCCACAATTTACGAGGACTAGGAAGATCATCTTCCGAACCCGACGAATTCGCATCCGAACCGCACCACACGCTCTCTTCAACCTCAGCCTCCTCCTCGCGGTCATCATCGACCACAACAGAAGGCTTAAGAGAAGGCCGGCTCGCAAAAGCATTCAATCTAGGCATTCCAAGCTTTGCAGGCTCCTTGCCATTCCCAGAAACATCCTTCAAAGGCCTCCTCCGCGAGCTTTCCGGCGAGGCGATTTTCTGGCGCAGCTCACCGAAGCTCTCCGACGCTTTCAATGGCGCGAGTTTGATTTGTCGTTTCGCACGCGCGCTATCCGATGGGACTTTGACGACCAGCTTGGACAAGTCGATATCGCTCTCTGAATCATCCTGGAAGATATCGCTGTCGACGTATGATCTGGCGGCTCTTTTGCGTGGCGATGTACGCAGCCTGGATGTTGTGTTTGTTGTTGTCTTGGTCCGTGTTGTTGATGCAGCCTCGATATCGTCGCCAGAGTCTCTGCCCACTGGGCTCTCTCGTCGTAGTCGTGCCATTACAATTACGAGTAATACGAAATACTAGCAATGCGTGGTTCCAATTGATAGGCAAAATCCTTTCACGGTGCATGTGACGACTGATTGGCCGTCTCGCAAAAAAGCTTGGCGTGTCGTCGTTGTGAGGGACAACCGCCGACCAAAGGTGACGACGCGGGCAGTCCCGCGATAGCCTACCGTCCCTGAACCAGCTTGTTTATCGTATTGATGCAGGCAGTGCACATCACTTCTGGCCTGCGTGCGACGTTAACTCCAAAGTGGGGAAACTTGGACATGTAAACATTATACTCTCAATAGCCAAAATTGTATTCTCCTTATTCTGTGGAAACCCGGAATCATCGCTGTGTGCTCACACGACTGCTCTCCACCCTTCTTCCCATTACAGTCGATCCTCCTTGCGCCTTCGCCTCCTCCACGCTGACCCCGACGTCTCCGAGCGAGGCCCTCGGCGTATCCGCCTTGGCCGGCCCTAACATCCGCCTTCAGTCTGACAGGGCCGGTTCAGCTCGCTCTCTCAGCCCGCAATCAGCTTCTTGGGGCATATTCAGCGAGCGGTCGTAAATCGCTGACCGCTCTTCTTCGTGCGCATTATGTCCGTCACGTATGTATGTCGTCAGACAGGGCTCAGCGAAAAAGCTACGCAGTCGATTCTCAGCTTCGTAAAAATGTCGTGACGAGAATCCTCAGCTGTGCGATGCGAGCGACCACTCGGGAAATTCGTTCATCGAGTTGGTTGGAAGACTACTGCTCACAACGCATATGCACCACGCTCGAAGTCGTGTGTCAACCTGTAGCCGCGCGGCGCTCGTGGACTCTTCGTACGTGATCCTTCTAATCATCGAAAATGGTCAGCAGCGAGTTCTCGTATCGATGGTGATCGTGAGGCATCGTTTGGGAGTGACGGTGTCTTACCATGTTGTCAACCCTACTGAACAATCGCCCGCAATTCTCCCACTCGCACGTAATCATGGGATTGTGCTTTGCTTCGTGCCGTGCGCGGTCCTTCTTGCTCGAGAAGCCGCCCTCCGTAGATTGTGGGCATCCTTCGTGCCTGCAGAACAGCGTTTTCGAGTGTCGTTTGTAGTGCTTTCGCAGATCGCATGCGCGCGTGAATCGAGAGCGAGACGTGCAGCCCGGCCATGCGCAAGACCAGGTTCCGTCGGTGTTCTTGTAGCCATAGTCCGCGATCGCGTTGGGATTAGGCGAGACGCTGCGAGAGACTTCGGAGACGGTGCGGTCGTATATTGAGCCTGGGTTGGATGTCGCGGAGTTGTTACGGGACAGTACAGGCTGTGGGTGATGACCAGGCGTCAAGTAACTAGCCGTCGGGGCCGTTATCGATGGTCGTGGTGTGGGGTAGGCACCCGTTGCGAAACTATATGCTGGTGCACCTTGTTGGACTTGTTGGACTTGTTGGCCTTGCGGAACTTGATGAACTTGTGGCATCGGTTGCTGGCCAGAGGGAGTCCAAGACGCCTGGTACCATCGCGGAGGCTGGAAGTTCGCGCTGGGTATCTGGTTGTCGTCCTGGGTGTTGTATGTGTACGATGGTGCGAACGGTATAGGTTGTTGAGGGATGTAGGTGTTTAGCTGGGGTGCAGGGACGGTAGGATAGATCTCTTGTGTGCTGCGTGGGACCGGTTGAACAGGTTCGTTGCACGACCAGTATGCCGTGTTCCAGGCTTGATTGGGGTCCCCAAAGTATTCCGATCCAGACATGTTGGGCCTGAGGATATCCATGTATTCTTTGGAGCTGTGCTGATGGTAATAAGGGAATCTGTGATCGGTCAGATGGGGTCCTGGGGCTCAAGTGTACTGTAGGCCAAGATGCGGTGCGACCGCAGGTGTGTATATAAGTGGGTCACGGGTCTCTCCAGCAGTACAGTCGCGAGCCTTTAGGCTACTTGAACTGTACTTGTGCATGGTGAACACTCCATGTCAAGTGCACACGCATACCGCTCTTTAGAAGGGCACCTGTCACATCACGTACCTAGGATTTGTTCCAGATCGTATCGATGATGCAGCTGAGGGTTCTACGCACAGCTCGCTGTACGGGATCATAAGCAAACCAGGGCTGCAGCTGAGTTTCAGCACTTGAAACCAACACTCAGATCGCACTCAGGGCTTGTCATAGGCGTGGGTAATCGTTTTGTTAGCGCCGAGTGCAGGCGGCAGTCGAAAGAGTGCGCGCTGCGTTTCGTGAGTGGTTGTGAAGGTTGAGTGGTGAAGGTACGTATCGGCTTAGGGATGTGGGTCAGATGTTGGTGAAATGGCGAAGGATCGGTCGAGAGTGTGAGGATCTGTTCCCCCCAAGGATGGCAAGGATCGCAAGGGTGGTAACCCGGGCTGGCTTCTTTATCCCGGGATGTGTGCTCAAGAATTGCTCGAACGTCAACTGCACTTTCGTCAGTGCACTCTTTTGCAGAGTACCCCCGATCACGTAAGGCTATCGGGATGCAGACTGCCGGCAAACTTCGATAGATCTCCAGGGTGCTGCTCCATGTCTTAGCTGATGCCGTATGCGCGTGGCCGAGAAGTGATAACTCCGTACCAGGTTTCAACTCACTACGAGCCAGATTTCCGGGGCCGATAAGCCACGCACGGTATATCCGCAGGAGTCGCTGTGGCTTAGTAGTATGTGAGGAAACAGGGGAGGGGTTTACCATTCAGCCGGACCAGCTGGTCACCGCAGGCTCACTACTTCTAAAGGATGGAGCTGCGGTCGATGTGGCTTGCGTGGACCCGTACAATTCGTGACATGACACATGAGACGCTTTGCTCATCTGGTAGACGCACGATGGCATGCTTGAAATCTCTCAACAGCACTTCAGGCACGAGCTGTTAGTGGAGATAGTGAAGACTAGCTGTTTGTGGCTGGGCCAGCCAAGTAGTGTGGCCTGTGATCGAGCCCCTGCGAACTATGAATCTGTTGCAGCTCGTAGACTGAAAGGCTATATGGATAGGGCAGCAATACGTCCTGCATCGGCCATCATCCGTCTTATTTGATGACTGACGTTCGCATATAGCGAGATCGAATCCAGTGAGCGTCAGTCTTATTCAGCTGTACTCTCTCCTTGACGCTTTCAGCTGACGATTACTACGCGTATAGCGACGGTTGCCGTTGGCAGGCTACGTGGCAAAGCCAAGTGCAGTCATGGTGGGCGCCCGCGGACATGACCTGGCCCTCGGATTCCCATGCAAAACAATCATCATGTGCCGCGAACCAGAACATCGGAACGAACGCTCCACCAGTTCTCTGGTTTGTTTGAGCAGTCAACGGCTGGCTCGACTCTGGTAAACTAAGGTGTGATGAAGAATTGAGGGTCTGGTATGACGGTTCGGGAGGCAGGTCTGATACTCGGATGCCCGGTGACGTGCGATCCGAGGACGTGATGTCGGTCCCTGCGCATCGAGGCGTAATGATCCTTCGATCAGACTCGCCCAGACGGTGCAGAGTCTACGAGCAAGCGAGCACGGAGCTCCCGCTTGACCTGCTTGGGCGAAAACGGTGAGGATAACCTTAAAAGCTGACAGGGAGTGAACCCTCACTGAGGGTGTCGCTAGTCAGGCATCTCCGGCAAGAATGGCCGTGACAGGCACCGGACAAGGCCGTGGGCAGCAGTCGAGCTAACTGCGAAGGGCAAGGCAGCGTACCTCACGGTACCAAAAGGCGCTGAACCGCAACTCACGCTTTGACGCAATATGGCTTTAAGACGGCGCATTTTCCGCGTCAAGCCAGTATTAATGGGGCGCATCGGCTTTGCATGTAATAATGGCCAGCCGACTATTTTGACAAATACCGTGTGGACTCGCATTTTGGTACTACGCCGTGCTTGGGTCGGCACGTTGCCGACTCGGCGGCTCGGTTCAGTAGTGTGCAATTGCTCGCCAATGAGAGCATTTCGCGCCCTGCAGGTGTAATCAAATATATAGCGAAAGGTTACCGACGTCCGATTTAGTCGGCGATGTACTCCAGCGGCTTCATGTTGTTAGCGAGTGATGGTCGAGATCACACCGAGTAATTCGGAGAAGGGAAGAGGCTGAGTCTTACTCGTTTCACGAAACATCGCGGCTTAGCGGCTGGCTCGCAGGAGGTGATGGATGCATACAGTAGAAGCAGCGTGGAACCTTAACAAATCGAACGCCTCCTGACTTTCGACTTGCAGAATAATCTTGATTGGGTGTTTGCAAGCATGAAGAACCAAGGCTCACAGTGATTGGGAATTCGAGTCCAAACCCCGCCATTGCGTCGTGTCGTCGGTGGTGGGACACACTTGAAAACCTAAACAACTCAGGAAAGTGCCGCAGACGTCACGGCCAAATAATTTCGCAGTGGAAAGCTTTTTTCCAAGAGAAGTAAAGTCAGTAGCACGAAAAGGTGTCTTGCCAGGTTTCGCAAGGAGTTACGTTTCCACTGCTTGGGCTCACGTCTACTCCTCGACACGCATTTTGATATGCAGTAGGAATCGGTAATCCGCGCCGAAGACTTCCAACGTCGTTCTTCCACCGCTACGGGAACATCTCCGAGCACCCCCAATCTGCGATGTGGATCTTCCCTCACGGGGCGAGCAGGGCTTTCTCCTCATTTTCCGAGTGGCTCGAAGACATCGAAAGGCGTTTTTGATCGTCTCTATGTAACCGGTTTCACTGCAGAAGCGCAGAACTCTCGGTGTCTCTGGAAGCTCGTACAAACCTTAAGGGGCTCACGACTCGTCGTGCCTCAGACGTCAAGTGTGGTGCAAAAAGGGTATGCTTTGCGAGATCCTTCGTAGGAAAGTAGGTGAAGGGAGCGACCCGATAGGTCGTTACCAAGTTACGTAAACGTAGGACCTGAAGATCTCTAGGCTATATCTTGGAGTGGTAGTACAAATGCTGCTGAGACCCTAGTATACAACCGTTGACCCTCGTATTCCCTCCACCAGGACGATCGTCTACATCTCGTATAGATCTTTTTTGATGCTCACCCGTGAAAGTGCATCTCGTATAGATCTTATCTGATGCCTATACGCAAAAGTACTGGCAGAGCAATGCTGAGAATTCTGGCAAACTGTAGTCCAAGGATCTTGAACATTTTCTTTACTCTAGTACGAACACCTTCAGGGTCGTTGCATGTTGGTCTTTAGACTGTACAATTTTGCAATGAACATCAAGTGGTAGGCATGTGCATCGGCATTCCTCGAATCAGTGACAAATGCAGAAAGTGTCTTACCTTTTTTCTACACTTCAACTAGCGAGAGTCGATGCCGCGCGTGATGAACATGAAAGACACAGAAAACATCGATCACCTTCATCTCATGCTCAGTTGAATACAACGCAATACTCATCGCTCGACATTGTATACAAGGTCGGAGGTAATGATATACAAGGTACCTGGACATTCGAACATATGCACATTTCTGACAGCTGAATTCGCATTTGATCAGGGTTAGTGGTTTGGGGTACAGCAATAACTGCCCGCTATACAGTGCCAAGGCCAGACGTCGCTGAAGTGCGGCGGTTGAGATTTGACGACAAAGTCGCTGCTGGCTTGTTTAAAGGGCGCTCTTCACGCACATCACAACCATGGTTTCCTTCGACTACTCGCCCGATCGGCCTGAAAACATCGAGGCCATCCTCAACGGCCTCGACCGATACAACCCCGAGGTCACCTCGACCTTCCAGGAATATGTCGCTCAGCAGTGCGAGAACCAGACCTATGACTGCTACGCCAACCTGGCCCTCCTGAAGCTGTACGTCGACGATCTTTTTTTGCCCCCTGTTTCTCCATACACCATACTGGAAAAGGAACAAGAGGAGGACCTGCGCGCTTTTGTGATGATAAAAAATATTTAGCATGAACTGAATCAGGGCCAACTACCCTGCTGAAGTTACATTTGATATTAGCTCTAGCTGAAATACTCGCCGCACCCTCTATTGCACAAACACATCAAGCAAAATACAACGCGAGAACAGCTTCGCTGACCAAGACTTTTGTCGTCTTACAGATACCAGTTCAACCCCCACCTCGCCCGCGACGAGACCATCACCAACATCCTCGTCAAAGCCCTCACAGTCTTCCCCTCAGCGGACTTCAGCCTTTGCCTCTCCCTTCTGCCCACCTACACCATCGTGCCCGCGCAGAATGGCATCGCTCCCGCCTCCGGCTCCCTCGCCGAAGCCGTGCAGCTCCTGAGCGTCCTGCACGAGCAGCTCACCAGCGCCAACTACACCGAGTTCTGGAACACCTTCGAGGGCGATGACATGTACGCCGACCTGGTCGCCGACGTGCAGGGCTTCGAGGAGGTCATGAAGGTGCGCATCGCGGTCGTCGTCAGCCAGTGCATGCAGGAGGTCCAGCGCGACGTGCTCGAGGGCTGGCTGAACGTCAAGGGCGACAAGTTCGAGCACTTCGTCTCGGAGGTGTGCGGCTGGAAGATCGACGGCGCCACCGTGAGCGTGCCGCTCAACAAGGAGAACGAGGCCCGCAGCACCACCGTGCGCGAGAACGTCAAGTTCGACCAGTTCGGCCGCTTGATCAAGCGTGCTTACGAGCAGCCCGCGTAGAGGCTTGTTGTTCTTTTTTCTTTAGACCTCAAGTCCAATTGTGTGAAAGCGAGAAAGCAAAAGAAAAGCGACGAACACAGTAAAGTTAGAACAGGCTACGTGATGGGATTCACGGGCTTTTGCATAATGCAGCGCGGCGTTTCGGGATGTGATGAAAACTTGTGGTATTCCACACACACAAAAGGCCCAGTGTAGCTCTCCCGTAAAGGGCGCGAGTCGCGGGTCAGGGAAAGGAAGGGGTGGTGAGGTAGAAGCATTTGCGTGGCTTTTGCAACGACTATGACAAGAAGAATGTGAAATATCATGATCCTTGTTAAGTGGGATGATTGAATGAATATTGTCCCCTTCAAACCTGCCCTCACCTTCCACACCTGAGTTCTCAGTAATTGACTCATGCATAACTCGTCTTCATTCCACGTCGCTACGTATACTCCTCATGTCAGACATCATCTCATCACCGCTTACCTAGAAGTAAGCTCCTCCCACTGCACGCCCACCCACTCCTCAACCTCCCCACCACAATCCTTACCACAGCTAGCCAAAATAATCGTCCCCCAATCCATGCCCTCCAGCGACAAATCATCCGCCTCCAACTCCGTGATCGCATGCGGCGTAAGCTGCAGCTCAAACACCCTCTCAGCGCCACACTTCGCACACCTCGGCACGCGCGGCCACAGCGAGCCCACGGCATCCTTCTTCGAGTACAGCAGCGGCTGGCCGCCGAAATCGTAGCGCAGCACTTGCTCCGGGTTCTGCGCCAGGCGATCTGCGAAGCGCTGGAACGTCGTGTCCATCAGGTGGTCGGCGGCGGCTTTCTCGTCGGCGCTGTTGCCGCTGCCGCTGGCGCTGGCGGTGGTTTCGAACTCGCCCGCCTCGGCCATGCGGACGTTCTGAGGGATGGCCTGGGGCTCGGAGTCGAGGTACTCTTTGTCGGCGTCGATGTAGTAGCCTGGGAAAGGCGCTGGGAAGGCTGATTGCATGGGCCAGGGCTCGACTGGGCCGGCTGGGGTTTTGGGAGCGTCGTTTGAGGTGGCGATGCGGGCTTTCTCTGCGAAGGTCTGCGCGAGCTCTTCGACCTTTTCGACGGCCTTTGCTGGGGCGGACTGGGGGGCGGGTGCGAAAGGATTCGCGGCGGGCTTGCTGGATGTAGAGAAGGGGTTTGCGGCTGCTGAGCCGGGCGACGAGAACGGGTTGGCGTTTTGGGAGGTTTGAGAGGGTTTTACGCCGAAGAGGGATTCGCCGATGTTGGTTTGCTTGGGCTTGGGCTCTTCTGCTGGTGGTGGCGCTTGCTCTGAGGTGGCTTTGTCT
>Ga0265797_10003644_pt1 | contig 24509 bp, 24 predicted proteins | sample P2T30metagenome_FD_192433 | JGI IMG/M metagenome (GOLD analysis project Ga0265797, IMG submission 192433) | Plant litter microbial communities from East Loma Ridge, Irvine, California - P2 T30 | ecosystem: Environmental > Terrestrial > Plant litter > Unclassified | place: USA: California... | reverse complement strand
ATGGTCGAAGTGCGTATGGCTTGCCACGGCCAGCAGGGGCCGCTCGGTCAGCCACGGTAACTGTTCGCGCAGGCTGACCACGCCAGAACCGGTATCGATCAGCAGGTCGCGGTCGCGGCCGCTCACGTGCCACAGGTTGCACCGGTAGAACGGCCGCACCCAGGGCTCGTGAATCAACTTCACGCCGTCTGCCTTGTTGATCACTTCGAACCAGCTGTCCCGCGTTACGATCTTCAAGGCCACACTCCGCAAAAATTACCCTCAGGCGGTTTCACCCGCGGGTTCGTGACGCTGGCCTGCCCAGGCCACCGCGCACAGAATCAGCCCGCCACCGGCCGCCATGGCCAGGGTAGGGCGGTCGCCGAACAATAGCCAGGCGCCAGCAATGGCGTACACCGGCTCCATGGCGATCACCACGGCGGCGGTGTTGGCGCTCACGGCCTTGAGCGAGCCGACGAACAGGGTATAGGCCAGCCCCGTGCACAGCACCCCGAGCCCCGCCAGCAGTAACCAGTCCTTCGCGCCCAGGGTGTGCCATTCACCGCCGGCAAACGGCAACAGCGCAACGACGATGCCGACCATCTGCCATACGCTCAGGTGCAAGCCATCGGCCTGCAGGTTCAGGCGTTTGTTGGCGATAGCGATGCCAGCGTAGGTTGCCCCGCTGAGCACGCCCCAGCCGAGGCCGGCGAGGGCATCCTGGCTGCCACCGCCGCCAGGGCCCACCAGTATCAACCCCAGGCTGGCCAGGCCGATGATGGCCCAGTCCTTTGCGGCCATGGGATGGGAAAACAGCAGGCGCTCACCCAAGGCGGTAAACGCCGGGAAGGTAGCGAAGCCCAATGTGGCGACCGCCACGCCGCCCACCTGGATGGCCACGAAAAACAGCAGCCAGTGCGCCGCCAGCGCGATGCCCAGCAACACCAGCCGTACACTGTCCGCCGGGCGCAGCGCATGCCAGGGGGCGCTCCGGCGCCAGGCACACAGCGGCAGCAGCACCGCCAGCGCGAATGCCGCGCGGCCGAACACGATCATCACCGGGCTGGCGCTGAGGGCCTGGCCAAACAGGGCCGACAACCCGTAAAGCAGGGCGGCGATGTGAAGTTGCACAAAGGCGTGGGATCGGGTCATCGAGGGCCTGTAGAACAGCCGCCCCCGAGTGGGGGCGGTGGTAAGCACTTATAGCAGGCCTTCTTCTTTCATGGCCTGCTGCACGGAGGGGCGTTGGCTCAGGCGTTGGTGGTAGGCCGCCACCGCTGACCAGGGGCTGAGGTCGAATTTTGCCCTGCCGGCCCAGTTCAGTACCGTGAACAGGTAGGCATCGGCCACACTGAATTCACCCAACACGAACTCTCGGCCTTCGAGATGTTTCTCCAGCCAATCCAGGCGCAGCCCCAGCAGCCCGGTCATCACCTGGCGCCATTCCGGCGTTTGCTTGGGGTTGAAGAACGAGCCCATGGTTTTGTGCAGCTCGGTGGACACGAAGCTCAACCACTCCTGCAGCTTGTAGCGTTCGGCGGTACCGGCAGTGGGTGTCAAGCCGCGATCGGGATGTTGGTCGCCCAGATACTGCAACACCACCTGCGCCTCGGTGAGCACCGTGCCGTCGTCCAGTTGCACGGCGGGCACATAGCCCTTGGGGTTGATGTCCAGGTAGTTCTCACCGGTGTCCGTTTTTTTGGTGGCGCGGTCGACCTTCACCAGGGTCACGGGTGTGGCGGTTTCGCACAGCACGATGTGAGGGGCCAGAGAACAGGCACCAGGCAGGTAGAACAGTTTCATGGCAAATCCTTGTTATGGGCGGGTGCCGCTCGGTGCGGCGAGATGCTCGCGGCGGGCAGGGAACGCGTTGCCCGTGAAGAACTCTGAGCAACGAGGCCTTTCTTTGAGCCAGGAGCCCCATGAACATAGCGATCGATGAAGCGCATATCAATACAGCGGACCTGCGAGGCGCCGTTGAATTATGGCTGGTACCGCCCCAGGCGGATCCCCAGGCCAGCACGCACCCCGCTGGCGTGTGCCTGTGGCGGGGCCGGCCGGTGGTCAGCCATGACATGCTCAGTGAAGGCACCCACGAGCAGAACGTGCGGCGTGTGTGGCTGCGCGTGGATCAGCCCGAGGCTGCCGAGACCGCGGCGCGAATCCGCCCCGCCCTGGAGCAACGCCTGCGCGAGCAGGGCGTGGAAGGGGAGTTCTTCCCCGCCGATGTGGCTGGCTGAAAGGCCCGCTGCGCCACCCGTGTGGCCCGGCGCAGCCGGGGAAGGCTATAAAACCTGGCTGCGATCCTTAAATCACTCGCGAGCTAGCGCCCGCTGCCTACGAGATGAATTAACCCTCGCCAACTTAGCCCTGGCTCAAGGAGCGCTGGTTGCGTTTAGCGCCGGTTGTGGTGTGTGCACTCAACCATCCTTCAGCAAATCACCGCCCCATGATCCGCTCAAGCTCGCCACGTTGCTTTAGCTGCTCAAACGCTTCGGTGGTACGCCGCACTACGTCATCCGGGGTGCCCAGGCTGAACGCGAGGTAGGCGTGAGCGGTGATCTGCTCCAGGGTCATCACCGGTTCCAGCGAGTAGAGCGGGATGTGCAGCTGCTCGCAGAAGCGCCGGGCATCGCGCGGGGACAGCGGCACGAAATCCACCTGGCCGGCCAGCAGCTTGCGCAGGTTATCCATCGGTGAGGCGGAGATCACCAGGCGGGTGAACCCGGCGCCGCGCAAGTATTGATGGCGCACGTCGTCCCGCACCACGCCCATGTTGAACGCCTTCACATCGGCCAGCTCTCGCACCTCCAGCCCCTCACGGCCTTGCAGCTTGTAGAGCACGGTCTGGATTTCCTCGAACTCGCCCACCCACTTGAACATTCGCTCCCGCTCCTGGGTGCGGATGAGCGGGAAGATCAACACGTCGGGCTCGGCCAGGGCGATGTCGTAGGCGCGCGCCCAGGGATAGATCGCCATGCCGAAGTCGGTGAAGCCCGCCTGTTGGAACGTGGCCCTCACCACGTCCGACGCGGGGCCCGCGACCTGGCCGTTTTCCACATAACTGTACGAGGACTCTTCGGTGATGGCTTCCAGCCGGGCGGCTTCGAGCTGACTACTGGCGAGCACCAGTACCAGCCCGACCAGGCCCTTGCGCAGGCATGACGTGATCATTCGCATACTTGATTCCGGCCTCCATTCTTGGCCCGGTACAGCGCCTCGTCGGCGCGATGCAGGAGTTCATCGAATACGGTCATGGCGCCGGGATCGAGCTCCGCGATGCCAATGCTCACCGTGAGGTAAGGGGAAATCGGTGACGCGCCATGGGGGATGCGCCGCGTCGCCAATGCCTCGCGCAGCCGCTCGCCGGCCTGGCGGGCGTGGGCTGCGTCGCTGCCGGGCAGCAGCACCGCAAATTCTTCACCGCCCAGCCTGGCGATCACTTCGCCGCTGCGCATGAACAGCGTCTTCATGGTGTCGGCGACCAGGCGCAGGCAGGCATCGCCGCCACCATGGCCATGGGTATCGTTGTAGCGCTTGAAGAAGTCCACGTCGCACATCAGTACGGTCAGTGGCCGGCCGCTGCGCAGCGCCCGGTTGAATTCGGCATCCTTGAGCTCGTCGAAGTAACGGCGGTTGGCAAGGCCTGTGAGCGGGTCCAGGCGAGAGAGGTTCTGCAGCTGTTGGTTGGCCGCCACCAGTTCGGCGGTACGTTGCTCCACTTCCAGCGCCAGGTGGTCGCGGCTGGCGGCCAGCGCCACTTCGGCCTCGCGCTGACGCTCCAGGTACTGTGCCATGTTGTCTTGCAGGGCATTGATGCGAACCGTCAGCAGGTCCAGCTCATCGTTACGATTGCCAAGGCGGCCCAGGCGCAGCCGCCCGGCCAGGTTGGCCGGGGTCAGGCGTTCCAGATGGCGGGCAATATGGCGCACGTGCACGGTCACCAGGCCGTTGAACATGAGCATGGTGATCCCCGCCAGCGCCAGCGCCTGGATGATCTGCGTGAGCATGATGGTCCACACTTCCTTCCACAGGCGCTGGCGGAGCAGGGTAGGGTCGCCTTCGATCACCAGGGTACCCACCGGCTGCACAGCGCCGGGGTAGGGGGAAACGGTCAGCGCCCGGGTCAGTACCGGGGCGGGGCCGTTGCCCAGAAAGCCTTTGCGCTGGCGCACGAGTACTTCCTCGGTGCGCTCCGGGCGAGGAATGCGCAAGGTCACCCGGCCCACCGGGGCGGCTTCCACCACGCTTTGCAGCTGTGCCTCAAGGCTGTCGCGGTCCATTTCCCAGATCGCCTTGGACAGCGAGCCCTGGAATACCTGATCGATCAGAGCCAGCTCGCTGTTCATCGCCTGTACGCCGCTGTTCCAGGCAAACCAGGTGCGCACGCACACGGTGGCGAAGGTGAACGCCAGGCAGAACACCAGCGTGGCCACCACCAGCCGGTGCGCCAAGGGGCGCTCGGCGTTCATGCTGGGGTGGGTGGGGTCATCGTAGTGCTCTGTGTTCAAGGGGCTAACCACTTGTGCACGATGGCGTCATAACGGCCATCAGCGCGCAGCCGCTTCAACGCCGCGCGGAAGGCCTCGACGGTTTGCGCCGGCGTAGTCAGGCTGAAGGCCGCGTTGAAGCCGCCGTCTTCCAGCTCGGGCAGTTCAAGGCTGCGGTGCAGCACGGCCTGGGCGTCGTCGCCGGCGTTGCGCGCGGTGTACGCGGCGTTCAGCTCGTCGGAAATCCACAGGGCCACATGGCCGCGCTTGAGCTTTTCGTAGTTCAGCGCGTAGTGGTTGCTTTGTTGCAGGGTCTGGCCGATTTCGAAGTGGCGGCTGAGCAGGAACTGTTCCCCGACGTCCTGGTTGACCGTGGCGATCTGATAGCGCTTGTCCAGCGCCTCCTGCAAGCTGGCCAGGTCCACCGGCCGCGCCTCGCTGGAGAACAGGAACCAGCGCGTCGGCGCAATAGGGCCGGCCCATTGGAACAATCCCTCGCGCTCGGGCGTGCGGGTGATCGAATAGATCATCACATTGTCGGCATGCAGGGCCAGGTCATAGGCCCGGGCCCAGGGCATGGCATGGATCTGTGGGGCGATCCCCATTTCCTTGAACACCGCTTCCACTACCTCGGTGCTCAGGCCCGTGGTAGCCGCCCCCACGGTCATGTTGTAGGGCGGCAACTCCTCGGTAACCACCTGCAACGGCCCGGCGTGCCCCGGTAAGGAGGCGCACAGCAGCGCTGCCGCGAATGCGGCGCGTAATCCGCGCAAGGGCCAGGCAGTGGGCATGGTCGCTCTCCGTCGCCGGGTGGAAGGGTAGTGCCCGGGATATCGGCACCGGGCGGCGCAACTTGACTGTTTACCTGCCTGCGCGTCAACAGGGCCCGCGCATGATGTTAAACTCCGCGCCCTTGTTCTCGGAGGCCCGACATGACCGAATCCGTTCGCTTGACCCAGTACAGCCATGGCGCAGGCTGTGGCTGCAAGATCTCGCCGAAGGTACTCGAAGTGATCCTGGCGGGCAGCGGGGCGCAAAACCTCGACCCCGCGCTGTGGGTAGGCAATGCCACGCGGGACGACGCCGCGGTCTACGGCATCGATGCCGAGCGCGGCGTGGTATCCACCACCGACTTCTTCATGCCGATCGTGGACGACCCGTTCGACTTCGGGCGGATCGCGGCCACCAATGCCATCAGCGACATCTACGCCATGGGCGGCACCCCCTTGATGGCCATTGCCATCCTTGGATGGCCGGTCAACGTACTGGCCCCGGAAATCGCCCGCGAGGTGATCCGCGGCGGCCGCGCCGTGTGTGACGCGGCGGGCATCACCCTGGCCGGGGGGCATTCGATCGACGCGCCCGAGCCGATCTTCGGCCTGGCGGTCACCGGGCTGGTGGAAAAGGCCCACCTCAAGCGCAACGACACCGCAACCTTGGGCTGTCAGCTGTACCTCACCAAGCCCCTGGGTATCGGCATTCTGACCACCGCGGAGAAAAAGGGCCTGCTGCGCCAGCAGGACATCGGCCTGGCCCGGGACTGGATGTGCACGCTCAACAGCGCCGGCAGCCGATTCGCCCGCCTGCCCGGGGTGCACGCCATGACCGATGTGACCGGTTTCGGCCTGCTTGGGCATTTGCTCGAAATGGCCGACGGCGCCGGCCTCACCGCGCGCTTGAATGCCCAGGCGGTGCCCCGGCTGCCAGGGGTTGAACATTACCTGGCGCAAGGCTGCGCCCCTGGCGGCACATTGCGCAATTTCGACAGTTACGGTGCCGGGGTAAGCCCCATGAGCGAAGACACCCGCCTGCTGCTGTGCGACCCGCAAACCAGCGGCGGGCTGTTGGTGGCGGTAGCGCCGGGGGAAGACGCGGCATTTCTGGCCTGCGCGGCGGAGCTGGGGCTGGCGCTGCAACCGATCGGCGAGATGGTCGCCCGCGCCGCCCACGCGGTCGAGGTGATCTGATGGCCGAAAACACCGCCGACTTCCAGCGATTGTTTCTGGAAGGCGTGCCAATGATGGACGTGCGCGCGCCGGTCGAATTCAACAAGGGTGCGTTCCCCGGCGTGGTGAACCTGCCGCTGATGAACGACCGCGAGCGCGAGCGGGTAGGCACCGCCTACAAGCAGCACGGGCAGCAGGCCGCTATCGAACTGGGCCACAAGCTGGTGGCCGGCGAGCTCAAGCAGGCGCGTATCGAGGCCTGGGCGCGCTTCGCCCAGCAGCATCGGGAAGGCTATCTGTACTGCTTCCGGGGGGGGCTGCGCTCACAGATCACCCAGCAATGGATCAAGGCCGAGGCTGGCATCGACTACCCGCGGGTGCTGGGTGGCTACAAGGCCTTGCGTACCTTCCTCATCGAGCAGACCGAAGCGGCCGTGGCCAGCTGCGACTTCGTGTGCCTGGGCGGCATGACCGGCATCGGCAAGACCGAAGTGCTGGCCGAGCTGAACAATGCCGTGGACCTGGAAGCGCTGGCCAATCATCGCGGCTCCGGGTTCGGCAAGCGCGCCACGCCGCAACCGGCGCCGATCGCGTTCGAAAACTCGCTCGGCGTGGACCTGCTCAAGCGCCGCGCGCGCGGCCAGCAGGCGTTCGTGGTGGAGGACGAAAGCCGGATGATCGGCAGCTGCGCCTTGCCGCTGTCGCTGTACCGGCGCATGCAGCACAGCCCGCTGGTGTGGCTGGAGGACAGCTTAGAGTCCCGAGTGTCGCGCATCCTTCGCGACTATGTGGTGGACCTGTGCGCCGAGTTCGTGGCCTTGCATGGCGAGCAGGCCGGCTTCGTCGCCTTTGCCGACAGGCTGCGGCAAAGCCTGGCCGGGATCGCGAAACGGCTGGGAGGCGAACGCTATCAGCGCTTGGCCGCCATCATGGACGCCGCGCTTGCAGAACAGGGCAAGGGCGGGGATGTGAACGGCCACCGTGGCTGGATCGAAGGGTTGCTGAACGAGTACTACGACCCGATGTACGCCTACCAGCGCGATGCTAAGGGCGACCGGATCGAGTTCGCCGGCGAGCGCGAAGCGGTGATCGAGTACCTTCGCGCCCGGCGTTGACGTAGCCCCTAAGAAGGGGCTTACAACACCACCATCGCCACCAGCCCCCACACCGCGCCGAACGCCATCACCAGCCCGCCGACGGCCCACAGCACGTGGGCATCGAAGGATTTGCGCAGCATCAGCAGCGAGGGCAGGCTCACGCTGGGCAGGGTCATCAGCAGCGCGACCGCCGGCGCGGTGCCCAGGCCCAGGGTCATCAGCGTTTGCACGATCGGGATTTCCGCCGCGGTGGGAATCACGAACAGGGTGCCCACGATGGCCATGGGCACCAGCCAGCCCAAGCCTTCGCCGAAGCCGCCTTCCACGTGCGGGAACAGCCACACCCGCGCCGCGCCCAGCAGCAACACCGCCAGCACGTATACCGGGATGGTGCTCCAGAAGAGTTGCCACAGGCTGACCGCCCAGCGTTGCAGCAGGCTGCCCTCGGGCTGGGCAGAGGCGGCCTGAACCGCATCCACGGCGGGCTCGGGCAACGTGTCCGGGCGGGACAGGCGTTGGGCGATCAGGGCCGCGCCCAGTACCAGCACCACGCCGCCCACCAGGCGCAGGGCGGCGAAGCCCCAGCCCAGCACGAACCCCATGAATACCAGCGTGGCGGGGTTGAGCACCGGGTTGGCGATCCAGAAGGCCAACGCCGCGCCCACTGACACCTGTTGCTTGCGCAGGCCCGCGGCCACTGGCGCGGCGCAGCAGCTGCACATCATCCCCGGCAATGCGAACAGGCCGCCCCTCACGGTAGAGCCGAAGCCGGCCTTGCCGAACAACCGCAGCAACCAATCCCTGGGGATGAGTACTTGCAGCAGCGAGCCGAGGATCACCGCCAGTACCGCGGCCTTCCAGATGGCCAGGAAATACACCTGGGCATAGGCCAGCGCGGCGGCCAGGGGCGCTACCTGATGGTCGTCGATGATCGACGCGCCGATGCTGTGGTTCTGCGCCGCCACGAACGACTTCAGGTAATAGGGCGACCACTTCACGTAGTACAGGCCCAGTACGGCGACCAGAACGAAGAGCAGGGGTTTCCACCAGAAAGACCAGCCGCGGGGCTGGGAAGGCGAGGGCAGGCTGTGCATGGCAAAGGTCCGAATGAAAAACTGCCGCATGATACTGGCTCGGCGGTGCTCAGGGACAGCACCTGTAGGCGCGCCGCGCCGGCCGGTAGACCGCGCCATGGGCCGGCGGCCATTCACTGGGGCCACCTGGGGTAGGCGTTTGGTCCAGGCGGCGGAACCCTCGTCGCCGGCTGTACGTCTGCACACTACACCCACCACCAGAGGCGAGCCCGCATGACTGACACTCCCGACGCCCCCGAAAACGGCACCGACTCCCATGCCAACCCCGGGCAGCCGCCTTTCGCGCCGTCCCGCCGACGCTTGTTGCAGGGGGCCGCGCTCACCGCGGCTGCCGCGGGCCTGGCGGTGCCGGTGATGGGTGAAGCCGCTACCGCCGCCAGCGGCGCGCCCGCGCCGTTGAGCAATCCACAAAATGCCTACCCCAAACCGCCCTTCAAGCAGCAGTCCCAACCTTGGCCAGGCCTTGCCGGCAAGATGGACCCGCGCCCGGACCACGGCGAAACCAGCTATCGCGGCAGCAACCGCCTGCTGGGCCGAAAGGCGCTGATTACCGGGGGCGACTCTGGTCTCGGCCGGGCGGTCGCGATCGCGTTCGCGCGCGAGGGGGCGGACGTGGCCATCAACTACCTGCCCGCCGAAGAACAAGATGCCCAGGAAGTGGTGAAGCTGGTGCGCGAGGCGGGCCGCAAGGCGGTGGCCATCCCCGGAGACCTGCGCGACGCGGCCTTCTGCCGCAGCCTGGTGGACCAGGCCATCAAAGGCCTTGGCGGGTTGGACATTCTGGTCAGCAACGCGGCCCGCCAGCACACTCAGGAGTCCATCCTGGACATCAGCGACGAAGACTTCGACTGGGTGGTGAAAACCAACCTGTATGCGATGTTCTGGCTCAGCAAGGCGGCCATCCCGCACCTGCCCGAAGGCAGCGCCATTATCAATACCGCCTCGGTCAATGCCTTCGATCCGTCAGCCAACCTGCTCGACTACGCCATGACCAAGGCTGGCATCGCCAACTTCACCAAAGGCCTGGCCAAGCAACTGATCGGCAAGGGCATCCGGGTGAACGCGGTGGCGCCCGGCCCGTTCTGGACGCCCCTTCAAGTGAGCGGTGGCCAAACCATGGAGAACCTCAAAAGCTTCGGCGGGGATACGCCCCTCAAGCGCCCGGGCCAACCCGCGGAAATCGCACCGCTGTATGTGACCTTGGCATCCACTGAAGCCAGCTACGTTACCGGGCAGGTGTTCGGTGCGTCCGGGGGCAAGGGCCAGCCCTGATCTGCGCCGGCGTCAGGCCTGGCGGCGCCCCGGCAGCATGCCCTTGAGTACCCCGTCGCGGTCGATGAAATGGTGCTTGAGGGCGATCAGTCCGTGCCCGGCCACCAGCGCGCCGCAAGCCCATGCCACGTAGGTATGGAACATTTTCACGTAAGGCGCGACCCCGCCGTGCTCTGCGGTGAGCGGTGGCAACGGGAACACCCCCAGCACCATGATTGGGCGGCCGACCACGGAGCTCCATAGCCAGCCGGAAAGGGGCAGCGCCAGAAGCGCCACGGCGTACAGCAACAGGTGGCCATGATGGGCCGCCTTGCGCATGAACGGGGAAAGGTTGCCTGGCAGGGCAGGCGCCGGGTGTGTAAGGCGCCACGCCACCCGCAGCACGATCAGAAACAACAGCGTGCTGGCGATTGCCTTGTGCCAGAAAGTGATCTGGTGATCTTCATTGATCGCATGCCAGTGCACCGCTGAGAACCCCAGCGCCCAGGCGCTTATCCAGATGGCGGCCATGAGCCAATGCAGCCATTTGGCCGTGGCGGTGTAGTGCTCGGGAGCCTGGTGCATGGTGACCTCGCTGTCGCCGTAGTGAGCGGGCCCGCGATACCCTGCGGCGCAGGGTATGGCCAATGGCCGCGGCGCCAGTTAAGCACACTGCGCGGTAACCTGCAGCACCTCCTGTGTTGGGCTATCCACAGGCTCATAGGGCAGGCCTACATAGTTCTCGGCGATGGTCTGGCGGCCGGCTTCGGAGCTCACGAAATAGTCCAGTTCGGTGGCGGCGATGCGTTCGCTGAAGGCATCGGCACCGGGGAAACGGTGCAGCATGGAGGTCATCCACCAGGAGAACCGCTCGGCTTTCCACACGCGCCGCAGGCAGATTTGCGAATAGCGCTGCAGCAGGTCGGTGCGGCCGTCCTGATACACCTTCACCAGGATGTCAAAGAGGGTGCTCACATCGCTGGCCGCCAGGTTCAAGCCTTTGGCGCCGGTGGGCGGCACGATGTGCGCGGCGTCGCCTACCAAAAACAGCTTTCCATACTGCATGGGCTCCACCACGAAGCTGCGCAACGGCGCGATACTTTTCTCGATGGAGGGGCCGGTGATCAATTTGCCTGCCAGGTCCTGGGGCAAGCGGGCCTTGAGTTCGTCCCAGAAGCGCTGGTCGGACCAGTCCTCTACCTTTTCGTCGGCGTCTACCTGCACGTAGTAACGGGTGCGGGTGGGCGAGCGCATGCTGCACAGGGCAAAGCCGCGCTCGTGAGTGGCGTACACCAGCTCTTCATTGACCGGCGGGGTATCGGCCAGGATGCCGAGCCAGCCGAACGGGTACACCCGTTCGAAGGTTTTGATGGCATCGGCGGGGATCGATTGACGGGCGACGCCGTGGAAGCCATCGCACCCGGCGATATAGTCGCAATCCAGGCGATGGGTTTGGCCGTTGTGCTCGTAGGTGACCCATGGGTGCTGGCCCTTGGGTTCATGGATCTGGACGTTGGTCGCCTGGTACACGGTGGTGGCGCCTGCCGCCTCGCGCGCGGCCATCAGGTCGCGGGTGACTTCGGTCTGGCCATAGATCATGACGGTCTTGCCGCCGGTCAGGCCTTTGAGATCGATGTGCACGCGGCGCCCACTCAGCGCCAGTTCGAAGCCGTCGTGCACCAGCCCCTCGGCATCCATGCGCTCATGAACGCCGGCCTTGCGCAGCAAGTCGACCATGCCCTGTTCCAGGACCCCGGCGCGGATGCGGCTGAGCACGTAATCAGGGGTTTGCCGTTCGAGGATGACGTTGGCGATGCCGGCGCGGTGGAGGAGCTGGCCGAGCAACAGGCCCGAAGGGCCAGCGCCGATGATTGCGACTGGAGTATGCATGGGGCGTCTCTTATGTTTATTGTGTTTGGAATGCCTGTATTTTTCGTCGGCCCCGTTGCGGCGCACAGGTTAAAACGGCTAAATAACCGGTACTTTTGAGTAATGCGTTCGATTATCGAACCGTCGAGGCCTTCTGTGCGCGTGCACCCGATAGATGCCGTTCCCACTTTCAAGCTGTACGGCGCCGGGCTGGACTGGCCCATCGCCGACCTGCTGCACTGCGAAACCATCTCCGCGCGCAGCCGGGTATTCCACTGGGAGATCCGCCCCCATCGGCACGCCGACCTGTATCAATTGCTGTATCTGCATCGGGGCGAGGCGCAAATCGAAGTGGAAGGTCAACGCCAGTGGGTGCGCCAGGCGACCTTGCAGTTTCTTCCCCCGCTGGCGGTGCATGGGTTTCGCTTCAGCGAAAACGTGGAAGGGTATGTGGTTACCCTGGCCGCGCCCTGGATCGACCAGCTGCGCACTCAGGCGGGCATGGGCCAGGATCTGTTCAAGGCGCCGGTGCGCCTGCTGGCCGGCGATGAGCGCAAATATCTGTATAGCCTGTTCAGCGCCTTGCAGCGCGAATACGAAGGGCCGCAACCTGGGCGCGAGCAAATGCTGCATGCGCTGGCCAATGTCGCGCTGATCTGGCTGGGGCGGCGCATCCAGCAGCATCGCGCGGCGGGCCAGGCCCCGGAGCGGGGCCGGGACGTGCTGGCGCGCTTTCAGCAGCAGGTGGAGGCGAGTTTTCGCGAACAGCCGAGCGTGGAACGGCTGGCCCATCAGGTCGGTGTGTCGGTGCCTCAGCTCAATGCCTTGTGCCGCCGGCTGGCCAGGCAATCACCGTTACAGATCATTCATCAGCGAATGCTGCTCGAAGCCAAGCGCAACCTGACCTACACGACCATGACCGTTAATCAGATCGCCGACAGCCTGGGCTTCGCCGACCCTGCGTATTTCGCGCGGTTTTTTCGCCGGTTGACCGGGCAGTCACCGCGCGGTTTTCGCGATAGCCCAGGGCCGGGCCGCGAGGGCACGCCAGGCCCCTGACGCGGCCGGCAGGGCAGCGTTCACCCCACCCGGGCCAGTATCCAGTCCACGAAACAGCGCACTTTCGGCACTTCCGCGGCGTGTTCGGAAAACGCAATGAAGTGCGAGCCGTTGCTCGGCATCGCCGCGGGCACCGGCACCACCAGCTTGCCGCTGGCCAGCTCGTCTTCCACCAGGTAGCGCGGGATCAGCGCCACACCGCAGCCGGCCACGGCGGCATGGATGCACATATAGAAGGTGTCGAAGCGCGGGCCATGATAGCTGTTGGGCGAATGCAGCTGCTGGGCGAGGAACCATTCATGCCAGGCCTCCGGGCGGGAGGTGCATTGCAGCAGCACCACCGCGGTGAGGTCCGAGGGCTCGCTCAACCCGTGCTCGGCCATCAGCTCGGGCGCACACACCGGAATGACTTCTTCGGTGAAGAGCGGCAGGCAAGTCGCGCCGGGCCAGGTACCTTGCCCGAAGAAGAACGCGATGTCCGCTCTGGATTGGGACAGGTCGAAAGGCTCCAGGGCGTTGCTGATCTCCAGGTGAATCTGCGGGTAGCGTTTGCCGAAGCCCTTGAGGCTGGGGATCAGCCAGCGCGCGCCGAACGTGGGTTGGGTCGCTACCCGCAGCACTTCGGTTTCCGCCCCGTAAGAAAGGATGTAGCGGCTGGACATGTCGATCTGGGTGAGGATCTTGTTGACTTCGGCCAGGTACAGCGAGCCCGCGGGCGTGAGCTGCAACCGGCGGCGCACGCGCTGGAAGAGGTGGTGACGGAGCATGTCTTCGAGCTGCGCCACCTGCTTGCTCACCGCGCTCTGGGTGAGGTGAAGTTCTTGCGCCGCGCGGGTGAAGCTCAGGTGCCGGGCGGCGGCTTCGAAGCATTGCAGCGCGGTCATGGAGGGCATGAGGCGGCGGGACATGGCCGGGTCCTTCTGGGCGACTGCCCGAGCGCCCATGGCGGGCGCAGCGGCGGGTACGAAAGCGCGCAATATACGGTAACGGGAAACGCGTCGCCACGGTGCCGGCGATGCGCCGCGGTTCACCCAGCCGCCCGGGCGTAGTAAAGTCCGCGCTTTCTGACACTGATTTCACGGGGCGTGGCGCGGCAATGTGGTGCACAATGCCGGCCCCCGATCGCTAGCAGGTTATGTAAATGTTCAATTCCATCGCCGCCGCTATCCCGCGCAAAGGGGTTGTGCTGGCCATGATCGTGGCCGGGGCCGCGGGCTGTTCCTCGCAGAAGGCTGCTATCTACGAGCACGAGCACTTCGACGACTCGGGCACCTTCTCGCGCAGCTATCCGGTAAGCGACAAAGCCTCGTGCGAAGCCGCCCGCCGCGCGCTCCTCAGCCAGGGCTACATCATCACCAGCAGTGACCCCAAGCTTGTGAGCGGGCACAAAAGCTTCCAGCAGAACGGTGACACCCACCTGGAAATTTCCTTCAATGTGGTGTGCGCGCCCGACAGCGACAGCGATCGCAGCTCCACCATGTTCGCCAACGCCTTGCAGGACCGTTACGCCCTCAAGAAGGTGAACAATTCCGCAAGCCTGGGGGTGGGCGTGTTGGGCTCGGTGTCGATGCCGATCGGCTCCACCGATGACTCGATGGTGAAAGTGGCCAGCGAAACCGTGGCCGCCACTCAGTTCTATGAGCGCTACTTCGCGCTGGTGGAAAGCTTCCTGCCCAAGGAGGCCCGGGACGCGGCCCATATACCGGACAAACCCAAGGGCGACCTGGGCATCCCGGAACCTGCAGCGCCGGCCCCCGTACCCGCGCCTGAACCCACCGCGGCGCCACAACCGGCCGCCGCTCAGCCCGCCACGCCGGCCGCGCCCGAGCCGCCCAGCGAGCCCGCCGTTCCGGCTACCACACCTGTGGGTTCCGAACCTGTGGCGCCGCCCGCCGAGCAGGCGCCGATCGTGCCTGAAAACAGCGAACCCGCGCCGGTTCAGTGACCCAGTGCCCGGGCCTGCCGGCAGCTGCGCCGGTACGCGCCCGGCGGTTGCCCGGCCCAGCGCTTGAACGCGCGCTGGAACGCCTCGGCCGAGGTAAACCCTAGCAACCAGGTGATCTCCCCCAGGCTCAGCTCGGTATCACGGATATAGGCCAGGGCCAGGTCCCGGCGGGTCTGGTTGAGGATTTCGCGAAAGCCGGTATGTTCCTCCGCCAGCTTGCGGCGCAGCGTCCAGGCCGGCATCTTCAGCCGCGCGGCGACGTGCTCCAGGTCCGGTTCGCGGCGCCCCTCAAGCAATGGCCCGAGCAGGCCGGCGACCTGTTCGGTAAGCGTGCGGGTGCGGGTTTGCCGGGCCAGGGCTTCCTCGCACAGCACCAGCAATTGATGCCACGTGCCGGGGCAGTGCTGGGGGTTGCGCAACGACAACACAGGCTGGCCCAGGCGCAGGCGGTTGGCGCCGGCGGCAAACTGCGCGGGTATTTCACTGAGCCCCTCATAGGCCGCCGCATAGGCCGGGGCCTCGAACTCGATCTGCAACTGTTGCGCTTGTATTGGCTGCCCGGCAACCGTGGACAGTTGATGCAGCCAGCCGCTGAGCAGCGAATCCACCACGAAGCGGTTGAAATCGTTATAGGGGCTGATGGAGTAGAAGTTCAGCCAGGCGCCCCGGGGGTCTTCCTCGAAGCTTGACTGCCCCCGGTAATTGTTGCCATACAGCGGCTCGAAGCGGATCAGCACGCGGGCGGCCTCCCGCACGTTCGGTGCCTGGGCCGCGGTGACCCCGGCCAGCCCGGCTTGGGCCAGGTGGGCGGCGCGGCCCATCGCCAGGCCCAGGGCAGGTTCCCCCGTGAGCTGAATGGCGGCGTGCCCCAGGCGCATGTAGCGGGCGATGGACAGGGTGGCGTTGGGCTGTGCCAGCCGCGCCGTGTCGAAGCCATATTGCTCGAGCAGGGGGGCTGGGTCCCGCCCTTGCTCGCGTACTGCCGAGGCGAGCGCCTGAAGGAACCCCACCGACACCTCGCCCAGGCGCAGGTGGCCGTTTTTCATAGCCACAGGTTGAGCATCCCGGCGGCCTCGCCGTGCCGATGGGCGCGGCCACGGCGCTCGGCTTGCCAACTGTAGCCCTCGCCGCCGCCCACGTGGCTCCAGAACCGCCCATGCAGGTAAACCACCATGCCGGCCGGCGCCGCGCCGTTGAGCGTAGCGGTGGGCGCGGTGGGCTCCTGCTCATCCACGGCGCGGGCGCTGAAGGCCGGTACCGCCAGCGCCCTTGCGCCGGCGGCCTGCACCAGCGCGTGGGTTTCCGGGCTGGCCGCATCCTCGCCAAGCGCCACCGCGACCGGGCCGGCGGGCGTTTGCACCACTTGCGCGGCCGGCCCGTCACCGGCGGTGATGAAGCGGCGGAAATGCACCCGGTGCTGGCGCAGCGGGGCCGCCAATGGCTGGCCATCGGTGCCGAACACCAGGCTCACATTGAACAGCGGCCCGTCGCCGATCACCAGCTGGCCGTCGCGCAGGCTGGGCTCGGGCAGCACGATCGAGCCCGCCACCAGGGTAATGCTGAACTGCCGCGCCAGGCCGCCGAACACGCGCTGGTAGTCCTCGGCCATGCGCGGCGCCTTCATGCGTAGCTGGGCTTCGCTGAAACGGTGTCGGCCGTGCCCCCCCAGCCACGCCCGGAGAAAGGGCAACGGGTTGCTCAGGGTCAGCCAGCCAGTGGCGCCCTTGAGTTCAGCGGCCTGATACACCTCGTCCTTCTCGCCGCTGAGCCACAGCCAGGTGCCGATGTGCTCTGGCAGCACCACGATGGTTCGAGGGCTTAGCAGGCCCCGCGCGCGGGCCTGGCGCAGGTAGGCTTCGAACTTGAGTTGCAAGCGGCGCGCATCCTGGTAATCGGCCGGGGCCATGCGCGGTTGCAGGCCCAGCAGATTGCCCGCCGCGCCGGGGCTGCCTTGGTCCAGCAGCACTTCGATGCGCAGGTCTGACAGGTAATGCGCCACGGGCCGTTGTGATGCCCACCAGGCATAGGTGGCAAGGCCAGCGGCCAGCGCGGCGCAGCAGAGGAGTAAAGCGAGTTTGCGCAGTTGGAACATCACTGAAATTTAAATCCGGGGTTTGAAAATCGAAGCCGTGCAAGCTGGGGTGTATGTGCCCTGGGCTTGTTCGCGCCGAAACGCGGAGCCCGTCGCGGGCGCGCTCAAAGCTGGAATCTTACCCCAGGGCAACCTGATTAGGGGCTTTACCGAACTCATGAACCTGTTGCCTTGAACGCAACAACTTGCGCCGGGGCGGCCATTGTTGCGGGCGTGTTACGGGCGCAGATTTCTTTTCCAGAACCAGCGGTTTTCTGGCGTATTGAAAGGTGCCCCCAAGATGACAACATTGGCTTTCCCCCTTGATTGCGACGCGCTGCGGCTGAGTGCGTTGGAGGCACACCAGGCCGTGCGCCAGGTGGCCCATGAGTACATGGCATGCTGCGATGTGCCCTCGCCCGATGATTTTCCCACGCGTTTGCGCGAACTGTTCACCGAGGATGCGGTGTGGGAGGGGGTAGGGGAGCGCTATGGGCGCACGTTTGGCCGGTTGGAGGGGCGCGAGCAGGTGCTGGCCATGTTGCAGGGCTACCTGCCTCCTAATCCTCACTTTCATACCAACGGCCACTTCCTGGCTGGCGAGCGCATCCTGGTTGAGGGCGAGCAGGCCACAGGCGAGTGGCTGATGCAGCAGATCAGCCGCTACGACACAGGCCGTAGCGAACTGATCATGGCGCGCATACGCATTGCCTTCCTCCGATCAGCTGAACGCTGGCGTATCGCCCGGTTTTCCACCGAGCGCCTTGGGGCCTGGGCCTTGGCGGAGGTGCAATCATGATGCCCTGGACTCAATATGACGCCGCCGCCCCAGGCACCGGGCTTAGTGTCGCGATCAAAGACAGTATCGATGTGCGGGGCTGGCCGACACAGGGCGGCAGCCGTGCATACGCCGATGCCCCGCCAGCTCAGGCGGACGCACAGGTGGTGCGCGCGCTCCGCCAGGCGGGCTGGCGCATCCTGGGTAAAACCGTGTTGCACGAGCTGGCATTCGGCGTGACCGGCATCAATGACTGGGCAGGCACCCCGATCAATCCCCAGGCGCCCGACCGCATTCCCGGCGGCTCCTCCAGCGGCTCGGCCGTTGCGGTGGCCGCGGGCCTTGCGGATGTAGCGCTTGGCACCGACACCGGCGGCTCGGTGCGGCTGCCCGCCGCGTGCTGCGGGGTGTTCGGGCTCAAGCCCACCTTCGGCCGGCTCAGCCGCGCCGGCGCGTTGCCGGCCCACACCAGCCTTGATTGCATCGGCCCTTTCGCTCGCGACATGGCGGCCCTGGTGGAGGCCATGCGGGTACTTGCCCCACCGTTCCGGTTACCTTCCTTGAATGAAGTACCCCGCATCGGCGTAGTGAGCGTGAACACCGATGCCGAAGTGGCTGGCGCCATCGAAGCGAGCCTGCGCCGCAGCGGCTGGCACTGCGAGACGGTGAGCTTGCGCTTGCTTGATGATGCCTTCGAAGCCGCGCTCACGGTTATCAACGCCGAAACCTGGGCCGCGTTCGGACACTTCACCGGCCAAGGCACGCTCGGCGGCGATGTGGAGCTTCGGCTGGGCAAGGCCCGGTCCAGCGACGCAAGCGCAGTGGCTGACGCAGAGCAGGTGCGGGCCCGCTTCAGCGCCGAAGTGGACCACCTTCTGCAGCGCTATGACGCCCTGGCGCTGCCTACCTTGCCCAGCCTGCCGCCCACTGTCGCCGCGGTTCGCGCCGGGGCACCGGTGATCGATCTCACCCGCTTCGTGCGGCCGTTCAACCTCAGCGGCCATCCGGCCCTGAGCATCCCTGTGCCATGCCCGGGCCTGCCGTTGCGCTGCGGCCTGCAACTGGTTGGGCGCCAAGGCGATGACGAACGCCTGTGTGCATTGGCCGCGCGGCTCGAACACCTCCAATAACACCCGAGAAAGCCGCTTCAGCGGCACCTGGAGATACCGTGAACCACCTCATCCCTACCGTAAACCTGGACGTCAATCCCGCCGAACTGGTGCGCCCGGACCGCGTGCACACCTCGCTGTACACCGACCCGAAGCTGTTCGATACCGAAATGGACAAGATTTTCTACAGCACGTGGATCTGGGTTGCCCACGCGAGCGAAATTCCAGACGCGGGCAGCTACAAGAGCACCTATATCGGCAAGCAGCCGGTGATCGTGGTCCGTGACCGTAAAAAGCAGGTGAACGTGCTGCTTAACCGCTGCCGCCATCGCGGCGCGACGGTGTGCGAGCACAAGAAGGGCAAGGCCAACAGCTTTGTGTGCCCTTACCACGGCTGGAGCTATGCGCTGGATGGCACGCTGCGTGGGGTGCCTCATCCGGAAAGCTACGGGGATTGCCTGGACAAGGGCGAGTTGCCGCTGGTGAGCCTTCGCGTCGAGGAATACGCCGGGATGGTGTTCGCAACGTTCAAGGCCGACATCCAGCCGCTGAGCGACTTCCTCGGCCCTGCCAAAAAGTGGATGGACCTGTTCATGAAGCAGGGCGCCGGCTACCCGATCAAGGTGCCGGGCGAGCACCGCTTCCGTTTCCCTGGCAACTGGAAGATCCAACTGGAGAACACGACCGATGCCTACCACTTCCCACTGGTGCACAAGTCGTTCCTGTCCTCGGTGGACGAAGAAACCCTCAAGCTCTTCGACTTCGTGGAAGGGCCAGGCTATGTCGAGGATCTGGGCAATGGCCACAGCGTGATGGTGATGATCCCGGACCTCGTCGACCTCGAAGCCGACCTGGACAAACCCATCCCCGAACGTTTCGAAGGCCTGGCGGCGGAGCTGCGCGATGAAGGGATCGAGGAAAACCAAGTGCGGCGCATCGTGCGCGCGGTGGGCGGCTCGGGGTTCAACCTCAACCTGTTCCCCAACGTGGCCTGCTCCATGGCGTTTTTCCGCGTGTTGCAGCCTATCTCCGTCACGGAAACCGAAATCCATCATTCGGCGATCGTGATGGATGGCGGCCCAGCCGTGGCGAACCGCTACCGCCTGCGCCTGCATGAACACTTCCAGGGGCCGATGGGGTTTGGCACCCCGGACGATTCCGAAGCCTGGGAGCGGGTTCAGAAGGGCGCCAGCGCCGGCACGGACCTGTGGATCATGCTTAATCGGGGGTTGCCGGGGGAACAAGCGAGCGAAGACGGGCTGGTCAGTGATGTGAGCGCCGAGACGGGCATGCGCGCGGCCTACCAGCAGTGGAAAAAAATGATGTCCGCGGAGGCCAAGTAATGAACCTGCAATTGCTCAATCAAGTGACCGGCTTCATCTGGGCCGAAAGCGATATGCTCGACCATGGCGAATTTGAAACCTGGCTCAGCCTTTGGAGCGAGAAAGGCACCTATATCATCCCCATCGACCCCAATCAGGAAGATTTCGAGAACAGCCTCAACTATGCCTACGACGACCACCATATGCGTGTGTTGCGCGTGCAGCGCCTGACCGGCGGCGAGTCGATTTCAACCAGCCCGCAGCCTCGCACCGTTCGCACGCTGTCGCGGTTTCGGGTGTTGTCCGAAACCGCAGAGCGGGTCACGGTGCGTTGCGCGCAAAACCTGCGCGAGTTTCGCAAGGACGCGCTAAAGCACTACAGCGCCGACATCGTGTACGAACTGGAGCGCGCGGGCGATAGCTTCAAGATACAGCGCAAGCTCGTGCGGCTGATCAACAGCGACGATACCCTTGCCGGTATCGGCTATATCCTCTGAGGGCGGCCATGATGAGCACACAATTGCTGGAAATGGTCGTGGCCCGGCGGGAGGAGCAAGGGCACGGCGTGGTGGTGCTGGATCTGCTGCCCGCCGACAACCACGACGTGCCGGTATTCACGGCCGGCGCGCACATCGACGTACACCTTGAGGGCGGCTTCGTACGCCAGTATTCACTGTGCGGCGACCCGGCTCAGACAGGCCGTTACCGTATCGGGGTGCTCAAGGACCCCGCCTCGCGTGGGGGCTCCCTGGCCGTGCACGATCAGCTACGGGAGGGCAGCGTGGTGCGGGTGAGCGCCCCGCGCAACCTCTTCCCGCTGGCAACGGACGCCGCCCGCTCGCTGCTGATCGGTGGCGGCATCGGGATCACCCCCATGATCGCCATGGCCTACGCCCTGCATCGCCAGGGCGCTCCTTTCGAGCTCCACTATTGCGCCCGTTCCGAAAGCCGGAGCGCATTCGTCGATGACCTGCGCGCCGCGCCCTTCGCCAGCTGCGTACATACCCACTTCAGTGAGCAAAAAGGCAGGCTCGACATGGCTAGCGTGCTGGGCGCCGGTGCGCCGGGTGTCCACGTCTACACATGCGGCCCCGCCGGTTTCATGGATTCGGTCATCGCCGGCGCCCGGCAGGCGGGCTACCCCGAGGCGCAGATTCACCGGGAATACTTCAGCGCCGAGGTGGACGCTGGCGGTGACAGCTTTGAGCTGGTGGCTTCGCGTAGCGGCAAGGTGGTTCAGGTGGCGGCGGACCAGACCATGATCCAGGCATTGGCCAGCGTGGGCATCAAGATGGAGGTGTCATGCGAGCAGGGGGTGTGCGGCACGTGCTTGTGTGACGTGCTGGAAGGCGAGCCCGACCACCGCGACGTTTACCTGACCGACGAGGAGAAAGCCGCCAACGATCAGGTGCTCACCTGCTGTTCGCGGGCACGTTCCGCCCGGCTGGTGCTGGATATCTGAGCCACCCGCCACGCGGCGGTCTATCCTTTCGTTTCCATAAAAAAACACCTCGCGGCCCAAACGGGCCACGAGGTGTTTTCACATTCAGCCGGCAATCGGTCGGCTTTTGACGTAGGGCAGGCCCGAGGTGGGGTCGATTGCCTTCTGGGCTTGGAGCTCACGGTCGCGCATGCGTTGCTGGCGAGGGTAGGTTTCGGGGGTGACCAAGGTGGTAATCACCGTGATCAGCGCCATGCTGGCCAGGTAAAGCGCGATGGGTTCGGGGGAGCGGTAGTGCGCCAACAATGCGGTCGCAATGATGGGCGCCAGCCCGCCGCCGAGTACCGAGGCCAGCTCGCGCCCCACTCCCAGGCCGGAAAAGCGCAGGCGGGCGGGCAGCAGTTCGCTGATGTATGCCGGTTGAGCGCCTTCCAGAATCCCCAGCACTACGCCATTGGCCAGCACCAGGGCAGTCACGGTTACCCAGGCTATCCCGGACTCGAACATCAGAAAGAACGGATAGGAGAACAGCAGCATCGCCAGCGCGCCGGTCAGGTACACAGGTTTGCGGCCAAGCTTGTCACAGGCATACCCGGCCAGTAGCGCGCATGGAATCATCAGCACCATGGAGAAGGTCAGGGCGCCGAGCACGAAGGTATTGGACAGCCCGAGGAACTTGCCGTAGGCGATCGAGAACGCAAAAAAGATCCAGGAGGCGCAGCCCTCGCCCAGGCGCAACCCGAAGACCATCAGCACTTGCCGTGGGTGAAAACGCAACACTTCCATGATCGGCGCCTGGGCAGCCTTGCCTTCGGTGGATACCTGCGCGAACTCATGGCTTTCGCGCATGTGGCTGCGCAGGTACAAACCTACGCCGATCAGCAAAATGCTGGACAGGAACGGCAGCCGCCAGCCCCAGGTCATGAACGCCTCGCCTGACACCTGCTGAGCGAGCATGAACGCGCCGGTGGACAGCACGAAGCCGACCACCGCGCCGCACGGTGCCCAGGCCGAGAAGCGGCCGCGCTTGCTCTGGTGGGTGTTTTCGCTGATCACCAGGATGCTCGCGCTCCACTCGCCGCCCGCGGCCAGGCCCTGGATAAGCCGCAGCAGGATCAGCATCAGCGGGGCCGCCAGGCCTACGTTCTGGTACGTGGGCAACAGGCCCATGAGGAAGGTAGCCGCGCCCATGGCCCCCAGCGTGAGGGTCATGACCATCTTGCGACCGTAGCGGTCGCCCAGGTGCCCGCACAAAACGCCTCCCACCGGCCGCGCCACGAACCCCAGGGCAAGCCCGCCGTAAGCCGCGATAGTGCCGGTGAGCGGGTCTTCGTCGATGGGGAAATACAATTGGCCGAACACCAGCGCGGCGGCTGTCCCGTACAGGAAGAAGTCATACCATTCAAGTATCTGCCCTATGACGGAAGTCACCACGGAGCGAGCTACGCTATTGGCGCCTTGCCCCGGGGATGGATTACTGACGGGTGCAGTCGTTCTTTTCATTATATTAGTCACTCTCGAAATTAAACCTTGACGAACGCAGCGAGCGGCTAATTACTAAGCCAAAGTCAAGGTAAGTGCCTGCTCCAGCGGGGTCAAATGACCATGGCTTATTCACGGAATGCACCAGATGAATAGTGCTCTGGAACTGCACTATTAAAGAACGCGCCAACCGATTGCCCGGGAAGTTCGCACTAAAATGGGTAACTGTCACTAGTTGGATGACTCAGTGTTCGAGAGCCCATCCCCTGGTTTCTCGACGCGCGGGCGAAAAGGCAGGTATATTGAATCGAGCCAAGCGTGTCGCTTGTACAATGAAGAGCCGGGATATCCCTCAGCGAGGATCAGTCACCGGCCGAGCAGTGGAGTTTGTGCGATGAAACACGTCAACATGGCCACGGTCGACCTCAACCTGTTGAAGACATTTCTCGCCATCTGGGAACACCGCAGCCTCACGGTTGCCGCCGAGCGCCTGCACCTGAGCCAGCCGGCGGTCAGCCATGCGCTGCGCCGCCTGCGCGATGTGTTCGACGATCCCTTGTTCGTGCGCACCGCCACCTCCATGGAGCCGACAGACGCCGCCGTGCGCTTGTATGAGCCCATCGAACATGCGCTGGTGATCATTCATGGCGCGCTGATGATGTATTCGCAGTTCGAGCCACAGGCGGCCTCGCGCACCTTCCGCATTTCCATGTCCGACATGTCCCAGCTTTACGTCTTGCCTACCCTCATGGAGGTGCTCGCCCGCCAGGCGCCAAATGTACGGCTGGAAATCCATCAGTTGCCGATCGAGCAACTGAGCATGGCGCTGCGCAAGGGGATCATCGACATAGCCCTGGGGTATCTGGTGGAACCCAGCGAGGAGTGCATCTATGAAAGCCTGCTCGACGACGAGTTCATCTGCCTGCTGCGCAAGGGCCACCCCGTGCCGGGGAACGAGCTGAGCCTCGAGGAATTGCGGGGCCTGCGCTACGTGTGTGTATCGAGCAACATCACCGGGCACGGCCTGACCGCTGATGCGGCGTTCCGCAAGGCGGAGATCCAACGGGACATCGCGCTAAAGGTACCTAACTTCACCATTGCCCCAGAGATCGTTGCCACCACTGACCTGGCCCTGGTGTTGCCACGCGCCATTGCCTTGCGGATAAACCGCAACCGGGGCTACCGATTGCTGCGCCTGCCTATCGAGCTGCCGTCGATCTCGGTAGGGTTGTATTGCCACAGCCGTTTTTCCTCGGATACAGGTATCGCCTGGTTGCGCGGCGTGCTGATGGAGGTATTCGCGAGCCCGGCGGCCCCTGAGTAGGCTGGCCGGGAACGCGTTATTGTTCAACCCGAGCGCAGCCGCTCCAGGCTGTGCATCGCGTGATGTGGGCTGGCGCCGCTGAAGGGCGGCAAACTGAGAAAATCCTCGCGCAGCCGCTCTCGCAGCGGAGAAGCCAGTGCATCGCTCAAGGCCTGCCGCGTGTCGAACACCACCTTGTTACGCTGCAGCGCATCAGCGCGGGCGGCAGGCCATTGGCTGCAGTAGTCAAGCCGTGTATACACCTCCACTTCG
>Ga0265797_10003643_pt1 | contig 24513 bp, 27 predicted proteins | sample P2T30metagenome_FD_192433 | JGI IMG/M metagenome (GOLD analysis project Ga0265797, IMG submission 192433) | Plant litter microbial communities from East Loma Ridge, Irvine, California - P2 T30 | ecosystem: Environmental > Terrestrial > Plant litter > Unclassified | place: USA: California... | reverse complement strand
TTTAACGATTTGAACAAATGCATGATTTCAAACCAAGAAACCGTGCCATGTTGGACGAATAGCGAAGAGTGGGAGGAACTCTCACATGCATAAGGGGTTCTTGATGTACCTCTCCATCTCACCCCTTTTCTCCCCACACTTGTCCCCTACTATCTCTCATGGCGCGCCCAAGACCAACAGCATTCGACTTTGAGGAATAAGACTTTTGACCCCAACGGCCGAAATGAGGATCGATCGAACTCCAGACTCACACAATTGAAGGTGGAATATGCCATGTAGCATTGCATTGGAGAGCGTGCGAGGGAGGGGGAGTTTTATGAGATAGTTGGGAAGGGGAGAGGGGGCAGAGGGTGCTGGGAAGGGAGGAGTGTGGGAGTGGGAGTGCGATGAGGAGGGAGGGAGTGCGATGAGGAGGATGGATGGGGTGGGTGATGTGAGAATGAAGACGAAGAATTCTACTGCAACACCGAAAGCTTTTAACAAGAGCAAGAGTTGCGTGTGGGACGACGGGCGACGAGTTATGGCCACAGAGAGTGGTCTGGTCAAAGACTGAGCTTCGACCTTTCCAGTACTGAGAATGCTCATTACTGCTTGATTATGGCTTGTCTTCCACTGTCCCTTTCTGTCCCTCCCGTACTTTCTTCTCCTCCTCCCTTCTAACCCCCTCAATCCTCTCCTCAACAATCACAATCTGCGCCTCAATACCCAACAACCTCTCCCTCAACATCTCCTCATACTCCTCATCCGACAAAACACTCATAGGACTCCATTTACTCTTCGCAAACCTCTGCACGAAATTGTCTTTCGGCTGCGTATCGCCCCTGTCCTTTGCATCCGCCAACTCCCGAAGTGCCACCTCATTGCGACCGTCGAGATACGCGTACCCTTGCTGCCCTGAGAATCCAAAGAGACTGAACATCACCATGCCAGGCACAACGTTCCGTGGCCCGCGGAACAATAGGCCTAAAGTAAGACCTGTGAATGCACCAGCGGCAGTCGAGGCTCGTAGCTTATCGGAGGAGGAGGGGGTGAGGTCGTCGCGGGTGTGCATGGGCGCGCCGCGGGTGATGTTCCACCAGTTTAGCAGGCCGGTGTGGTTGAGGAGGGAGGTGCGCGTGGCCCAGAAGGTTGTGCCGATGGCGAAGCATTGGGCACCTGAGAAGAGGGAGAAGAGGAGGGGGGTGCGGGTGCGAAGGGTGCCGTAGATTGCGCCGGTTGCGAGGCCGGGGATTGCTGTGGGGTGTTAGATGCGTTTAGTCTTCTACATGCTTGTGTAAAGTGAAATGATGGGCAGAAGGGCGATATGTTGATGGTGGGATGTAGAAGGCACGTGATGTATGGTGTGAGTAAATGGAAACCTTGGAGATAAATGACCGGTAAAATAGGAGCGTAGGAAGAACAGTACGGAATCTGAAAGAAGGAATGGTTGGAAAGACTCGAGGCATAGCGAGAATATTGCATCTTGGAGCATGCGAGCGAATGGAATGCTAGCCAAAAGTAACCAATGAAAGTACCATGGTATCTCTTCGTTACGGTTGACAGCAGATTCGTCAAAATCTTTCGAGTCTCGCTCATGTTTTCTGCACCGGCTCCGAAAATTTACGAAATGTGTGAATTGGACCTGTGTACACGTACCTGAGGCGCCTCCAACAAAGGCGGCGGATTGTGCTACATGGAGAGGATGGGTGACCTGTCCAGGGTCGTAGCGTTTGCTCATTGCTCGGTCATTGGGTCGAGGACAGCGGTGAGGCTGCGTTGGCGTGACTTTGATAGAAGCCCGGAGGTGCCAGAAAGTGATAGCGGCAACGTGAAGCGTGGAAGGATTGACAGGAGGAAGAGGACGCACGGGCCCCAGCCGATGAAAGTCTCACTAGCACATTTCCTGCTGCCCACCACGCACAGGCACACACCCCACACAGTCAGCCTTCGCAACCACCTCCACCACCACCTACAGTAACCGAGAGCCCCAGCCCGCTCTCTACACACACTCACAGCGCGCAGAAGTCACTGCGCGTTGCCTCACACACCGCAATCATGGGTACGCCTTCCATCGCAGGGCCGGAAAAAGCAGGCGTCACCCACGATGCCGCGCTTTTGCCCCGCCCTGTGCAGCGACAAAATTACAGACGACATGGCTGACGGGTCTCTGCAGCACCTAAGAAGAAGCAAGCCGCCGAGAAGATGTCCCTGGGAGACTTCCTGGGCGACCAATGTACGCGACGTATATTCTGCCTCGCGCACACTAGAGACTGACACGGCGTAGCACTCGGATCATGGGCGGACGAGATGGAGGACATGCCAATGCCCCGTGAGTAGCACATGTCTACAATGTGTAGAACACAGGCTAACAATCTATAGGAGGAGGTAATTCCACCCCGCCACGGCACACGATGCGAAAACTTCGAGTATGCGGTATACTAACGCCACAACAGCAGGCGGCGGCGGCAGCTCTGGCTATGGAGGCGACCGACCCTCGTACGGCTCTGGAGGCGGCTTCGGCGCATCAGACCGCGGCAGCAGCTTTGGTACGCACACTCAGGTTGCACACTCTGGCATGCGCTAACGCCCTTCCAGCCGACCGTGGCTTCGCCATGCGCGAAGAGCTCCCCCTCCCCTCGAAGCCTCCGTACACGGCCCATCTGGGCAACCTGTCCTTTGACGCCATGGAGGGCGACGTCACCGACTTCTTCTCCGGCTGCGAGGTCACAAACGTCCGAATCGTCGAGGACAAGATGGACCGCAAGCCCAAGGGCTTCGGCTACGTCGAGTTCGGCTCCGTCGACGGCCTGAAGAAGGCACTCGACCTGTCCGGCACACAATTCCAGGGCCGCAATATCCGCGTCAGCGTTGCGGAGCCTCGTATGTTCAAAGAACTATAGACAAGTGTATAATTGCTGACACCCCACAGCCAAGGACCGTGAAGAGGCCCGCGTTATCACCGACTGGACCCGAAAGGGACCTCTCCCAGATCTGCCAGGCCAGCGCCGCCCGTCCGACCGAGCCGGCGGTGGATTCAGCCGTGGTGGTGGTGGTGGTTTCGATGCTGCTTCAGACGCCGGCAGCGACCGTGGTGGCGATCGACGACGTGCGCCCCAGTTCCCCAGCGACGGCAAGGACCGCGACTTCAGCAACTGGGAGCGTCGTGGACCCTTGTCACCCGCTGCAGGACCCGCACCGAACTCAATGGCGCGCGAAGGCCGACAGCCCAGCTTCCAGGGCGGCGGCCGTGAGGCACCAGCCTGGGGCGAGGGCCGACAGGAGTCTCGTGGACCTCGTCGCGAGTTCCAGCCTGCGACCGAGCGACCAGAGCGACCAGCGTACACAGAGAGGCAGCCCACTGCTGCCGATCAAGACAGCCAGTGGCGGACGAAGATGCGCCCAGACGCCCCATCGCCGACATCTACGCCCGATGCCAGCACACCCTCGTCGCCAGCACCCTCTGCAGCTGCACCTGCCAGCCGTCCTCGCCTGAATCTTGCAAAGCGAACTGTTTCCGAGGCGAAGCCAGAAGCCGCCGCTGCGAACACCCCCTCAGACAAGCCCAACCCATTCGGTGCCGCGAAGCCCATCGACACGGCGGCGAAGGAGAAGGAAATTGAAGAGAAGCGTCAGCTCGAGCTGCGCCAGAAGAAGGAGGCAGACGACAAGGCCCGTGAGGAGAAGAAGGCAAAGGACGCCGAGAAGGCGGCTGCTGCCAAGGAGACGGCTTCCGCCACACCCAGCGAGAAGTCGGGCAAGACCGAGGGCGCAGAGAGGCCCAAGGCAAACTTCGATATCCTCCAGCAAGAGGGCGAGGAGGGCACTGCCGCCGGCCAGGACGAGGACGCCAACGGCGAGATCGTCGACGACAAGGCTGTGAAGCCACAGGAAACTGTACGGGACCCACCCAAGAGCGCGGGGGCCTGGAGGCGCAAGGACGACACCAAGGACAACGCGAAGGACGGCGCTCCGGCCGCGGCGGAAGGTACAACCACAGAGCAGATGGACGAGGACGGCTGGAGCACAGTCTCGAAGCCGAAGAAGCCCCAGCAGAGCCGTCGCGGTGGACCCCCAGCTCGTGCTATTGCCTCGTAGTCGTTTGTCTACCAAAGCCCGACCTTCCTGACGCATTCTCCTTCCTTCGAGCACGATTGCAACGCGCATTTACTGGCGTGAAGGAGTCATCTTGGGCGGGTTGCTTTCTTCTGTCTGTTCTGGCGACACACTTTTGCGCGTGTTACGGCATCCTTTTGTATTCACGGTCGACGGCATGCAGTCATGGGCCTTACGAGCATGACGTGGTCTCTCTTGCGTTTCACGTCTCTCTCGAAAAGCTATGGGTAATGTTGCTACTTCCTAGCGCTCTGATACAAAATTCCATTTTGGTTTGCCATTCTTGATGAGCATGTGTACTTGTTTTGTGATGGGTCTTGCAGTATAAGGAAGAGTAGAGCTGAACAATGTACGGGATCTCTTGCAGAATAGATTTTGAGTGTATCTACTGGATGGCTCTTTCCACTCTGTTGCTTTTTGGTTGATGTGTGTTCCGCGCGTGATCTTCAAATCCTCCCACTCCCACTCCCACTCCCCTTCGTCCTCACACCCGGCCTCTTCCCCCCACCACTCCCCTCTCCCTTATCCCTCCCCCCGCTCCTCCCATCACCACCCTCCCTACTCTCCACCCCAGCCTCATATTCCATCTTCCCCACCGCCCTCGTAATAGCAACACTATACCCCCCAATCCACTCGCTCCAACTCTTCCTCCCACCCTCGAGCCCTCGTTCCTCAATTTCCAGCGACGACGAGACTGATTTCGGGCTCGGTCTTTGTTTTCCATTTCCACTAGAGGTGGGGGTATTGGTATTGGGAGAGCGCCTGTTTTCGAGGATGGAGCGCGCGACGTTTTGTGCGGCTGTGACGCCGGATTGGATGTGTGATATGTCTGCGGGGGAAATTGACGATGGGAGGGGGATGCGGTAGGATCCACTCAGCGTGACATGCTTTCCGGTGCTGTTTTTGTTTTCGTTTCGTACGCCATCGTTGCGGGGAATTTCTTCTACGTCGTTGTCGTCGTCTTCCGAGGATCGAAAAGCAGCGAGGTCCCGCCGCGCGCCTTCAAGCTCGTTTACAATGTCCTCGACCTCTACCTCATCGTCATTTGCACGTCCAATGTATTCTTCGCCATCACCATCACCATCACCATCTTGCACTTCCTTGTCCTTCCCCTGCGTCGAGCCTTTCCGCCCTTTCCCCCGTCTGCGCGGCGAGCGGCCTGGGCGTTCTAAACTGCCCGACTTGTACAATTGTTCGACTTTTGCTTCGAGGCCGTGGACGCGGGATTTGAGCGCTTCGAGGTCGGTGTCGGGTTTGGCGGGGGGGTTGGGAGCTGGTGTGGTGGTTGTAGGTGTGTCTTTGTTGAGTTTGCGGGGCTTGCGACGGGGTGGCGGTTTGCTGGTAGTAGGTGTATCTTGAAGTTGTGTGGGTTTGATGGTCTTGCTGTTAGGCTTTGCGTCTTTTGGTTTCTCGAGTAGGATGCCGCCGGCTGAGCCTGCTCTTCCTGTATCTGTATTCGGTGTAGTCGCTGCTTTCCTCGATCGCGATTGCTTCGCCGGTACGGGTGTACTTGTTTTGGTATTCGGACTGGGCGAAGAAGACTTGGTCGCCATGATGTAGTCTTCAACGGCTAGAGTATCCGTGCTCTAGCGTGAGGGGTGCAAGAGTGAGGATTTACGCAAATTGCGGAAAATATGTAGGAAATATGTCTCGAGTGTATTCCGAGCTCTACTGCAGCTCAATTAATCTGATACAAAGGTAAGGAAGCATGTAGTCCATCACCAGTCCGAAGCTCAAGCAAGATCTCACGTCGGACAACGAACGACGCATGCATGTTCCCCATCTGACGTATGAGGTGCAGGGATACGACCAGCATCCCCAGGCGAAGCGGCGATCATCGAACATTGGCAGCTCGCTCTCAAATGTCAAACCATCGTATTACCGTGTTGCGGGTAGAGTTTGATGGGTAGGTAGAGTTTGACACCGCTGTCAAGTAACTAATACGAGAAGAGTATTCTGCCACGCGCGAAGTTCACGGGCTTTTACACGACTTATAAAGGCCTGCATCTACTTCACGATAGTATAATAACATAGTTAGATTAATCTACACAGTACGTAACTTGTACAGCAGACCCTGTTTATATCTTAGGGTACTCAAAAAATAAGAAAACGCGGTACTGAAGTTCCAATGTTTAGAACGTTAAACTCTACCTACCCGTCAAACTCTACCCGCAACACGGTATTTTGCAATGCAAAGTCAAAGTGTTGTGCGATGTGTGAAGTGGTAGTGTCGGGGTGAGATATTTAGATGGGGATGAGCTTGATTTTTTTTTTCGGAGTCAAGACTGGTTTTACGACTCTGCTTTCTTTCCACCGCTGCCCGCAATATCATTTGCATCTCCAGCTACTTCCTCCCCCTCCGTAGCGCCATCAATTTCCTCGACAGATGGTACAATCGGTTCTTCAGCAATAACATCTTCATCCCTCCTTGTGCTCCTGCCCCTCCTCCTACTCCCCTCCCCATCCCCATCCCTATCCCCACTTCTATCCCTATTCCCCCCACTCCTCTCCTCCCCACTCTCATACCCCCCCATCCCCCTCACCCCCGAAACCGCCAATCCAAACAACCCACCAAACCTCTTCTTCCCCCCCTTTTGCTGCTTCCACGCTTTAACCGTAACGGGGCGCTTACCGCGGCCGCCGGCGAGCCAGTAGAGTGTTGGGGGGAGTCGTGTGGGTGACGGGCAGGAGCCGCCACGGAGGGTGGGAATGGGGATGGGTTGAGTGGGAGCGAGCAGATAGCCGCGTATGGCATTTGAGATGTGGGTATGGGAGCGGGAAATTGGGACGCTGGTTTGGTGCGTACTCGAAGTTCCTGCTGTCTCGGGCGCTGTCTCGGCTTTTGTCGAAAAGTCCTTGTTTTTCCTCAATACAGTCGGCATCTTCACCCTCCCAAACTCCCTTTCACGCACCCCACTTACGACTCTAGCAGGCTGTACACACTCACCCTCATCTTCATCCTCGCGGCCCAACGCACACGTCAAAACCCACCTCCTAACCTCGAGCCCGATTGCCCCGCCACGAAGACGCGGAAATGTTCCTCCGCCTTTGAGCTCGAGATGTACGCCGCGGAGTGTAGATGGTGTTTGGGTTGTTAGTGTGCTGAGGGGGGAATCTGTATCTATGTCCATTTCGCTGCGACGAAGTGGGTGATGTGGATGTGGATGTGGATGGCGGCGTTGATATACGCTGCTCCTCGCCAATTCCGATTCCAGATCTGATTTCTTCGTTGATGCGTCTCTTGTTCCTTGTTCAATCCCATCATCACCACTCCCTCCGCCGCTCGATCGCAAACACGTTACGCCATAAAACACCGTAGCGACCTCATCTTCACCTCCCGACGTGCACCGCAACGCACTCGGCGCCCCATCTTCCAACGCCTTGAGATGCCGCTCAACTTCGCGCTTGTGCACATATGCATGATGTGACGTACCCGGTATGAGCGACGCGTGATGGAGTCGCGGACTAACAGGGCGTAAGGCGTAATTACCGGAGCGTCTGGTAGGCGGTCTGTCAGTGTTAGGTGAGCTGTCTGTGGGCAGTCGGAGCCTGTTGTATGAGGGTATGCGACTTGGTGGTAGTGCAGCGTCTCGGGGTAGATTGCCTAGTCGTGGTGATGCGCGGGGTGGGGAGACTATTCGGGGTCCGGTTTCTGGCGATGGGAAGGCTTTGAATATGCGTGTGATTGTGCTGGGGACTGCTGAAGTACTCCTGTTCTGGGTATATGATTGAGGACGCCTGAAGAATGCGATATGCGAGAGAGAACTCCTTGATCGGCAGTGCTTGCATGGCTGACTGCGATTCTGCGTCCGGGATGTTGAACGCGAGTATGGAAAGAGCCCGCAGAGCTTGCATGACTCGTCCTCGATGCTTGGAAACGAAAAGTAGGTGCTTGAATCGTACGAGCAAGGGGTAGATGTGCGGCCCTCCAACGCAGATATGTTCAGCCGCGGACGAAGTACTTGGTGACTTTCTCGTTGGCGCAGGCGACTCCAAATGCTGCCGTGTGATGTAGGTACAGGAGCTGTAAGAGAACGATGCACGGGATCAGTTGTGGGTCTTTGGGCACGCGTAGGCATGATAGCAAAAAGACCAGAAGAGATTCGCTGCATCAGGGTGGGCGGTCGCATGGATTCAGGCTCTCGCATTCCAACCTTTAGGGGCTCGAGGCGGTCGTCCATTGGAGTGGCCATGTTCAGCAGAATGTGTGTAGACTTTGGCCTACTGGAAAGCTACGGATGCAAGATGCAGTAAGATACTGATAATGCTGTCTCGAGATGCCTGATGTGAATGCACTCTTTGAATTGCTCTGAGTACCTACTGCCAGTTTCTGGTGACGCCGAAAGGGCTTCGTAGATTGAAATGCAAACGGCGTTGACATATGGGAATAGTGACGGGACATCTGACGTGGACGGACGAAGGAGAGTCGGCGACTTATCATTCACATCTAGTACAATCACTATGACTGGAGTCAGACACCCAGAGCACCTCTTCATATCTCGCCAAGAGCCTGCCAATACGAGAGAGACATTAATATGGAAAACCCAAGAGGTCGACTGTCATTATTGCTTTGATGTTAGACACGAACGTTGCTGCTTGTGGGAAATGTCGCGTGCGAGCGTTCGGTGTTGACAGTTTGATCGACATCGTTTGAAGGTGTCCGCGTGTCAATGACACCTAACCATCACGCCAGGCCCCATAGTATTCATCTTCAGGGTTGTTGTCGATAAAGACTCTTGAGGAGCGACTGGTCCGATGTTCGCGGGTATGTTGGCGACGACCAGTAGGTGTTGCGCCAACAAGAGACTTCGTGAATGCCGGAGAGCACTTGTTGCACGGAGCTTCGCAACTGGTGTGCTGTGGGAACTTCCCGCACACCTGGCAACGCACAACAATCCTTCCATATACTGCGACGCTTGCACCTGCGACGTACAAGCCGGCAACGATTCCGCATTCGAGACAGAGTCGGTTCTGCGCAGCAATGCCTCCTCGAGCAAGTTTTCCCTTTCTCATCTCATCAGCAAATTCCGTGTAGGGCCGGATCCGAGTGCAGCCTTTGCAAGCAAAGAGGTACTTTTGAGTAGCCCAGTCACTCCTCTCAGCAAGCAGGTAGTCATCGTGTGTCGGAGGCTGGACGATGGAGCGGAAGTAGCGATTGGCAGCGGAAAAGTTGATCTGGTCGGGCAGCTCAAGCTTCTCGATCACACCGAGGTGTAGCTCGACTGGTATACGCAGTAGGTGAGGTAGCGCCATCGGATGGTGTGAGTAGATGGTGGATTGCGTAGTCCCAGACGACGCCTTGCCCTGACAGTGTGTTAGATATCCCAAGTCGAACGCAGCAGCATGCCTATCTTCTGCTCACCCTAGGGTCAAAGGAATACTGTGTGGCGCATGTGGTTCATGCTGAGTTGGTCCCGCTGTGTGGATAGTGGCCACCTTCAATGGACATAGGAAGGGCGCTTATGTATGAAGGCGGATGGCGTGAGCAGGACATCGACCGATCAACGATGTGCAACGACGCACAGAAGGACCAAAGTGCGGAGTGGAATGATACGAACCTTATGCAGAGGGGCCAATGCGTCCGATAACGTGACACACGTCCGCAGCTCGACCTATCAGCAACCGCCCAGCGTGCAGTCGAACTGTCGGGGCCTGCATTCCGCTTTCCGATAGTTGCCCAAAGCAGGAGATGGTCCGGACTCTCGGTATTTTGCTGGACTTTTTTTTTCTACTAGATTGGCGTGGGTAAAGGTGCTTGATCACGCGTGAGAGTGCATGGCCATCCGCAGCGCACGATGTATGCATGCGACGTTTGTGAGGTTGACGATAGTGCTCCTTATCGTGCCATCAATAAGCGAATTGCCGGCCCGGCAATTAGAAGTGGTCGTGCGAAGTCGGAAGCAGAGTCGCGCGTTCACGATGTTTTCTCCTTCCTCAGATCGTTGACGACCATGTACCTCGACAGAGCGATCCAGCCCCAACGGAACCAGCGCATTTGGCTCTCGTGCGCCGTGGTCATAGCAGTTTGCGCCCTTCTGTAACCGACTGGTGAGCTGACAAACAGCAGTGGTGTCGGGAAGGCGCCGAGCTCCTTCTTTCGCAAGATAGCGCCGACGACTGTGGCTGGCGCGTCCAGTAGGCCGGTGTACTTGCGGATCGTCGACGTCGTGGTGAGGGTGTACAGCTTGATGGGGCACTCCCAGCCGCTGTGTCGGTGCATCAGCGCCCGGAGGAAGGTGTGCGCGCCATGATATAGCGACTTGTGGTTGGGATGGGAGGAGACGCCGTGCGCGTCGAATGTGATGATGGCGTCGATTGTCGCCTCGGGCGGGTTCTTGGAGGAAATTGAGGCCATCTTCGGAGCGAAGCCGGCAGTGAGGAGGTTCGATATCAGGCGGGGGTGCCATGTCACAGTCATCGAGTCTGGGAAGTTCCTACACAGCTGTCAGAAGTCTGCGTTGAAGTGTAGTATAAGATTCAATCCTCACTTGTCCTCGATGACGAGGATGTCCTTTTTGTCGCGGATGCCCAGGTGTAAGCCACTCTTGATCAATTCCTTCTTTCGTGTTTCTCCCAGTCCATCGGCATCACCTGTAGTACGGAGCTCACGTTAGTTGCTGTACATTGAAGCTGGCTACACGGTGCATACCACTACTCAGGCACAAGATTTTGATGTGGTTGGCGTTCTCGGGACGCGCCAAAGCCAGCAACGTAGGCGCAAAGAACATAGCCTCATCGTCTGGATGGGCTATGAGCAGGAGAATGCGTTTGTTCTGCAGCGTGGGAAAGGACGCGCTGAGTGTACTAGTGTACATCCAGAAGCCGAGGAAGACCAGCGGCACGAGACCCCACGTGAGCCAATTCATCGTTAACACCACGTCAATCTCGTGACTCGATGTAGGGAAGTCGTATGCAATGTGTTGATGCTTGGTGTAGAAGGAGAAGCTTTGGCTATGGTGTTGGCCTACCGGTAACGCGTCATCAAATCAGGGTCCGCAGAGCCGCATCAATATTTCGTCTGCGCAGACACGTCTCACCACACGCGGCACATTCCAACACACCATGGCCACGGGCAACCGCAAAGAACGACGCGCGAAGGAGTCCAAGATGAATGCAAAAGGCAGCGGCAACTCCTTCCAGGCCAGCAACGAACTCGACGACGATTCTGTCAACTACCTCCTCAAACACCCAGACCGCTCTGGACCTAAGGGCAAGACGCTCTTCGAGCTCGCCGAAGACAGGCAGAAAGAGCTTGACAAGCTGAAGCCTGGAGGATGGAATGCCAACAAGACCAGTCCATCTGCCAGCACACCAGACGCTGACGAGGACGCCGGAATCGGCCCCTTGGGCGACGCCATCCTATACTCAAGCTCCATGGCCGCCCTACACACCACGCTCGATGTCATCGTATACAGCCAATACCGCGAAGACGTTATATGGGGAGAGATATTCTGGCGAGCGACGACCGCACTGCCAGTCTTCATGCTGCTAGTATACCTCACACACGTAGACTTCGCGTACCGCTTTCCCATCCTTCGGGATGCCAGCTTCTTCGTTGGCTCGATCATCGCTGGCTGCTACCTGATATACTCCGGCAACAAACACGGCTACTTCAACGTCATGAAGGCTGCACCTCCAGTAGGCACGCTGTGGATATGGAGCGTCGTGGAAATGAGTCTGCCGTACGCGGCATTGAGCGCGGGTACTGTGCTGGGATACGTCTACTACAACGGCTTCGACTACTTCTAGGAAATCAAATGAGATACACAAAACATCTCTGCGAAATATTCCGGGAGACTGGACATCCTTTGGAAGTGGGCATCCACGTTACTCGGATCTGGCTGAAAGGTTTTGTGCGCAGAATGCCAACCAAACTTGCTTGGCTCCTCTTCGAGCACTTGCCTGATGGTGTATCCGATCCTTCCGTAGGCTAGTCGAATTTGCTCGTCTGCGAATGCACTTCTCTGTCGCCCGTCGCACAGTCGACCCGACCACTTCCTCCAACCCTAATCATCCTGAGGTTATGCCATACATATAGCCTCGTTTTTTCAATATGTGGTTCCTCGGTCTCTGCATCTCTAACCGAAACGTCCATCCAACATTCGGTGCGTGTCGCAATCGTCTTTCCTATTTCCAGTCATTTCCACCTTCACGAGGAAGTGAAAAGACATCCGACAATCAGGCCCAAACAACCAATACGTAGCAGGCTGCTGCTTGGTATCTCGAATGTATACTCGTGCTGGAAGATGCTATCATCCGACGAAGCTCTGCATCGAAAGGAGGTTCACCTGCAGGGCGCTTTGCTGAGCAAACATGTCCCGCAGGTCAAAACACACGAGAGCAATACTACTCCGAGGAGTCGGTCGCGTCTGCTCCTGTCTCGACACGACATTCCAGGCATGCACTCAAGCTTCCACAGGCTGGCCCGCAGCAAGCAAAGCTGAACCCATCTCAATTGAGCCCAGACGCCTAGCTTTTCCCCCACAAGCGAGTAGATTAAGCATCTACACGTACACTTACATGTCACAGATTTCGACAAGTAGTCAAGTCGAGCTGATCTGGGTGGCTTGGGCCTCGTGTGCTCTAAGAAGCAGCAGAGCCTCAATGGGCCGATCCGGAACACAGCCTACTGTGTGCGCACTTGTAACTCAACACGAGCCTTTCCGTCTTCCGCTTTCAGAAGCGAGTGAATGCAGACTGTATACGTAGGTGTCGCAGTAGGCAAACGCCTCTTCGCCACTATCAAACCAGTACTCGCGTAGCGAGCTGAATGCGACTAGACGACGCGGCCCGCGGCCCGCGTAAGTGCGTCGCTGCATGCTTGTCGGTTCAGTCATATGAGGAGTCGGGAGCTAAAAAAGGGTGAGGAGGCAGGCCTTGAGAAGGGCAAAGAGTGAAGGAGACGAATTGATGAACGTCATACATACGCCGGGATAGTGGATGTCTATAATTTGATGACTGTTGTAGCAACTATTGTCTCAAGTTTTCTCAAGCTTGCTTGTAGGCAGGTTGCGTTCGCGTCAATACACCCAGTCCTGACTAATAACTGACACCCTCATGTCCGCTTCATGGGCATTCTAGTATCTCCCTCAAAGACAGGAATTGTACGAAGAGGCGCGAGGGACCGAGGAAATCCTCGACAAGAGCGCCACATGGAGCGAACACCCCCGGCCCTGTTTTTAGCCTTATTCCCGCAAAGTTGTGGCTCCGCCAGAAATGCCTCGGTAGTATGTAGCGATTAATGGTAGTTGCCGGATAGCGAAATGCTCTAATGCCACATTGATTCGAAAGAAACCTAACCCGTTATATGCAAATCTACAAGAACTCTCCAGGACCATCTCTTACCTTTTCTCTCCAACAATCAGGCACCATGCAGACCACCACACTGCCCTCAACACTCGCTGCCTATCACCTCCGTCCTCACCACCTCAACCCTCCAGCCTTCGCGTACATCAACTAAATGCGTCTAAACAACGCGGCCCGCAGCGGACGCGACCCTCCGCGGGCACAAATGAGTCGCGCTACGGGTCGAATCGAGCCGTGGCGCCCGGGATGTGGCGTTTGATACTTCAGCTGAAAGTCGTCCCGCGGTTTGGTAGCGAAAAGCTTGCCTGGACTACACGGTTCTTCGACATCAAAGTTGACGGTTTAAGGGGGGTTGGAATGCAGGGAAAAGAGGGGTAGGTTGTAGGACCTAGGTGAGGCTGGTTTAGAGTTTGGTGATAGCTTTGGCGGGAGGAGTGGGGTCGCTAGATATCAAGAATTAGTGTTGCGACGTGGGGAAAGAGTGGGTATGGATGGGTGACATAGATCGGAGAAAGCTCGACGAGCAGAAAGTAATAGTGGCTTGCTTTGTACGCTGATCGATTTGTCTCCCAGACTATGCGCCGCCACGGAAGCACCACTAAGATGGGCTGAATCTAGTCGCTTTCAGTGTATCTGCGCAATGTGATGCCGATGCACGTAGTCACCAAAGTAGAAGCACACGTAGTCAATGGAGGAGGTTTTTTCCTTGAGGCAATCCCTTCGATGCATGATCTCATTAATTCCAGCGCATTACGCATACATCAAGCACTACAGCCATTCATTTTCCCATTAACCATCATACAAATTCCGAGATCGATTTTCGCAGGTAAATCAAGAAACTACAGCAAGCCTATGCCAAGACCAGCCGCACCGACTAGCCATCCGACAAGGTTGCCAGTCGGTAGCGCAGCGGCACCGGTGAACTGTGGGGGACTCGAGCTCGGCTGCGGTGCTGAGAATGTTCCGTTCCTCGACGTGGTGGTACCTCTCGATGTGATTGGTGATGGTGGCGGAGGTGGGGAGGGAGAGGGAGAAGGCGGAGGCGGTGAGGAAGAAGGCGGAGGCGGTGAGGAAGAAGGCGGAGGCGGAGGTGCTACTGAAGAAGCGGAGTCAGCACGACTGCTTTGAGGAGGCGCACTACTGGCAGATGAAGATGGAGATGGAGGTGGAGGTGGAGCACTGGACGCCACAGGAGCTGAGCTGCTGGGCTCAGGTTCCGCACTGGGAGTAGGAACGGGAATATTACTGGATGAAGCGGGCGGCGTTGGCGATGGCGGAGGCGCAGGCGGCGAAGGTGAGGACGAGGGAGAATCTGGCTGAGGCGCTTGCGAGGGCTGAACAACAGCTTGTGCTATGGTGTTGGTTTTCGTCCCGACAGACGCCACTGACGACACTGTGACCACAGGACCTAGTGACTTCGTGCTCGTCGGAGGAGGGGTGGACAAGAGTGGATCACAAGCTCCTGGGCCAATGGGACCACCGAGCTGGGCTATCACCGTGGGTTGCGTGTTGAGATAATCCACGACCTGAGTAGCCACGATGTTTGGATCCGGGATGAGAGAAGTCGGGATGATGAGCGGCGAAAAGTTGGTTGGGGAGGACAATGTCAGTGAGAGTGTCGAGGTCGCACACGCAGCGCCGATAGGAGTTACCGAAACGTGACTGAACGTGACGTAGGCGGCATAGACGGTGGGCCATGTCAGAGGGACGTTCGAAAACTGCCACGTGATCGCTGACGTCGTCGTTGGAATAGGAACGGTGTACAAGTTGGTACTGGCGGTGCGCCCGGCGCTATCCACGTATATATCCAGCGTCACAGTAGGTACCGTTACCGTTTGTACAATCACGTCGCCGGGGTACTCTAGACGGCTCGCGGTGAAGTCGACCTGACATTTGCTCGCGCAGGACGCCGATGGCCGAGGGGAGGGTGCAGGAGTCGATACGAGGGTTTGGACCAAGGTCGAAGGAACGACTTGCGTGACAGTCAAAATCTGCGTGACCAAGATCGTAGATACAAAGGTTGATGCTGGAATCTGAGTGGTGAAAGTAATTGGGCTTCCGCTTAGTGTCGTGGTCACGACTGAGGCCGACAAAGTGATAGTGCTGACGATCAGGCTTGTCACGGTGCTTGCCGGCAGAACGGAGGTCAAGGTCGATGTGACACCAGGAAGAGTGATGGAGCTGATCACGGTGGACACCGGTAATTGAGATGTGACGGTTGAAGTGATCGGAGGCAATGTCAACGTAGAAAGAATAGTGGACGCTGGCAACTGCGTAGTGATTGTTGAAGTGACGGCCGGAAGCGTGATAGTCGAAAGTATGGTGCTGGCAGGTAGCTGGTTTGTCTAGAATATGTTAGCTTACCCATTTCAGACATGGTTCGTATTGAACATACCACTGTAATGGTGGACACGAAAGTGACTGGCGGTAACACGCTTGTGGTAGTGGTAGTGACTTGAGGAAGCGTAGACGTCACAGTAATTGTGGAGGCCGGCTGGATACTAATTGTTGTGATAGTGACCGGTGGTAATGTTTGAGTGCTGATAATCGTGCTTGGAGGTTGAACGACAGTAGTTGTAGTGGTCTCACGAGGCAGCGTCGAGGTGGATGTGATTGTCTGCGTTATGGTCTGCGCAGGCAATACTGACGTGACGACTTGTGTGGGTCCAGGGGCCGTGGTGGTGGTGACGATGGTGGAAGCCTGACATGTATCAGCGTGATGAGCATGCAGAAGGATATGTGCATCAAAAGATTTCCAACGACCCCGCGCATCTTCTGCTCTTGAAACAAGTGGAACGGGCCAATAATGCCGACACAGCACTGAAGACTAAGCCGTGCGATGGAAGTGCTGAATTTTAGCATCCCCGACGTTCCACGGCACTCGAAGGCGATATTTTATTAAGGATGTTCGAAAATCACTTGAAAAATTGTAAGAAAAAAAATACTTACCGGTAGCGTGATAGTAGAGAGTTGCGTGCTGGTAAATATGGAGACTACTGTACGGGTTATATCTCTCGTGAGCGTGCGATCCACCGTTCTTTCCAGGGTAGATATCTTCTGCAAAGTTGCCGTTCGCTCAAGAGTGGTCGTGGGACCTGGTAGAGTCTCGCGAAGAGTCGAAGTTGGGCCAGGGAGTGTTTCTCGTATGGTTTCTCGCAAGGTCTCGCGTAGTGTGGATGTCGGCCCAGGAATCTGAAGCGTCTGAGTTGGCCCTGCAACGGTCTGTGTGAAGTAGTCCGTCTGCGTCTTGGTGATCAAAATTTCCGTGGTAACATATTTAGTCGAAACAGAGGTTGTGCCAGGCGCTGACCAGCATTAGCATCAGATATCGGAAAGATATGCGCGCCACTCACCAGTGACTGTGATGTAATATGTATCCGTTTTTGTCGAAGTTGATACCGTTGTATATGTCGAAACGCTGATTATCGTTTGCCGTTCTGTGGTCTTGAAAGTTTGAACTTCCGTCGTGCGCACCAGGCTTGGAATATAGCTGTAAGCCGTAGTTGGCTGAAGCTGAATAGCAGTAACAGTGAAGGTGGTCGTTGTGAGTACTGTGGTCTTTGGTCCAGGTACGGATATGTATATCTAAGGGCAAATTGGCGAGGTTAGTGAAGGTCCAGAATTGGCGCATAGAAATTTCTTACATTCGATCCGGATTTTGTAAGTGTCTCGGTACATGTAGTGGTTTGTGTTATCGTGTTGTTTACTGTGGTTTTTGGTCCAGGCACAGTTATGTATATCTAAGGGTGAATTGACCAGGTCAGCGGATCTCGCACACATAAATTTGGCGCATGGAATTCCTCACATTCGAACCGGACTTGGTGAGAGTCTCAGTACATGTGGTGGTTTGCGTTATGGTATTGTTTACTCCAGGAGCAGTCACAGTTATATATTTGCCTGGAGCCGTAACCGTCCGAGTCTGTAGAAGTTAGCCTCAGCTTCGACATTCGCGGATCGAGCTCTCGCGCATCTTCTAGCCTATCCCTCCCAAGAAACCAAAGTCTTCGCCAAAGCCCACAAGACAGCCTACGGCATCGACCGCGCCCTTCAAAGGGACACATGAATTTTTTCTCTCAAATTGACAAATTTCGAGTTTAAAGTAAATTACATGCGACACGGGCCCTGGCATTCAAGGAAAAGGAGCCGGCTCACCTCAGTGCATGTTGTCGTATGAGTTTTGTGTTCAGTGACAGTGGTTTTGACGAACTTTATCTCCTTCGTGCAGGTGTCGTATGTTCGGCCAACCCCCCGTTGCGCATCTCCGGCATCGAGGTCCGCCGCTGGAGACGGCACAGGAGACGAGCTTCCCTTGGGCTGCAGGCCTTGCGCAGTAAAATCCGTGTCGTTCTTCTGGGCAATGGCAAGATTGAACAGCCCAAGCAAAATCCACAAGCCACGCATCTCGGGAGCGAGCGACAGCTAGGCCGGCCAGAAGGATGGCACGCGGCTCGAAGCTGGACAAGTCAGCATACATGATATGAGAAATTATGTGTCTAGTTGGATACACGTGATGAGATGTCGTGCATCCCACCGTACAAGACGTGCGGACGCGTAACTTAGCAAGCGCCTTAGGAGTACAGAAAGCAGGGCACTAGATCACACGACAGGAATACAACGAGAATATAGGAGCGAGTTGCTCATAGCCACGCGTGGACGGACCATGCTGCGGATCAATGCAGTGTTCAAATACAGAGATACGTACCTAGAGGAAAACGATGGAATGTAGGCCGAAGCGTATCAAGAAGCTGACAGGGCAGGCAGCGCGCGAGACTATAAAGATGTGGCCATGCTAACGAGCCACCGCATATGACGGTAGCATCAATTGAGCAGGCTGGGCTGGGCTATCTCCAAGCTTTCCAGGGATCTGTTCACCAAGGATTGTAAACATGATGGCCCGAGTGGAGAATACGCAAGCGGAAGGCAGACAGTGATTTGGCCACCTGCCGTTCGACAGTCTGTTCAATGGACTAGGCGAAGCTCCAGATACTTCAGCCTTACTAGGCCAGAACAGTCAAGCATAATAGCCGGCAGAGGGAAAAGCTGAGAGCGAGCCAAGCTGGCTGGGAGCCAGGACCAGGCGGCGCATCAGGCGTGGAGGAAGGCAATCAACAGCTCGGTATAGGTGCGAGATACGGTGTCACATCCGGCCGCTGGACAGGCACGGTCGGCCGGGCGTAAGAGCGTGTCGATTTTCAGCGCAAAGGACCACCCGAAAATCTCATCCATGGCGATTGCTGACATGGAAAACGCACAGTCCGCGTTGGGCTAGCAAGTTGCTTCATCTGATAAACATAGCTGCAGCCCATGCTCCCATTTCATGCACGTTAACGCCTGGCTTGACCTATGACCAGGGTCGGCAGCAGTGCATAGTGTGTTGGGGGCCGAAAGAAAGACAGACAATGGGTAAGATTTTCGATCGGCGTGGCGTGCGAGCTTAGCGGATGTTGTAAAAGACTTTCCTCAGGCAGTATTCATAAGCACATGAAAGAAAAACAAAATAATCCGGCAAGCTGGTGGAGCGGGAAGCTATCTCACAAGCCTTCGCAATTGGCGTACGCGTGGTTTAAGCGATTCTGAGCATCCAGGGAGTGGACGCCAGACTGATGACGGCTTTCTTGTCCTGCAGATGAGATCTATTGCCCGCGGAGGTGGTCGTGGTTGAGTGTGGTTGCACAGAGGCATGATGAGGTCGGCGCCGGATACACCACCAAGACGGCAAAAGTAATCTGTAAAGACCCACCACGTGCACGTGAGAACCACTGACCGTGCGCAAGGCGGGGCACGAGATGGCGCTATTGGCCGTCGCTCGTTCTCGCTGTCGGATCAACAACTCGACACCAACAACGCGATTCGGATACTCCGCCGGACCTACACAAACTTTCGCTTTGTCTTTCTACCCTTCTTGCTGGAGTTTGGAGGCTCGCAAAACTCAGTCCGTTTCGAGCCGTTCTAGAGCAGGGCTCGACTAGCAACAAAGTTCGCAAACACATGATTGACCCGTTGACATGGGCTGAGTAAGATCGTGTAGCGGATGCGCGCCTCAATACAGCGTAGTATGGATGCCGTACATAGCCATGGCCGTGAATCAACGAATCCCATCCTTCTCCGAGACAGCCACATCACTGTACTGCAGCCTGTCTGCAACCCTCCTCAACAGGATATGCAATGCGCCTAGGACCTTTCCGAGTGAACTTCCTCCAATGGGCAACCCGGTAGCTTACCGACCGCAGAACGTAGCCTTTCACCGGTCAACGTTGCCCACCATGGTGGCGTTGCTGCAGGTAAAACACAAGGGTGCTTGCTGTCCTCGATACCCCGCCTGCGGCACGGCCTGCTCAAAGGATAATGCAGCGAGGCTGAACTTTTTCTAGGACCAAAGCTGGCAGCGAGCTTGACCTGATGGACGTCGGACAGGCTTGTATGAAATGTCAATCAATTCAAAGTCAAGCTTGTGGACTTTACCCTGCGAAAGTCGCGGCGCGTCCCGTCAACTTGACCCCTTCAGACGAGGCTGTAGCATGCAGCACTCGAGGCGGGCCAGTAGTCCAGATCGTCTTACAAATTGCGCCAGTGTCGGTCCTTAACATCCATGCTGTCGCTCGTTCGTTTTGTGAGCCCGTCTCGGATCAGCGTCCCCACTTTGTTCGTCTTCAACAAAGCCTCCCAGAACATGGTATTTCTCGACACAACTGAGTAGCAGCACTTCACCTTCTGGTCTTGGCGTCGTGGTACTTCCTACATTCCCAGTGGATCGAACAAGGCAGTGACCGGCCCAATATTGACGTGTCGATACTTGCCGTAAGGCGAAAGACGCGCCCTCAACTGCCTGTATACAAAATGTTCCTTGATAAAAGAGCTGATGCAGTTTCTCTTCCACCGCTACCGCAGGTCTTGACACCCAGCGAATCTTTCGACGGAGACGACGGGAAATGGTCCACATTCATAATCAACATCGCTGGAGATGGCGACGGCAAGGGTCAAAACTTCAAGGTCCTCATATCGACATCCTCGCCAATGGCACTTGTGCCAGCACAGAGTGGTTGGTGCAATGACGAATGCGCCAAAAATCGTGGTATCATGGACACTGTCAATGGACAACAAGCGCGTGGCTTCGACTATCTAACAGCTGCATGGAAACAAGAGGGCCTATTTAGCTTGCCGCTGGAAAAGTCTTACTGGTTCTCCGATAATTTCCTGATTCTGGATAAGAACATCAGTTCTTTGAACAGCGAATGGGGAACAACGACGGTTGGCCTTGGACGAGCATCGAAACAAAGCAACACCATCAGCGAGCAGTACGTTGCATTGCAAGGCTCAAGAGACCTCTTCCTGGGGTCCCTCGGTTTATCTGTAGGACAGTATGGCTTCGGTACCGCGCTAAAACCTACCTTCCTTGAAGGCCTCTTGGGGGTAAAGCTCATTCCAAGTCGTTCGTACGGCTTCACTGCAGGAGCTTCATATCGTAAGTTGTTCTCGCTTTCGGCGTCTGTGTGCTTTTCAAACGCGAGTCATTCGCGTGCATATCTGACGCTCGACAGGCAACGGCGGTAAAGGTGTGCGAGGGAACATGGTGTTTGGAGGATATGACAAAGCGCGTCTCGTCGCAACACAACCGAATGCCACCATCTCCATGCCTAATGCGTCAAACACCTCGCTCGTTGTTGGGGTGCAGTCTATCACTTACAAGCCGAAACAAGACGTCCAATCGGGGGCTGATTCGTTGACGAGGCCGAACAGCGGCGGTTTCAATGCGATCATTGACTCTACCTTTCCCTACCTGGTGCTCCCGGACTACATCTGCGATCAGTTTGTTACGAAATTCAACCTCGTCTTCGACCGCACTACGAGCCTTTACACAATAAATGAGACCGCTCACGGACTGAACCTACAACAAAATGCAACCGTCCAAATCAAGATTGGCACGGGAATTCAAGACAGCCCATCGTCTACTACGATTGTTTTACCCTATGATGCATTCTACTTGCAGGCGAGCTATCCAATAGCCCCAGCAGGAAACACGACGGCCTTCTTCCCAATCAAAAAATCAACGAATGGTGTTTACGTCCTCGGACGTACATTCTTGCAGGAGGCTTACATCGTCGTCGACTATGAACGGACAACATTCACAGTGGCGCCAGCTTACTTCTCGGATCCCATGCCAACCAAGGAGGAACTCGTGCCTATCTTCAGTACGGACTACAAGCCACCCGAGGATGCTGGCGGCAAGGATAGTGACACACTCTCCGCAGGTGCCATCGCTGGCATCGTCATTGGTATCGTGGCTGTCTTCTTACTGCTTGGTGGAATTGGCTTCTGGTACTTCAAGAAACGGCGTGCTACTAAGGCGATGGAGATGACAAAAGAAGAAAAGCCCAGGGGGGTGGACATGATGCCTGCAAGTGGTGAAGTCAAGGATCGTCGCGCATCTGAGCTCACTGGCTCAGAACCATACTCGCCACAAGCGAAGCCAGTGGGATACTACGGTGGTGACCACAAATCCATACCTGAGCTGTCACCGGATACTACGCCTGCTGAGCTTTGGAGCCCTCCCGATGATGGCTCTGGAATCGACTACTTTGCTGCTGGATCCAAACCTCGAAGACGTGGTGCAACGCGCGACTCGTCGGGCCAGATTACACCTGGGACACCCGTTGCGGAGCTTGCCGGAGATGAGAGTAGATTCCCCGTACCGGGCCCTGAACGTCCTAAGCACACTCGAGGTCCTAGTGACACATCACTTTCGACCAACATCGACGAGGTGCTCGCAGCACCTGGCAAGGATGGATCGCAGGTAGAGCGAAAGCACTCAAGCAGATTCGTTGAGCATACAGGGGAAGACGCCATGCCAACCAGGGCTGAGATGGTGGTGAGCCCACTCGAGAACACGCGACCCGATGAGCGTGAGCCGTTAGCAAACCCCACTTCCGAAAGGCGTCCATCGCATGGAAGAGGTCTGAGCGACACCACAGTTGCCAGTGACACAACAGCCGTGTCTCAGTTTACACCGGAGGAGATTCAGCAGTGGACTCAGAGCACTGCTCATGGTGCGTCAAATCAGCCGCACGCCCGCTGAAGAGAAGGAAGGCGAACGATATTGACCAGTTTCTTGCTTCGGCGCAAATTGCCTACATTCGAGTACATGCTTTTTCGGGTAATACCAAATCCTTGGGTATATTCTGGTTTGGACGTTCGTTCCCATTTCTCGGCTTTTGGACTTTGCGAGACACATTCTACACAGTCCTGTGACTCTCGATACCCACACTCGCTACCAATGTATATTACAAGACATCGCAGCGCTGAGGAGTCCTCTGAAATTCTGATCAGCTTTACTCGTGCGCAGTGTGTATCATGTAACACCATAACTGCGTGCGATAGTATACATGATGCTCTGTTACCTCGTGGCCTCCGATGACTGCTCCCCAGAAGTCTCGACACACATTAATTGATTGTGCTCTCAGTAAAGTGGTTCGAAATAAAGTACGACATATGCAGCCACAACAAAGCTTCTGCACTCCTCAGGTCACCTATGTATGTCCCGGATGTGACAACATTCAAGTGGTCTGTCTCTCCGAATAACACGCCATTGTGAGCAACGCTTTGCGCACTGATCAAACAGCCACGTCCGACTCTCGCTTAACACTCATGCGGCAGCTCCGAAATTTAGCGAATCGCGAGACACGCGAATCCAAATACCTTCTTTGCTCTCGCTCCGCGTGGCCGAGCATCCGCGACCAACCTTGGCGTTGGCGTTGACTTTTGCGATCTATACGAATGCCTCGTATCAGTATAGCACATGAGGTCAGCGGCTGGAAACAGCAATTGCACCATGATGGCGTGTTTTTTTTTTGCCGAAGTAGGCAGGGTGCCCTGTAAGAAAGGCGTAAGGCTGGCCACCCAGCCACAGTGAATGTCTCATCGCATTCTGGCCTTATCGGTCAAAAGGTCTCTCTTGCCACTAGAGCTCGATCTCTGGAGCTGACGATGCGCAATTGTTGACGTACCCTGCATGTTCTGCGTTGTCGCGATTCTGCAGTGTGGGAACGCAGATTATGCATGGGGCTACACATGTTGTGAGCACAACGGATGCGGGCACTGTCGAGGCTGGTAGCAATGCTATGCGTGGACTGTGTTCGAGTGCTTCCGAGGACGCGTGTAGACGCGCGCATGGGTCGTACCTTAATATACCGGGTAATAAGGAGGTCTGGAACCGAGTGCCCACGTGTCTATCATTCTATAGTGAGCAGATATTACACGCACCTGAAGAACAGTGATGTTCCGGTCAGGGAAGGTAACAATCACTGGCTAAGCAGCAGTGCGGCGCGACGGCGACGATCTTGAGCAAGCAATATGTATTGGTTTTGCTGCGTTCGGAATGATTGATTGCTGACCACGGGTATCTCAACTGCTCCGTCACTTACTATGGATAGGCCTTCTCATGTTGTGACTGCGAATAGCTGGACGCTTCAACATGCCGTGGGTCAGTCACTGGAGACCTGCATACCGGCCCGCATCCGCATGCACACCATCCGACTATGTTATCTCGAGATAATGTAAACCCTAGCTTCCTGCGTCTAGAATACGGCTACCTGCATCTTACTCCCGGACTCCCGGCGTCATACACTGCTACTTCATCAGTCCAATTCACTGCCTTTACAAAGAACATGCCATTGCACGAAATTCTCGTAGGCAAGCTAGAAAACGGAGTGACATCTCCATGTCTGATTTAGCGAAGCCTGATGACTTTTACGGACCGCACTCGAAGAGCTCAGAGGTATTCCATTTGCTGCAAGCACAACGAGCTCACGAAGCAGCGATGCGTTCCCATCCGAGCACCTTGATCTTTTACGCAGCCTTCCTGCGGATTTGGCAGTATGTACTGAAGGCTGGTACATACGAGTGAAAATTCCGGGGTATTAGTCCAATAAAAGTAGCCAATGATGGCTACAATTGTATTTCGTTACGCAAATTCAATGCGTTATGACTCGTCAGCGCACTCCTTGGACATGGTTCGATTTTCGCTCGTACGTGATGCTATAGAGTACGTACTCTACGACTCCTGAAATATCACTACTACTGCTACTATAGCTACGTCCGGCTTGCAAAAGTCGTAAGTAG
>Ga0265797_10003641_pt1 | contig 24523 bp, 18 predicted proteins | sample P2T30metagenome_FD_192433 | JGI IMG/M metagenome (GOLD analysis project Ga0265797, IMG submission 192433) | Plant litter microbial communities from East Loma Ridge, Irvine, California - P2 T30 | ecosystem: Environmental > Terrestrial > Plant litter > Unclassified | place: USA: California... | reverse complement strand
CCGCGCCATTGCCCGACCTGCGGCAACGTCGACCTGCAGCCGCTGGGCCGCGGCACCCAGCGTGTCGAAGAGGGGCTGCAGGCGATGTTCCCGGAAGCGCGCATCCTGCGCATCGACGCCGATTCCACGCGCCTGAAAGGCAGCGCGCAAGCGGCGTTCGACAGCGTGCACCGGGGCGAGGTGGATATCCTGATCGGCACCCAGATGGTCGCCAAGGGCCACGACTTCAAGAAGCTGACGCTGGTAGGCATCCTGAACCCGGATACCGCCCTGTTCTCGCAGGACTACCGCGCCAGCGAGCGCCTGTTCGCGCAGCTGATGCAGGTGGCGGGACGGGCGGGGCGCGCCGGCCTGGCATCCGAGGTGCTGGTGCAGACCCGCTATGTGCAGCACCCGCTGTACGGCGCCGTGGTGCGCCACGACTACGAGCGCTTTGCCGGCCAGCTGCTCGACGAGCGCAAGGAAGCCGGTCTGCCACCGTATATGTACCAGGCCTTGCTGCGCGCCGAGGCCAAGGAACTGCCGATCGCGATCGACTTTCTGGAGGCGGCGCGCGACTGCCTGCCGGCGGACGGGATCCTGATCAACGACCCGATCCCGATGACGATGACGCGGGTGCACAACGTCGACCGCGCCCAGCTGCTGGTCGAATCGGGCTCGCGCCCGGCCTTGCAGGCCTTCCTGCGCGTCTGGATCGAACAGCTGCGGGCGATGAAATCACGCGTGAAGTGGTCGCTCGAAGTCGATCCGCTCGATATCTGAGCCACGGGATGCGCTCCGCCCGGCGCGGCGCCTCACGGAATAGCCCATCATGGCCAGGCCGGCGCCAATCAGCAGGCCGCTGGCCGGCTCGGGCACCTCCTGCGCCACTTCGTAGTTGAAGGTGATGGTGCCGAAGTCCCACTGGCCGTCCGAGCCCAGAAAATCGTCGTAGAACTCAAAGAACTCCAGGCGCAGAATGCCGTCGGCGCCGACCTGGAGGCTCAGGCCGATCTCGGCCAGGTTGGCAAACCCGCTATAGACGCCCGTGCCGGGAAACGACTCGGCAAATCCGGGCGCCACGAAGATGCCGTCGCCCTGGTCAGACCCGGTCAGCAACACGCCGAACTCGGACAGGTAACTCGGATCGGTGGCGCTCAGGCCGACCGCATAGCCGATGCTGACGATATTGGCATAGGCGCCGATATGGAAGTTGAGGACAGTGTTGTCCGGATCGCCGGGATTGCCGTGGCTCTGGATGCCGGTGACATCGACCACGAGCGGTGTAGCGAACAGGGACGTGCAGGTGAAGAACGACAGGCTGACAAGCAGCGTGCGCAGGGTGGCGAGCGACATGGGTTTCTCCTGGAATGGGCATTCCAAGGTAATCCGTGTTCCTTGTGGCCTATTAAAGAAAGAACAACTTCCATGGCCGCCGCCAGAGGCGCGTGGGCGCCGTCTTGACATGCGACATGGATAGGCAAGCAATGTCTCTCTGCCAAGAGGCCCGAATCGCCGCCAGCGCTGGCAAAATAGCGTATCGTCTTGCCAGTCACTAGCGGAGAGCATTATGAAACAACTGAACGTGGACGTCGCGATCATCGGCACCGGCACTGCCGGCATGACGGCCTACCGCGCCGCCAAGGCGCAAGGCGCGCGCACGGTGGTGATCGAAAGCGGTCAGTACGGCACCACCTGCGCCCGGGTCGGCTGCATGCCGAGCAAGCTCCTGATCGCCGCCGCCGAGGCGGCCCACGCGATGCATACCTCTGCGCCGTTCGGCGTGCATGCCGGCGAAGTGCGCATCGACGGCAAAGCGGTGATGGAGCGGGTACGGCGCGAACGCGACCGCTTCGTCGGCTTCGTGCTCGAAGGCGTCGAAGCGATGCCGGTGCAGGACCGCCTGCAGGGCCACGCACGGTTCACCGGCCCCACCTCCCTGGTGGTCGATGACCACACCGGGATCCAGGCCGGGCGCATCGTGATCGCCACCGGCTCGACCCCGCTGCGCCTGCCGCAGCTGGACAACGTCGGCCCCGGCATCGTCACCAGCGACGACGTGTTCTATTGGGACGACCTGCCGCGCTCGGTGGCGGTGATCGGCACCGGCGTGATCGGCCTGGAACTGGGCCAGGCCCTGGCCCGCCTCGGCGTGCGGGTGCGCTTTTATGCGCGCGGCGGCAGCATCGCCCAGATCACCGATCCCGAAGTGCTGCGCTGCGCGGGACGCGTGTTGAACGAGGAACTCGATATTGTGTTCCAGACCGAGATCGTCGGCGCGGTGCAGGAGAGGGCAGATGGCGACGTCGCGCTGACCGTGCGCGACGCCCTCGGCAAGGAGAGCACCGAGCACTTCCAGTATGTCCTGATGACCGCCGGCCGCACGCCGAACGTGCACGGCCTGGGGCTGGAGCATACCGGGCTGGAACGGCGCGCCGACGGCATCCCCGTGTTCGATGCGCGCACCATGCAATGCGGGACCAGCCATATCTTCATCGCGGGCGACGCCAATAACGAGCGGCCGCTGCTGCACGACGCGGCCGACCACGGCAAGATCGCCGGCGACAATGCGGGCCGCTATCCGGACGTGCGGCCGGGCCTGCGCCGCGCGGCGATTGCGGTCGCCTTCACCGAGCCGAATATCGCCACCGTGGGCCAGAATTACCGCAGCCTGTGCGCGAGCGGGCAGCGCAAGTTCGCGGTCGGCAGCGTGTCGTTTGCCAACCAGGGCCGCAGCCGCGTGATGTTGCAGAACAAGGGGATGTTGCGGGTGTATGCCGAATATGGCACCCGGGTATTCCTGGGCGCCGAGATGATCGCGCCGCGCGCCGAGCATCTGGCGCACCTGCTGTCGTGGGCCTGCCAGATGTGCATGACGGTCGACCAGATGCTCGAGATGCCGTTCTACCATCCGGTCATCGAAGAAGGCGTGCGCACCGCGCTGCGCGACCTGGCCGCGCACCTGTCGACGGGCGAGAGCCAGACCGACCCGGCCGATACCGAGCCGGGGACCTGATCAGTGCCGTAGGGTGGAGGGCGCTGCCCTCCACGCGTTCAACGATCAGTTCAGCAAGGTAGTATTGAGCTTGCCTTCACTGGCCAGGCGGCGCAGGATGCGTACCGTGTCGAGGTCGGCTTCTTCGTAGGCCGACTTCTTGAACTCGTCGTACATGGCGTTGGCCGGGTCGCTGTGTTCGCCGGTGCCGTCGTCGTAGCAGAAGCGCACCAGCAGCATGGCATTGGTCGGCGCCTCGATGATCATGCGCAGCGTCGAGGCCGCGATCTCGCCCTGGGCCGGGACCTCGAAGCGCACTTCCTGCAGCGGGGTCAGGAATACCTGATCCTCGATCACCAGTTCGCCAAAGGTCAGGCGGCGGCGGAACACGCCGGCGTCGCGCTCGACGATCTCGCTGGCGTCCAGGTGCGGGATGAACATCTTCGGCTCTTCGGCGCGCAACACCAGGCCGTGCCAGACCTGTTCGCGGGTGAGGGTGTCGATCAGCGGGTTCATCGGATCGTTGATTTCGACGAGATGTTCGAATTTCATAGGGCAAATGTCCGGGAAAATAAGGCCGCAGCGCAGTGCGCCGCAAAGGACGCATGGTAACCGATTGCGCGCCGTGGCGCTGCTGCGCGTCCCTCTGCAGAAGACGGATGCGGGGTGTTGCAATCCGGTTGGGCCGGCCACGCACACGCTGCATTTGTCTCCGCCGGGTGCGCCGATTGTTTACAATCGCTGCCTGTCCTTCCCGAATGTTTCCCATGTCCAACGCACCAAAATTCGGCCTCAACGGGCCGCAGAGCGAAGCCGCGCTGTATCTCGACGGCCCATGCCTGGTGCTGGCCGGCGCCGGCTCGGGCAAGACGCGTGTCATCACGCAAAAAATCGCCTACATGATCGAGCACTGCGGCTACGATCCACGCACCATTGCCGCACTGACCTTTACCAACAAAGCGGCGCTCGAGATGCAAGAGCGCATCGCCAAGCTGCTCAAGCAGCCCAAGCAGGCCAAGCAGTTGACCGTGTCCACCTTCCACTCGCTGGGCGTGAAAATCCTGCGCCAGGAGGCCGCCGGTGTTGGCCTGAAGGATAAGTTCTCGATCATGGACAGCGACGATTGCTACACCATCGTGTCCGACCTGGCGATGAGCACGGATAAACAGGAAATCCGCCGTATCCAGAACACGATTTCGCTGTGGAAGAATGGCCTGATCGACCCGGAAGACGCGATCAAGGCCGCGCGCGACGAAGATGAAGCGATGGCCGGGCGCGTCTACCGCAGCTATGTGGCAACCCTGCAGGCCTACCAGGCGGTCGACTTCGACGATCTGATCCGCCTGCCGGTGGAACTGTTCCGGAATAACGAACCGATCCGCGACCGCTGGCAGCGGCGCCTGCGCTACCTCTTGATGGACGAGTACCAGGACACCAATACCTGCCAGTACGAGCTGGTCAAATTGCTGGTGACGGGGCTGGGCAAGAAACCGATGTTCACCGCCGTGGGCGACGATGACCAGGCGATCTATGCCTGGCGCGGCGCCTCGGTCGAGAACCTGAAAACGCTGGGCGACGACTTCCCCGACCTGAAGGTGATCAAGCTCGAGCAGAACTACCGCTCGACCACGCGCATCCTGCAGGCGGCCAACGCCGTCATCGGCAACAATCCGAAAATCTTCGAGAAGTCGCTGTGGTCCGAGCATGGACTGGGCGAGCCGATCAAGGTGCTGGGCATGCAGAACGACGACCAGGAAGCCGACCAGGTCGCGATCATGATTTCGAGCGAACATTTCCAGCGCAAGAACAAGTGGTCGGATTTCGCCATCCTGTACCGCGGCAACCACCAGGCGCGCGTGATGGAACAGGCGCTGCGCAAGGAGCGCATCCCGTACACGATGTCGGGCGGCCAGAGCTTTTTTGATAAGGCCGAGATCAAGGACATCATCGCCTACCTGCGCCTGATCGCGAACCAGGATGACGACCCGGCCTTCATCCGCGCCGTGACGACCCCGAAGCGCGGGGTTGGCATGGCCACCCTGGAAGTGCTGGGCGAATTCTCGAAGCAGTGGAACTGCTCGCTGTACGAAGCGGCGCGCAAGGGCGGCATCGAGGCCAAGCTGGCCGAGCGTCAGCTGGGCTCGCTGCGCGACTTTTGCCAGTTCATTGCCGAGCTGGAAGACCGCGCCACCCGTCCAGGCCCCTCGGGCAGCGGCGACCATGCGGCCGAGGTGCTCGACGATATGATGAAGGAGATGAACTACGAGCACTATCTGTACGAGAACTTCGACGACCGCGCAGCCCAGGGCAAATGGCAGAACGTGCTCGAGTTCAATAACTGGCTGAAGGACCGCGGCCGTGGCGGGCGCGACCGGGATGGCGAAGAGAAGAATCTGCTGGAACTGACGCAGATGGTGGCCCTGATGTCGATGCTCGAAGGCCAGGACGAGGAAGAAGATGCGGTGCGCATGTCGACCCTGCACGCCTCCAAAGGGCTGGAGTATCCGCACGTCTACCTGGTGGGTGTGGAAGAGGGCATCCTGCCACACAAGGGCGACCCGGACGCGTCGATCGAGACGATCGCGGCGCGCATCCAGGAAGAACGGCGCCTGATGTATGTCGGCATCACGCGCGCCCAGCGCACCTTGCACGTGAGCTGGTGCAAGCGGCGCAAGCGCGCCGGTGAACTGGTCAACTGCGATCCGTCGCGTTTCATCAAGGAAATGGCGCTGGATGTGGGCGAGGCGGCGCCGATGGAAAGCGAAATCCTGAGTCCAAAGGAAAGGTTGGCCAATCTAAAAGCCTTGCTGGCAACACCCAAGCCAGTTCCTGAATAAGTCTGCAAGAAACCGTTGTCTCTGAGCCTTGGTAGATTGGCAAAAAGCGCGCACGATTGAAATGCTATTTGACTTCAACTGTCGAGCAAGAAGTACTTGCTCGGATACGAGTTTTTCGATAGCTAAATTCTCACAGCAATTGCCCGGCTGTAACGTGCACCGCCTTTTATCCCATCCATGGCCACCGTTTCCGACATCACCGTCACTCCGTTATCGGGCTTGAACCACATCGACGCCCTGCTGGACAAGGGGCCGGACTGGAACTTCCTCAGCAATGGCGGTTCCAACGTCCTTTTTTACACCTTCTCGGTCGCCTCGGGCCTTGAAACAGAGAGGACCGGCCAGGAAGCGTTCACTGTGGCCCAGATGGCGAATACCCGCACCGCCTTCACTTACCTGCAGCAGGTCACCGGGATCGAGTTCCGTGAAACCACCAGTGGCACGGGCGCGCAGATCCACCTGGCGAATATCGATATCACCGGCCAGTACACGACCGGCCTGCTGAGCTAGCAGGCGGGCTATCGCCATATCGGGGATACGCTGACCGACTATACAGCCAATGCCTATCTGCACCTGGACAACGCCGAATGGCGCTCGATGACCCAGAACCTGACTCCCGGCACCCAGGGTTACGAGACCCTGCTGCACGAACTGGGCCATGCACTGGGTTTGAAACATCCCTTCGCCGAGGGTACGGCAGGCGAGATCGTACTGCCGAGCAGCCTCGACAACACCAGCAATACCCTGATGTCCTACGACGCCATGGGCGGCTGGTACAGCACTTACCGTCCCTTCGACATCGCGGCCCTCAACTGGCTGTATGGCGGCGACGGCTTGCGCGGCTTCATGGGCATCAACGGCAGCGGCGGACGCTACATCACGGGCACAGCCAGGTCAGAAACCCTCGTGGGAACCGACTTCAACGACATTTTTCAAGGTAATGGAGGTAATGACATGATCAACGGGGGGACAAGGCCGGGATACGGCAATCTTCGGCGGTCGCTATGGCGACTATCGCTTCAGCAACCTGGCTGATGGCAATCTCGTGGTAAGCGGCGCCGAGGGCGTGACAGCGCTGCAGGATATCGATGTGCTGGAGTTTTCGGATATGCGTGTGGAGCGCGCGAATGTCACAAGTGACACCACGGCGCCATCGGCACCCGTGATCGGCGTGACGCAGAATGCCGCCGGCTATGCGTCCGGCAACCGGCCGGTCTTCTCCGGTTCCGCTGAAGCGGGTTCGACGGTGCAAGTCATCATGGGCCAGCAGGTAATCGCGACCACCGTGGCCGACGCCAACGGCTTGTGGAGTGTACGTCCGCCCGAGAATGCTCCTCTGGCCGATCGCCTGGGCTATAGCGTCACCGCATCGGCCACCGATGCCGCCGGCAATGTTTCGCCGCTGAGCGCGCCGATCGTGTTCAATGTCGATGCGACCCCGCCTGCAGCGCCGACGGTGACCGCGAACATGATCGGGGGCGGCAACCAGCCGATCTTCGCCGGCACCGGCGAAGCCGGCACCACGATCCAGATCATCAAGTCGGGCGACTGGATCGAAATCGGCCGCGCCGTGGTCGGCGCCAACGGCCAGTGGCAATTGAATTCCGCGCCGCTACCGAATGGCAACTACTCGGTCATCGTGTCGTCGGTCGACAATGCCGGCAATGCGACCAGCAGCGTGCAGACGACCGGCCTGACTATCAATAACGCGCTGAACCTGAGCGGCACCGCTGGCAATGACACCTTCACCATGGGCCCTGGCAGCAGCGCGGTCGAAGGCCGCGGCGGCCTCGACACCGCCGTGTACACCGGCGTGAGCGACAACTTCGTGCTTGAGCGCGGTGTGTATGGCGTGACGGTGCGTGACAGCTCGGGCGCTGTTGACAACCTGATCAACGTCGAACGCATCAAGTTCGACGACACCATGGTGGCGCTGGACATCAACGGTTCGGCTGGCCAGGTCTACCGCCTGTACCAGGCTGCGTTCGACCGCGTGCCCGATGGCGGTGGCATTGCACACTGGGTGAACCTGTCCGACAACGGCCACTCGCTGATCCAGATCGCCGAGTACTTCGCGCTGAACCCGGAGTACAAGGCGCTGTACGACAACACCAGCAACGAGCAGTTCGTAACCAAGCTGTACGAACACGTGCTGAACCGCGCTCCGGAAGGCGCCGGCTACGAGTTCTGGCTCACCAATCTGGCCTCGGGCGCCACCGACCGCGACGAAGTGCTGACCATGTTCTCGGAAAGCCCGGAAAACCAGGCCCAGGTCATCGGCGCCATCTCCAACGGCATCGACATTCCCTTCCTGCCTGCGTGATCGCAGCGGGCGGTTTGCAGCGTATGACTGGCATAATGCCTGTTTTACGCAGGAAGCCGCCCGTGAACCAGGAAGACCGTTTCATCAATCTTGAAATCAAGCTCGCCCAGCAGGAAGACCTGGTGGATGAGCTGAACAAGACCATCTACCGCCAGGAACGCCGCATCGACCAGCTCGAGGCGATGGTCGCCAAGATGGCCGAGCACGTGCGCACCCTGCGCGACGCCGGCCAGGCCCCACTCAACGAGCCGCCCCCGCATTACTGAGCTGCCACCTCTCTATAAACTGTTCTGGCAGGCTTCAGATACACATAAAGTCTTGCAAGCGCCTTAATGCGTCAGGCTGCAATGGCGGCAAACGGGCGATCGCCAGGTTTTCCACGACATGCCGGGGTTGCCGCATGCCGACCAGCGCGCTGGTGATGCCCGGCACCGACCTGGCGAACTGGATGGCGCGCTGCGCATCGGTCTCGAGGCCAGGCAAAAGTTCGCCCATGTCGTCGGGAAGGTCCCGCACCAGCCGGCCCTGGAATAGCCCTGCACTGCCGATGACGGAAATGCCAAGCTCTGCGGCGACTTCGAAAAAATTTCCCTGTTCTTGCCCTGGTTTCGTCAGGGTTTCCTGCATGCCCATATTGACCGGAAGCTCGATAAACCGGAAATGGTGTTCCTCTCCCGCGATGCCACGCGCCAGTGCCGCCAGGGCGCGCAGCGGCAATCCTGGTTCCCCGCCCTGGAAACCATGCCAGGTTGCTATGCCGTAATACCGGATGTCTCCTTGTTCGACCGCCATCTCGAGTTGCACGAACGCTCGCCTGATGCGTTCGAGGAGCTCCGGGGGGCTGACATAGGCCAGCTGCAGGTCGGGATTGTGAACATAATAAATATCGATGGTATCGACACCCAGGTTGCGGCGGCTTCGCTGAATCTGGTCAGCCAGGAAAGCCGGGGCGATGCAATGGATGCCGCCTGCTATGTCATCGCCCAGGATGGTCTCGATGGTGATGGCATCCGGTACGAGATAACCCCCTTTGGTGCATAACACCACCTCATCGCGCTGTCCTGCATCTCGCTGGATAAAACGACGCAATGCCGCGCCAACATTGTGCTCTGATCGTTGATGGCAATAATTCAGGGAAGTATCGATCAGGTTGATTCCATTGCTTAGTGCGGCATAGACCGCTTCCGTGTAGGGCGCATCCCCGCACTGGTCCATCGTTGCGCTATACGTGCCGATGCCCAGGCTCGACACGATCAGGTCTTGCGCGGCCCGGTAGAACGCATCGGTGTGCATGGCAAAGCGGGCAACAAACCGCCCGTTGCCTTGCATGCTGGCATGGCCGGGCAGGAGCGGCAAGGTCGCAGAATCAGACAAGCCAGGCAAGGGCGGCGGCGGGATCCCATTAAACTGCGCTGGCGCGTCTGGCGCCATCAGCCGCTGCAGCCGCGCTACCTCGTCATCCCGCAAGGCTTCCTTGCGCTGCAGCTTGCCGAGCAGCGCGTGCAGTCCAGGATGGCGCGCCCTCATGATGGCATTCCCTGCGCGCGTGGCCGCTCGAGCACCGGCATCAGGGCCTGGCTCGAGCTTTCCACCATGTGCCTGACCAGCAGATCGGTGTCGCCCGATGCGGACAGCCGGAAGTCGGCCGGTGCGTGTTCGAGAATGGTGGTGGCGATGAATTCGCGGGTGGCCGCAAAGTGCGTCACCGGATCGGCTGCGGGCAGGGCGTTGAGCGACTGCCTGAAGGCATCCTCGTCGCAGCCCATCGCGGCGAACACCTGTTGCCCGGTACGGGCCTCGGCCGCAGCGAGTGTCGTCAACAACGTCCCGGATGTGCTGCTATCGGGTTGCAGCGCGCTGATCGAGTGGGCCTCGCGCCAGTAACGGTCGAGCAGCAGATGCGCATCGGCGCCCGCTGCCGGCGGCGACGGGTCGATCGCGTCCAGTGTGTGGGCAAACCAATCCAGCAGGCGCTGTCCTGCAGGCCCGAGCTCGTCCCAGGTGATCGCGCGCAGTTGTTGATTGAGATAGTGTGCGCGCACCAGCGCCGTGCGGCTTCCCATCATGGCGATTGGTCCGTACTCGTCTTGCAGATCGTCGTCCTGTTCGGCGGCTTTGGCCAGCAAGCCCAGATGGACATAGACGTGGAACGCAGCCAGGGCGCGGTGCACGTCCCAGTGACTGTTGCGGCTTGCGTCGGGTCGGTTCCATGGGGAATGGATCAGCGGAGCGCCTGCCCGGGTAAATCCCGGTGCCAGGACCTGGTGCCCGGCGCGCAGATCATAGAATTGCTGGTGCAGCGACTCGTGGTACAGATGCTCGGCCAGCAGCCAGGGGTTGGTGAGCAGTTGCCGGTTCAGGAAAATACTGCCGCTGATGCGGTATTCGGAACTCGACATGCGCCGGCTCCACACGCCGGTGGAGGGAAACACAACGGCCAGGTGCGTGTGGTTCAGGGCGCTCGCGCTCGATGCGGGCATCAGCCTGTCCAGCAGCGCGGCTGCGCGCCTGAACATCGCCATCTCGTCGGCGTCGGGCGTGCATGGCGTGTCGGCGCCGTAGTCGATTGCCAGGATGTGCCGGAAGGCGCGCTTGAAGACACTGTCGGGACACTCTTCGTTCCAGATCCAGCCGTGGCCAGGAGCGTCCGCAATGATCGTGTCGTGCAATGCGCTGCCGAGGGGCGCATGGCGCCTATTGTCGATCGCTTCTACCGTGGCCGCCAATACCTGCTCGCACTCGTCCAGCGGCAAGCCATAAGGGCCGCCTGTTTCGATTTGCACTTGCGCGTGCTGTATCGCACAACGCAGGACCGTATCGCCCAGGGTCTGCAGTCGTTGATCGCTGCCGAGCGTGGCAATCTTTTCGGCGAGCGTGCCTGCAACCGGTAAATGCTGCGCCAGGCTGTTCAACCTCCGGAGATACGCCCGGTGCATCTGCTCGGAGATGTAGTCGGTATTGCCAAACGGGTGCTGCCCTAAGGTCAAATCAATTTCTTTTATCGGCATCACGTCATTCTTTCCACCATCGTCGCGTTTCATGGAAACTCCGAAGCTGAGAAAGCGATTCTGTTGATCTGCGACGGCAGGCGATACTGCTCACTTCGCCGCCGTGACGCAGCATGTGTGATTATCCCTTGGCATTTCTTGCGACCTGCTCAAGAATCCCGCCCAACGCGATGGTGGAGGTATGGTGATGGGACGTTGTTTCGTGGTGGGTCGAGTTGGATTTGAGGTCTTCCAATTCATCGATCTTGGACTGCAATTCCGCGAGCTCATCCGCTTCCAGCGGTGCTTTATTGCGAATTTTTTCCAAGACAGAATTGATACGAGTCTGCGTTGCCATCATAACCTCCGGGGAGATGAAACAAAGATAGCCAAGTGGCCGCCGAATTACGCGCTTACACCATTACTTTGTTAGTCATCCGAAAATCGCGTTTGATCTGAGTCAATCGTCTCGGATGCTCTACGACTTGCTGATTCGGGTAAAAGATTTGAACTTTTTGAACAATGCGAATGCACTGAAAGGAATAGCCCAGAACCCACGGCTACGCATTCTAATAAATAGAAATTGGCCATAGCCTATTAGAATGTTCAAGGAAAGCTGCCTGCCATTCGCCGCCGATTCCAGCGCCTGCGGACCGCCGGCAGGGTGTCAATACGGCGCCCCGGTCCTGATACATTGCGCTACTTTTTAATTGTTACGGCGAACATGCAAGCCTGCTATGATCTTCAGCGCACTGCTGTCGAGCCAGCCCCGGCAGCACCTTCCCTAGTGTTCGCGAAAGACCTCATGATCCGTCCAAAACTGCTCATCGTGGCTGCCAGCGTCGCGCTGGCACATGCAGCCATTGCCGCCCCCGCCGCACCCGTCCTTGACGCCTCCAACCCCTTCGCCCAGCCCAGCAGCCTGCCGCTGAACTACCCGGCCTTCGACAAGATCAAGGACGCGCATTTCCAGCCCGCCTTCGTGGCCGGCATGCGCGAGGAACTGCGCGAAGTCGAGGCAATTGCGAACGACAAGGCCGCGCCGACGTTCGACAACACCATCGTTGCGCTGGAGCGTTCCGGCCAGCTGCTGGCGCGCGTGTCCGCGACCTTCTCCAACCTGCAGGGCGCCAATACCAACGACACGCTCGACGCGGTCGATCGCGAAATGTCGCCCAAGCTGGCCGCGCACTCGGATGCGATCCACCTGAACGCCAAGCTGTTCGCGCGTGTGAAAGCGCTGCACGACAAGCGCACCACGCTGGGCCTGGACGCCGAGTCGGTCCACCTGCTCGAGCGCTACTACAAGGAATTCGTGCGCGCCGGCGCCAACCTCTCCAGCGCCGACCAGGCCAAGCTGAAGAAATTCAATGGCGAGATCGCCTCGCTGCAGTCGGACTTCCAGCAGCGCGTGCTCAAAGGCGCCAACGCCGCCGCCCTGATCGTCAATACCAAAGCCGAACTGGCGGGCATGAGCGAAGCGCAGATCAGCGCCGCCGCCGACGAAGCCGCCAAGCGCGGGCAAAAGGGCAAGTTCGCGATCCCGATCGTGAACACCTCGAGCCAGCCGGCCCTGTCGTTCTTGACCAACCGCGCCACGCGCGAACGCCTGATGAAGGCATCGCTCGAACGCGGCACCCACGGCGGCCAGTTCGACACCACCAAGCAGGTGCTGCGCCTGGCCAAGCTGCGCGCCGAGCGCGCGGTGCTGCTGGGTTACCCGAACTTCGCGGCCTATTCGCAGGAACTGGAAACCGCGCGCAACCCGGCCGCCGTCAACAAGCTGCTGGGCGACCTGGCTGCGCCGGCCGTCAACAACGCAAAGAAGGAAGCGGCCGAGATCCAGCAGGTTATCGATAAAGAAGGCGGAAAATACCAGGTCGCGGCCTGGGACTGGCCGATGTACCAGGACAAGGTGCGCGCCGCGACCTTCAATTTCGACGAGAGCCAGCTGCGCCCTTATTTCGAATTGAACCGCGTGCTGGTCGACGGCGTGTTCTTCGCCGCCACCAAGGAATTCGGCATCACCTTCAAGCAGCGCAAGGATCTGCCGGTCTACAACCCGGACGTGACGGTGTACGACATCTTCGACGTCGACGGCAAGCCGCTGGCGATCTTCATCTTCGACCCCTACGCGCGCGGCAACAAGCAGGGCGGCGCCTGGATGAACGAATACGTCTCGCAGTCGCATCTGCTGGGCCACAAGCCGGTCATCGGCAACCACCTGAATATTCCGAAGCCAGCAGCGGGCGAGCCGACCCTGCTGACCTACGACGAAGTGGTCACCACCTTCCACGAGTTCGGCCACGCGCTGCATGGCATGTTCTCGGACGTGAAGTATCCGAAGTTCTCGGGCACCAGCGTGCCGCGCGACTTCGTCGAGTATCCGTCGCAGGTCAACGAGATGTGGGTCACGTATCCGGAAGTGCTGGCCAACTACGCCAAGCACCACCAGACCGGCGCGCCGATGCCGAAGGACCTGCTCGACAAGGTCGTCGCCTCGAAGAAGTTCGCGCAAGGCTACCGCACCACCGAGTACCTCGCCGCGGCCCTGCTCGACCAGCGCTGGCACCAGCTGACGCCAAGCCAGGTGCCGACTGACGTGCTGTCGTTCGAAGCCAAGGCGCTGCAGGACGCCGGCGTGGCCTATCCGCCAGTCCCGCCGCGCTACCGCACCGGCTACTTCTCGCACTCGATGGGCGGCGGCTATTCGGCCGGTTACTACGCCTACCTGTGGAGCGAGCGTCTGGACGCCGAAACCGTCAAGTGGTTCAGCGAAAGCGGCGGCCTGACCCGCAAGAACGGCGACCACTTCCGCAAGACCCTGCTGTCACGCGGCGGCACTGCGGAAGCCATGGACCTGTTCCGCAACTTCCGCGGCCGCGATCCCGAAATCGGACCGCTGCTCGAACGCCGTGGCCTGACTGGTAATTAATGTCATGGCGCCTCCATTTGCTGTCACGAGCAGCGAATGGAGGCGTTTTGTTTTTGCACTACCCTTTCCCACACACGTACAAGAGACACGATGAACCGTCCCCACCTGCTGCTGATCGCAGCATCCGTCGCCATGGCCACCTTCTCCATCTCCCAGCCGGCCCAAGCCGCATTGGCGGCCTCGAATCCGTTCGCCAAGCCAAGCACCCTGCAATACGGCTATCCGGCCTTCGACAAGATCAAGAACGAACACTTCGCCCCGGCCTTTGCCGAAGGCATGCGCGAGCAGGCCGCCGAGATCGTGAAGATCGCCGACAACAAGGCGGCGCCGAGTTTCGAGAACACCATCGTGGCGATGGAGCGCTCGGGTCAGTTGCTGGGCCGTGTGCGCACCGTGTTCTACACGCTGACCGGTTCCTACACCAACGACACGCTGCAAGCCCTGGACAAGGACCTGGCGCCGAAATTCGCAGCCCATGGCGATGCGATCCGCCTGAACCCGAAGCTGTTCGCGCGCATCAAGACCCTGCACGACAAGCGCGATGCGCTGGGCCTGGACGCTGAATCCACCTTCCTGCTGGAGCGCTACTACAAGGACTTCGTGCGCGCGGGCGCCAACCTGAGTGACGCCGACAAGGCCAGGCTGAAAGGCTATAACGCCAAGCTGGCCGCGCTGCAGACCCAGTTCAGCCAGAACGTGCTCAAGGAAGTGAACGCCTCGGCCTTCGTGGTCGATACGCGCGCAGAGCTGGCCGGCCTGCCTGAGAAGGCGATCGAGGCGGCAGCGGTCGAGGCCAAGAAGCGCGGCCTGGACGGCAAGTTCGTGATCCCGGTCGTGAACACGACCCAGCAAGCACCGCTGGCCGTGCTCAGCAACCGCAGCACCCGCGAAAAGCTGCTCACCACCTCGATGATCCGCGGCGCGCGCGGCGGCGAATTCGACAACCGCGACGTGGTGCTGCAACTGGCCACGCTGCGCGCCGAACGCGCCGAGCTGCTGGGCTACGACAGCTACGCCGCCTATTCGCTGGAAGACCAGACCGCCAAGAACACCGCCTCGGTCAACAAGCTGCTGGGCGACCTGACCGCGCCGGCCGTACGCAACGCCAAGAAAGAAGCGGCCGAGATCCAGCAGGTGATCGACGCCGAGAAGGGCGGCTTCCAGCTGGCCGCATATGACTGGAGCATGTACAGCGACAAGGTCCGCACTGCGAAATACGCGTTCGACGCCAACCAGCTCAAGCCTTACTTCGAGTTCAACAACGTGCTGGAGAAAGGCGCCTTCTTCGCCGCCAACCAGCTGTGGGGCATCACCTTCAAGCAACGCACCGATCTCCCGACCTATGACGCTGACGTGCGCGTGTACGACGTGTTCGAGGAAAACGGCGCGCACCTGGCGATCTTCGTGATCGACCCGTATGCCCGTTCGAACAAGCGCGGTGGCGCCTGGATGAGTTCCCTGGTCGACCAGAGCTTCCTGCTGAACCAGAAGCCGGTCATCACCAATAACCTGAACCTGACCAAACCGGCCGCGGGCGAGCCGACGCTCTTGAGCTGGGACGAAGTGCGCACCACCTTCCACGAACTGGGCCACGCCACCCATGGCTGGTTCTCGAAGGTGAAGTACCCGCGCTTCTCGGGCACCAACGTGCCGCGCGACTATGTCGAGCTGCCGTCGCAGGTGTACGAGATGTGGATGGCCTGGCCTGAAGTGATGGCCAACTACGCCAAGCATTACCAGACCGGCGAAGCGATGCCGAAGGAACTGCTGGACAAGCTGCGCGCGGCCCAGCGCTTCAACGAAGGCTACCGCACCACCGAATACCTGGCCGCCGCCGTGATCGACCAGCGCTGGCACCAGCTCGGCTCCAAACAAATGCCGCTTGATGTGGTCAGCTTCGAGCAGCAGGCATTGAAGGACGCGGGCCTGGACTTCGCACCGGTGCCGCCGCGCTACCGCAGCACCTATTTCTCGCACGCGATGGGCGGCGGCTATTCGGCCGGCTACTACAGCTACCTGTGGGCCGAGCGCCTCGACGCCGATGCCGGCGAGTGGTTCAAGGAAAACGGCGGCCTGCTGCGCAAGAACGGCGACGTGTTCCGCGAGAAGGTCCTGTCGAAAGGCGGCACCATGGATGCGGTCGAGATGTACCGCGCCTTCCGCGGCCGCGACCCGGTCATCGAGCCGCTGCTGGAACGCCGCGGCCTGAACTAATTCATTTCACAACGAGAAGCAGAACATCATGAAACGTACCCACTTCCTGCTGGCCGCCGCCGTGAGCGCAGCCGTCCTGAATATCGCCCACGCGCAGACCAGCGCGCCGGCCGCCGCGCCGGTTGCCGCCAGCAGCGCCAAGTTCGACGCCTCGAACCCGTTCGCCAAAGAGAGCACCCTGGCGTTCAACTACCCGGCCTGGGACAAGATCCGCAACGAGCACTTCGCCCCGGCCTACGCCGAAGCGATGCGCCAGCACGCCGCCGAAATCGACAAGATCGCCAACAACAAGGCTGCACCGACGTTTGAAAACACCATCGTCGCGATGGAGCGTTCGGGCCGCATGCTGAACCGCGTCAGCACCGCCTTCGGCACGCTGTCGGGTTCCTACACCAACGATACGCTGATCGCGCTGGGCCGCGACATGGCGCCGAAGCTGTCGCAGCACGGCGACGCGATCCGCCTGAACGGCAAGCTGTATGCGCGCATCAAGGCCGTGTACGACAAACGCGACAGCCTGAAACTGGACAGCGAATCGGCCTACCTGCTGGACCGCTACAACAATGACTTCGAACGCGCCGGCGCCAAGCTGTCCGAAGCCGACAAGACCAAGCTGAAAGAGTACAACAGCAAGCTGGCAGCCCTGCAGACCAAGTTTGCGCAAGACACGCTGAAAGAAGCCAACGCCTCGGCGCTGGTGGTCGACAGCCGCGCCGAACTGGCCGGCATGAGCGACAAGGCGATCGACGCTGCCGCCGCCGAAGCGAAGAAGCGCGGCCTGGAAGGCAAGTTCGTCATCCCGGTCGTGAACACCACCCAGCAGGCTGGCCTGTCGGTGCTGACCAACCGCGACACCCGCGCCAAGCTGCTGTCGGCATCGATGGCGCGCGGCAGCCGCGGCGGCGAGTTCGACACCCGCCAGACCGTGCTCTCGATCGCGAAGCTGCGCGCCGAACGCGCCGTACTGCTGGGCTACCCGAACCACGCCGCCTACAACCTGGAAGAGCAGACCGCGAAGACCACCGACGCCGTCAACAGCCTGCTGGGCGAACTGGCCACGCCGGCCGTCAACAACGCGAAGAAGGAAGCGGCCGACATCCAGAAGGTGATCGACGCCGAGAAGGGTGGCTTCAAGGCCGCCGCCCACGACTGGGCCTTCTACAGCGACAAGGTGCGCGCCGAGCGCTACGCTTTTGATGCCGGCCAGCTGCGTCCTTACTTTGAATTGAACCGTGTGCTGGTGGACGGCGTGTTCTTCGCCGCGACCAAGGAATTCGGCATCACCTTCAAGGAACGCAAGGACCTGCCGGGCTACAACGAGGACGTGCGCATGTTCGACGTGTTCGATGTCGACGGCAAGCAGCTGGCGATCTTCACGTTCGACCCGTACGCGCGCTCGAACAAGCGCGGCGGCGCCTGGGCCAATGCCTGGGTCGGCCAAAGCAAACTGCTGGGTACCAAGCCGGTCATCGCCAACAACCTGAACGTGACCAAGCCGGCCGCCGGCGAGCCGACCCTGCTGACCTACGACGAAGTGCGCACCACCTTCCACGAGTTCGGCCACGCGCTGCACGGCATGTTCTCGGACGTGCAGTACCCGCGCTTCTCGGGCTCGCGCGTGCCGCGCGACTACGTCGAGTTCCCGTCGCAGGTCAACGAGATGTGGATGGCCTGGCCTGAAGTGCTGGCCAACTACGCCAAGCACTACCAGACCGGCGAGCCGATGCCGAAGGAACTGCTCGATAAAGTGCAGGCGTCGTCGCAGTTCAACGAAGGCTTCCGCACCACCGAGTACCTGGCTGCGGCGCTGCTGGACCAGGCCTGGCACCAGCTGGCCCCGAACCAGATCCCGCAGGACGTGCTGGCCTTCGAAGCTGAAGCGCTCAAGAAAGCCGGCGTCGACTTCGCCCTGGTGCCGCCGCGCTACCGCAGCGCCTACTTCTCGCACACCTTCTCGGGCGGCTACTCGGCCGGCTACTACGGCTACCTGTGGGCCGAGAAGCTGGACGCCGACACCGTCGAATGGTTCAAGGCCAACGGCGGCCTGACCCGCAAGAACGGCGAGCATTTCCGCAAGACGCTGCTGTCGCGCGGCGGCACGCTCGATGCGATGCAGATGTACCGCAACTTCCGCGGCAAGGATGCGGATATCAAGCCGTTGCTGGAGCGTCGTGGGTTGACTGGCGAGTAAATGTGCCGGAGCCGGTCGTGGTGACATGACCGTTACGTATCACCGCGTCGGCGGGAAACCCGCCGACCCTACGCGACCATGGCGTATAACGTGCAAGGTATGACGTCGGGTTGGCGGGTTCCCGCCGACGCGTTCAACGGGCGACAGCTCTGCCGCACATCACCACGGCCGTGTTCTGGATTCCCGCCTCCTTGGCTTACAATAAAACCGACCCAACCCCGGAGACCACGATGCAACCCGAACACGATGCCGACCTGAAGGCACGCCTGAAAGCCCTGCACCGCGAGCTGCAAGAAACCGGCGACACCGATGTCGAACTCGAAACACTGCTGCGCCAGCTCGACGGCGACATCGAAAAAGTGCTGGAACGCCGCGCCGAGCAGCAGCTCGACGCCAATACCTATGGCCTGGGTTCACGCACCCAGGAACTGGCCGCGCGCTTCGCCGCCCGCCACCCGCGCGTGGAGTCCGGCCTGCGCGAACTGGGCCAGATCCTGTCGAATATGGGTATCTGACGTAGGCGAATTAGCCACAAGTCATTGATTTTAAGCCATTTTTCGGAGCGGTCCGCTGCTCCGAAAACGGTTTTCCGGTACAATACCGGCCAATGAACTCCCCAGCCAATCTCTTTGCGACGGTCGCCAAGCGCTCCAGCCGTGCCGCTGTCGCACCTTTTCTCCCGATGTCCCGCGCCGAAATGGACGCATTGGGCTGGGATTCGTGCGACATCATCCTGGTCACGGGCGACGCCTATATCGACCATCCGAGCTTCGGCATGGCCCTGGTCGGCCGCCTGCTCGAAGCGCAAGGCTACCGCGTCGGCATCATCAGCCAGCCCGACTGGACCTCGGTCGAGCCGTTCCGCGCACTGGGCAAGCCGAACCTGTACTGGGGCATCACCGCCGGCAATATGGATTCGATGGTCAACCGCTACACGGCCGACCGCAAGATCCGTTCCGACGACGCCTATACCCCGAACGCCGAGCCGAACAAGCGCCCTGACCGCGCCGTGACCGTGTATTGCCAGCGCGCGCGCGAAGCTTTCCCCGGCGTGCCGGTGATCGCCGGCAGCATCGAGGCCTCGCTGCGCCGCATTGCCCACTACGATTACTGGTCCGACAAGGTGCGCCGCTCGGTGCTGTTCGAATCGAAGGCCGACCTGCTCATCTTCGGCAATGCCGAACGCGCGCTGGTCGACCTCACGCGCCGCATCGCCGCGGGCGAGAACATCAAGACGATCCGCGACCTGCGCGGCACCGCCTTCCTGGTGCCGCAGGGCTGGCTGCCTGACGAAGAGTGGTCGGTCCACAACTCGACCCGAGTGGACGTGCCGGGCCGCATCGACAAGCAGCCCAACCCGTACGCGATGGCGCTGGAAGACCCGACCGCCTGCGCGCTCGATAACGCCGCGCCCGAGCCGGTCGCCAAGCCCGTGATCATCATGACGCGCGAGCAGCGCCAGGCCGCGGCGCGCGAAAAGGCCGCCAAGACCGTGGTGCGCCTGCCGTCGTTCGAGACCGTCAGCGAAGATCCGGTGATGTATGCGCACACCTCGCGCGTGTTCCACCTGGAGTCCAATCCCGGCAATGCACGCGCGCTGGTGCAGGGCCATGGCGACCGCGACGTCTGGCTCAACCCGCCGCCGCTGCCGCTGGCGATGGACGAGATGGACAACGTCTATGACCTGAACTACGCCCGTGCGCCGCACCCGAGCTATGGCAAGGCCCATATCCCGGCCTGGGAAATGATCCGCTATTCGGTCAACATCATGCGCGGCTGCTTCGGCGGCTGCACCTTCTGCTCGATCACCGAGCACGAAGGCCGCATCATCCAGAGCCGCTCGGAGCCGTCGATCCTGCGCGAGATTGAACTGATCCGCGACACCACCAAGAACTTCGCCGGGACGATTACCGACCTGGGTGGCCCGACCGCGAACATGTACCGCCTGGCGTGCAAGGAAAAGACGATCGAGGAAAGCTGCCGCCGTTTGTCGTGCGTGTATCCGACCATCTGCAGCAACCTGGGCACCGACCACAGCAAGCTGATCTCGCTGTACCGCAAGGCGCGCGCGATCCCCGGCATCAAGAAGATCCTGATCGGTTCCGGCCTGCGCTACGACCTGGCGGTGCGCTCGCCCGAGTACGTCAAGGAACTGGTGACCCACCACGTGGGCGGCCTGCTCAAGATCGCGCCGGAGCACACCGAGGCCGGTACGCTGTCGAAAATGATGAAGCCGGGCATTGGCGCGTATGACGAGTTCAAGCGCCTGTTCGACAAGTACTCGCTCGAGGCGGGCAAGAAGCAGTACCTGATTCCGTACTTCATCGCGGCCCACCCGGGCTCGACCGACGAAGACATGCTGAACCTGGCGCTGTGGCTCAAGAAGAACAACTTCAAGCTCGACCAGGTGCAGACCTTCACGCCGACGCCGATGGCGATGGCGACGACCATGTACCACTCGCGCCGCAATCCGCTGGCCAAGGTGACCGAGGATTCGGAGATCGTCGAAACCGCCAAGAGCGGCAAGACGCGCAAGCTGCACAAGGCTTTCCTGCGCTACTACGATCCAGAGAACTGGCCGATCCTGCGCGAAGGTCTCAAGCGCATGGGCCGTGGCGATTTGATTGGCAATGGCGAGCGGCACTTGATTCCGCCGCCAGGCGGCGAGCTGCCTGGCGCGCCGCGCGAGGAGCGCCGTCCTGCCGGGGCGCCGCCGAAGGGCCGCGTGGTCGAGGTGGCGCCGAAGCGCGCTGCCGGCGCCAGCACCCAGCGCGGCGAGCGCCGCAACGAGCGCGCGCCGGCCAGTACGCCGTTCATGGCACCGCCGTCGAAGGTCAAGCCGTCGATCCTGTCGACCATCAAGGCCAAACCAAAGGCGGCAGGGCGCAAGTAACAAGCGGATTCGATGTCATAAAACCGGAGATATCTCCGGTTTTTTTTCGTCCGGAGTCGGCGTGATTGCTCCCACTTGTTGCGGACGATATTGAAACAAGGTTATCGGATATTTTTTATTGATATACTGAAAAAATATTTCCATAAAACAATAATAAACGTTATTGAGTATGGTCAGAACTGATTCAGCACCCCATTCAAGGTACATCTGGAGTCAATCCCGTGGATACGCCCAACCAACCTGTCCCATCCGATGACTGGATCACGAATCCCGATCTCAGTCTGCCGCCCTCGAATCCTCCTCGTCCGGGAATTATCAAGATGTTGCCAGCGCCGGATATCTGCGTGTACGACCACGCACTTCCGGCACTGCCAGGAGAAATCAGGGAGGTCAATCAGGCCTATCTTGAAGTTGTCAGCCGAGTCGTAAAAGACAAGGGAGGAATGGCCTTTCTTGCCATGTTCGGAACACTTTTCACGCTCGTTGCATTGCCATTGCTCGCATGGGCGGCACTGCAAGACGCCTTTCAGGATTATCCATGGATCATGCCACTCATGTTGATCCTGGTAATGATGAATGCGAGCATGACGTATCCCCCATTCACCATGACGTTCTTCGCACCCGAATACGAACCGATCCGTTTCTGCCGTCGCGAGCGGAAAGTCTATTGCTATCGCGTCTGGCGCCGTACCTGGGGCGGCATGGATGTCTATCGCTCCGGCGAGGCAGAGGTCCGCATTTACGACTGGGATCAGTGCCGAGCTGAATTGGTCTATATCCGAAACAAACAGTTGAAATCATACAATGACACACTGCTGCAACTGGTCTTTCTGGATCCGCTGACAAATGAAGTGGTCGAGCGGTTCCCGATCGGTGAACGCGCAGAGACCATGGACTTCAGCACGCGGGTATTTTTATGGGAAACGATTCGGCGTTACATGGAGAACAGGAGTGAAGAAATTCCTCCGCCTATATCAGTGAAGCGTCGCAAAACCCTTGGCGATTATGTCGACGCTTTCAACCCGTTTTCGATGCCAGCCCGCTTCCACTCCCGTGCGGGACGCGTATTCGGCTATGTCGCAGCAATTCTGATGTGGATATTGCTCCTGCCTACGTTACCGATCATGATATTCAACTGGCTGGTACGAAAAGCCGAGCGCAAAGTCGACTGGGGGAAGTTCGCCCAGTCGGTATTCCGGCTTGCGCCGAATGACCCTGTCCTGCAGGTCGTGCTGCATCCAGCACTTGCCGCACCCGGCATTCCTCGAGGAGAACAGCAACGGCGCCAGCGTGCTGCCAGATTATGGCTGGCGTCGATCGCGTTGCAATGGATCGGAGTATCGTATTTTCTTCTGGCTCGTATTTATCATCTTTGAGCAGATGGCGCATCTGGTCATGGACTGAACAAGCAAGCGTGTCACGCCGCAGCCATATTCAAGGTTTCGCCTTCGAATTCGCCGTTGGCGCCCCGCGCCGCTCCCGCGCGATATCCAGATCCACGCTGGCCTGCCTGGTCCGCAAGGCACGCGCATACCGATGCCTTGCCCTTAACCGCGGACTGGTCACCAGGGTCCCGAGCGTCTCGCCAATCACCATCACCACGCCCAGCAGCGGCAGCACCAGCATCAGCCCCACCACCCCCGCCAGCATGCCGCCGGCAAAAATCATCAGCACCGTCACCAGCGGATGAATATGCAGGCTGCGCCCCAGCGTCAGCGGCATGAACAGAAAATCGTCCAGCAGCCGTACCAGCACGAACACGGCAATCGCCCCATAGGCCATCAGCGGATTGCCTGGCGCATCGGTCGAGGCCACGATCACCACCAGCACGCAGCCGGCGAGCGAGCCGACGAACGGCACCCAGGCCAGCACCGCCGAAATCAGGCCCAATAACAGCGGCGACGACACCCCGATCACCCACAGCCCGAGCGCCAGCACCAGCGTATCGAGCACGGTCAGCTTGAGCAGGCCTTCAAAGTAACGCCGCGCGGTCTGGTCGACCTCGTGCAGCAGGTACAGGGCGCGCTCGAAATACGCATTCGGCACCGCGCGCGCCAGGAATTTCTTGAAGCGCACACCGTCGCGCAGCAGGAAGAAGGTGAGGAAGGGTGCCAGCAGCAATGAAGGCACCCAGGTCACGATGCCGACCACGATATCGCCCAGGTGGTTCTGCGCGAAGTCGTTGGTGTAGTTGGTGAACGCCATATTGACGGTCGAGGTCAGGCGCATCTCGGCCAGGATCGGGAACTTCGCTTCCAGCAGCGCCATCGAGTTGCGCACGAAGGCCACGCCGCCGTCGAGGTACAGGCTGATGGTCGCTTCCCACGAATCTTCTTCCGGCCCGTCGCTCCAGGTGAGGGCGGCTGCCAGCGTCAGCCCGGCCAGGCTGAAGAACAGCAGGCACACCCACAGCGTGGCGGCATTGCGGCTGAAGCCCGAGCGCACCATGCGCTGGACCGGTCCCAGCAGGATGTAATAGAGCACCGCGCCCAGGAGGAAGGGCAGGGCCAGCCACAGCATCTGCTGGACAACCAGCAGCAGCAGGCAGGTAGCGGCGATGATGCCGGTCCAGACCACCGGGCCGGCGCGTTCCGGCCCGTGCATCACGCTTTGCACCGGAATCATAGGGCTTCCAGCTGCGGCCGCCCGGTGCCCATCCATTCGCGCAGGCGCAGGCCGATGTGGCGCGCCAGCGCCAGCGAGATCTTGTAGCCGATGACGGCGTCGGTTTCCATCAGCCCGATGAAGTCGGCGCGGAAGAATACCGCGACCTCGCAGGGTTCCATCGCGCGTGCCTGGGCATTGCGCGGGGAGTTGTCGAGCAGGGCCAGGTCGCCGAAGAAGCCACCCGGCGCCAGCTCGGCCACCACCTGGGTCATGCCCTCGTGCAGGCGGCTGATGCGCACCCGTCCGCTCATCAGGAGATACAGCGCTTGCCCTTCTTCTCCTTCGTCGAAGACGATCTCATCCTTCAGATAGCGGCGCTCGTGCAGCAAGCCGTCGACAATCTTGAGCTCCAGCGGCGTCAGCGCGGCAAACAGCGAGGAATTCTTCAGCCGGTGCAGGCGCGGCGACATCCGAGGGGGCTTCAGGAAACGAAAAATCACGTAGTGCTCCAGGGTGGTGCGATGGGTGTTGTCTGTTTGATTATCCCCGATCGCATGCTGCC
>Ga0265797_10003640_pt1 | contig 24524 bp, 23 predicted proteins | sample P2T30metagenome_FD_192433 | JGI IMG/M metagenome (GOLD analysis project Ga0265797, IMG submission 192433) | Plant litter microbial communities from East Loma Ridge, Irvine, California - P2 T30 | ecosystem: Environmental > Terrestrial > Plant litter > Unclassified | place: USA: California... | reverse complement strand
GGGTCGACCAGCTTTGATTCCGCTGCATGATTGAGCAGCACGAAACTGAACTCGCCAGCCTGCGCCAGGGCCAGGCCGGTGCGCATCGCGGTGCCCGGCGCGGCGCCGAATGCACGCGCCAGCAGCGCGATCAGGCCGAACTTGAGCACGATCGGCAGTGACAGCAGCAGCAGGACCACCCACCAGTGCTCGAGCACCATGCGCACATCGAGCAGCATGCCGATGGTGATGAAGAACAGCCCGAGCAGCACATCGCGAAACGGCTTGATGTCTTCTTCGACCTGGTGCTTGTAGGGCGTCTCGGAGATCAGCATGCCGGCCACGAATGCGCCCAGCGCCAATGACAGGCCGGCCTGCTCGGTGATCCAGGCCGCGCCCAGCGTTACCAGGAGCAGGTTGAGCATGAACAGCTCTTGCGAGCGGCGTTTGGCCACGATCGTGAACCAGCGCCCCATCAGCTTCTGGCCGAAGAACAGCAGCAGCGCCAGCACCAGCGCCGCTTTCAGCGCGGCCCAGCCGAGCGTTGCGGCCAGGTCTTCGGGATTGCGCGCCAGCGCCGGAATCAGGATCAGCAGCGGCACCACCGCCAGGTCCTGGAACAGCAATATGCCGATGATGCGCCGGCCGTGTTCACTCTCGAGCTCGAGCCGCTCGGTCAGCAGCTTGACCACGATCGCGGTCGACGACATGGCCAGCGCCCCGCCCAGCGCGAACGCGGCCTGCCAGCCCAGGCGCAGCTGCGGCAGCAGGGCCGCCGTCAGCAGCGCCAGGCCCATCGCCGCGGCCAGCGTGGTGAGTACCTGCGCCAGCCCCAGTCCGAACACGATGCGGCGCATCGAGCGCAGCTGGTTGAGCGAAAATTCGAGGCCGATCGAGAACATCAGAAACACCACCCCGAATTCGCCCAGCGCATGGGTGGTGGGGGTGTCGTCGGCCAGGGCCAGTGCGTGCGGGCCGATCAGGACGCCGACGGCCAGGTAGCCGAGCATCGGCGGCAGGTGCAGCGAGCGGAAGGCAACCACGCCCAGAACGGCGCAGCCAAGCAGCAGCAGGGTCAGTTCAAGGCCGGAATGCATCGGGCGAAGGCAGATAGACGGGGCGGGCGCCGTGGCGGGATAGGCACGGAAGCTGTGCGCTGCCACGGGGAATGTAGTGCTTTGTTACGACTGGCAAGTTTTTTGCTTTCTCAATTCGTTTATACTTCTGGAATGAGTGTAACCGATCAAAAAACAATGTTGAAAAGTTTTGACGCGGCCCAGGCCCAGCGCGTGCTGGCGCTTGGCCGCGAGACCCTGGCCATCGAGGCCGACGCCATCCGCGCGCTGCAGGCGCGCCTGGGCGAGGACGACAGTTTCGTGCGCGCCGTGGCATTGATGTTCGGCTGCGGCGGCCGCGTCGTGGTATCCGGCATGGGCAAGTCGGGCCATGTCGGGCGCAAGATTGCCGCCACCCTGGCCTCGACCGGCACCCCGGCCTTCTTCATGCATCCGGGCGAAGCCGCGCACGGCGACCTGGGCATGGTCACGCCGAACGACATCCTGATCGCCATTTCGAATTCGGGCGAATCGTCCGAGCTGCTCGACATCCTGCCGGCCGTCAAGCGCATGGGTACGCCCGTAATCGCGATGACCGGCAAGCCCGCTTCGCGCCTGGCGCAGCTGGCCGAAGTGCACCTGAATATCCGGGTCGACAAAGAGGCTTGCCCGCTGAACCTGGCGCCGACCACCAGCACCACCGTGACGCTGGCGATGGGCGACGCACTGGCCGTTGCGCTGCTCGACGCGCGCGGTTTCCGCGAGCAGGATTTCGCGCTCTCGCACCCGGGCGGCGCGCTTGGCCGCCGCCTGCTCACGCACGTACGCGACGTGATGCGCAGCGGCGACGCGATTCCCCAGGTGGCGCCCGATGTGCCGCTCGCGCGCGCGCTGCTCGAGATCAGCCAGAAGGGCATGGGCATGACCGCCGTGGTCGACCCGGACGGCCGTCCGATCGGCGTGTTCACCGATGGCGACTTGCGGCGCCTGATCGAACGCCTGCACGATTTCTCGAACATCCTGATCCGCGACGTGATGCATGCCAACCCGCGCAGCGTGCACCCGGAGCAGCTGGCGGTGGACGCCGTCGCCGTGATGGAAGAATTCCGCATCAACCAGATGCTGGTGGTGGACGCCGACGCTCGCCTGGTGGGCGCGCTGCACATCCACGACCTGACCCGCGCGAAAGTGATCTGATATGAGCTCTCCGTTTCCCATCCTGGCCCACATGCAGCGCGCCGCGCGCGTGAAGGTCATGATCTTCGACGTCGACGGCGTGCTGACCGACGGCAGCCTGACCTACGGCCCCGATGGCGAAGTCACCAAGACCTTCAACGTGCTCGATGGCCTCGGCATCCAGCTGCTCAACAAGACCGGCGTGCAGACCGCGATCATCAGTGCGCGCCTGTCGCCGATCGTGGTCAGGCGCGCCGCCGACCTGGGTATCTCGCACGTTCATCAGGGCATCCATGACAAGCGCATCGGCTTTGCCAAGCTGCTCGAGGCCACCGGCGTCACGGCCGAAGAATGCGGCTACATCGGCGACGACGTGATCGACCTGCCGCTGTTGATGCGGGTCGGCTTTGCGGTGGCGGTGCCGTCCGGCCACCCGGACGTGCAGCAGCGCGCGCATTACGTCACCAAGAATGGCGGCGGGCGCGGCGCGGTGCGCGAAGTGTGCGACCTGGTGATGCGCGCCCAGGGTAACTACGAACAGGCGCTGGCGCCGTACTTCGCGTAAGGACCGGGCATGGCCTCCACCTACAAACGTACCGCGCATCGCTGGAACCTGCTGGTGGTGATGGTGGTCGGCGTGTTCTTCGCCTTCGGCAGCTTCTGGCTGCTGCAGCTGATGCAGTCATCCGATCCCGACGCCCAGCTGGGCGGCCCGCCCAACGAGCCCGATTACATCGTCGAGAACTTCTCGTTCCTGCGCATGACCGAAAACGGTCAGCCCAGCTACCTGATCTCGGGCAAGCGCCTCGAGCACATCCCGCAAGGCGACGTGTCGTATGTCGACACGCCGCTGTTGCGCGGCGTCGAACCGGGCCGCCCGCCGATGACGGTGAATGCGAAGAACGCGCGCATCTATCACGAAGAACACCGCGTCGAGCTGCTCGGCGACGTCGACCTGCAGCGTCCCAAGACCGCCGCCGCCGAGGCGCTGCGGGTGCGCACCCAGGCGCTCACCGTGCTGCCCGACGAAGAAATTATGAAGACCGATCAGCCGATCGACATGCAGCTCGGCGCCGCCACCGCGCGCGGCACCGGCATGGTCGCCAACAACGCGACCCAGCAGCTGCATTTGTCGGGCCGCGGCCAGATCGTTTATCCGCCACGCGCGCGCTGACCGTAACCAGCCGGCGCCACGCGTCAACCAAGGATTCGCATTCATCATGAAAAAATTATTTGCTGCCGCTGTTATCTCCCTGCTGTCGCTGACGGCGTCGGCCGAGCGCGCCGATTCGCTGAAACAGGCGGTCATCGACTTCGATTCGGGTGACCTCAACGAGGTCGCCGGTGTGCGCATCGTCAGCGGCAACGTGGTGCTGCGCCGCGGCACCCTCGAGCTCAAGGCCGACCGCGCCGTGATCAAGGAGTCGCCCGAAGGCTATATGAGCGTGACCCTGACCTCGGCCCCGGGCAAGGTTGCCACGTTCCGCCAGAAGCGCGACGGCGGTCCCGATCTGTGGATCGAAGGCCAGGCCGAACGCATCGAGTACGAAGACCGCGATGAACTGGTGCGCCTGTACACCAATGCCGTGGTCAAGGAACTCGAAAACAAGCGCCTCTCGAACCAGATCTCGGCGCCGTTCATCGCCTATGACAACCGCAAGGAAGTGGCCACCGTGCGCAACGACGCCAGCGGCCAAAGCAAGGTCGGCGGCGGACGCGGCACCCTGATCCTGGCGCCCAAGCGCGCCGCTCCGGGAGCGGCCCAATGACGGCAGCGATGGCGCAGCAGGAAGGCGGCAGCACCCTGATCGTCAAGGGACTGCAAAAGAGCTACGGCAAGCGGCTGGTAGTGCGCGACGTGTCGCTGCAGGTCGAATGCGGCGAAGTGGTGGGCCTGCTCGGCCCCAACGGCGCCGGCAAGACCACCTCGTTCTACATGATCGTCGGCCTGGTGCCGTCCGACGCCGGCTCGATCGACATCAACGGCGTCGACATCTCGAGTCTGCCGATCCACCGCCGCGCGGTGCTGGGGCTGTCTTACCTGCCGCAGGAAGCGTCGGTGTTTCGCAAGCTGACGGTCGAAGAAAACATCCGCGCCGTGCTCGAACTGCAGAAGGACAACGGCAAGCCCTTGTCGAAGGCGCAGATCGACGAACGGCTCGATACCCTGCTGGCCGACCTGCAGATCGAGAAGCTGCGCGAGAACCAGGCGCTGTCGCTGTCGGGCGGCGAGCGGCGCCGGGTCGAGATCGCGCGCGCACTGGCCACCAACCCGCGCTTCGTGCTGCTCGACGAACCGTTTGCCGGCGTCGATCCGATCGCGGTGATCGAGATCCAGCGCATCGTGCGCTTCCTGAAAGAGCGCAAGATCGGCGTCCTGATCACCGACCACAACGTGCGCGAGACGCTCGGTATCTGCGACCGCGCCTACATCATCAACCAGGGCGCGGTGCTGGCGTCGGGCCGCCCCCACGACATCATCGCCGATGAATCGGTACGGCGCGTGTACCTCGGCGAACACTTCCGCATGTAGTGATGAAACAGTCCCTGCAACTTCGCACTTCGCAGCACCTGGCGCTGACGCCGCAGCTGCAGCAATCGATCCGTTTGCTGCAGTTGTCGACGCTCGAACTGCACCAGGAGATCGAGCAGATCCTGCACGATAATCCGCTGCTCGAACGGCTCGACGACCCGCTCGACAACTCGGTGCGGCTGCTGGCCGACGGCGCCATCAACAACGCGCCAGGCAGCAGCGAGGTGCCGCCGGCGCCGGGCCAGCAGGCCGAGGGCGAAGCCGCTCCGGCCGCCGCGGCAGAAGGCGAGGGCGGCGCCGAGCAGGAACACGGCGACAGCGAGATCGACTGGAGCAGCGGCAGCGGCGCCACCAGCAATGGCGACGACGAAGACGGCCGCCCGCAACTCGAGGCCTGCGCCGTCACGCTGCGCGAGCACCTGATGGAGCAGGTGCGCACCACGGGCCTGGACACGCGCGACCGCGCGCTGGCCGAGCTGGTGATCGATGCGCTCGACGACAACGGCTACCTCGAAGAGCCGCTCGACGAGATCCATGCGCGGCTGCCGGAAGAACTCGAGATCGGGATGGACGAACTGCGCTGCGCGCTGGCGCTGGTGCAGAGCATGGACCCGGTGGGCGTGGGCGCGCGCAGCGCATCCGAATGCCTGGCGCTGCAGATCCGGCGCATGCCGCGCGTGCCCTTGGTGACGCGGCGCCTGGCCTTGAGCATCGTCGAGGGCTACCTGACCTGGTTCGCGCAGCGCGACTACAGCAAGCTGAAAAAAGCGCTCGACTGCGACGACGACGATCTGCGCGAAGTGCAGGCCGTGGTGCGCCAGTGCAATCCGCATCCGGGTGCGCCGTTCGCGGCCAACGTGTCCGACTACGTGGTGCCGGACGTGATCGTGCGCCGCGCAAAGAACGGCTGGGCGGTGACGCTCAATCCGGACGTGATGCCGCGCCTGCGCGTGAACAACCTGTATGCGGGCCTGCTCAAGAGCGGCAAGAGCGAAAGCCAGATGGGCGCGCAGCTGCAGGAAGCGAAGTGGCTGATCAAGAATATGCGCCAGCGTTTCGACACCATCCTGCGTGTGGCCGAGGCCATCGTCGAGCGTCAGCGCAACTTTTTCTCGCATGGCGCGGTTGCCATGCGGCCCCTTGTCTTGCGCGAGATAGCTGATACACTAGGTCTGCACGAGAGCACCATTTCTCGTGTCACAACGCAGAAATACATGCTGACCCCGCACGGCATGTTTGAGCTGAAGTATTTTTTTGGCAGCCATGTCGCCACCGAAGCGGGGGGAGAAGCGTCCTCGACGGCGATCCGTGCGCTTATCGCACAATTGACAGGAGCAGAAGACCCTAGGAATCCATTATCCGATAGCAAGATCGCGGAGATGCTCGGGGAACAAGGCATGGTCATTGCGCGCAGGACGGTTGCAAAGTACCGTGAAGCCCTCAAGATACCCCCTGTAAGTCTCCGCAAAGCCTTGTAACTGCGCCGTCCACACGAACTACGTGCTGCTTGCTTGCGGCGCCGGTGTGGATCACACGGCGCATCATCTTCAAAGGAGTGTGTATGAACCTCACAATCAGTGGTCACCATCTCGAAATTACCCCGGCGATCCGTGAATATGTTCAGAATAAGCTCGAGCGCATTATTCGCCATTTCGACCAGGTCATCGACACCCACGTGTTCCTGGCGATCGATAACCTCACTGAAAAAGAAAAAAGGCAGAAGGCTGAAATCAATGTTCAGGTGTCGGGCAAGACCCTGCACGTGGCCAGCGTCGCGCAAGACCTGTACGCCGCGATCGACACCTTGATGGATAAACTGGATCGGCAGATTCTCAAGCACAAGCAGATGCTGCAAGACCATAATCGAATGGCGATCAAACGCCTGCCTGAAAACGGCGACGCCGCTGAAGTCTGATTCGTAACGAATCCTGACGCAGGGCACACGAGCTAAGGGCGTCCAATCAGGGCGCCCTTTTTGCGTTTACAGGGCAGATTTTGCGGCTGCCGCGGCTTCGGTAAAATGCATGTTTTCTGTTACCCAAAACATCATGACCGACCACGTCCTGACCCGCATCGCCAACGGCGCCGGCATCATCACCCTGGATCGTCCCAAGGCCCTCAATTCACTGTCGCTCGACATGGTGCGCGCGCTCACGGCCACGCTGCTGGCCTGGCGCGACGATGCGTCGGTAGCGGCGGTCGTGCTCACCAGCAGCAGCGAAAAGGCCCTGTGCGCGGGCGGCGACATCCGCTTCTTCCATGAAGTCGGCGGCGCCGGTGTGCAAGGCGGCAGCGCGCTGCTGGAAGATTTTTTTACCGAAGAGTACGCGCTCAATCACCTGATCCATTGTTACCCGAAGCCGTATATCGCCCTCATGGATGGGGTGGTGATGGGCGGCGGCATGGGCATCGCCCAGGGCGGGCCCGATTGCGGCCTGCGCATCGTTACGGAGCGCACGAAAATGGCGATGCCCGAAGTGAACATCGGCCTGTTTCCGGACGTGGGCGGCAGCCATTTCCTGTCGCATGCGCCGGGGCAGCTGGGCAATTACCTGGGCTTGACGGGGCTGACGATCGGCGCGGCCGACGCGCTGTACGTGGGGCTGGCCGACGTCTTCGTGCCCGGCGACCAGGTGCCGGGCTTGATGGCGCTGATCGAGGCCACGCCGGGCGCCGAACTGTCAGGCGCGATCCGCGCCTTCGGCGCCGGGTTTGCCGGTCGGTGCGGCGCGGGCGAACTGCAGGCCCAGCGCAGCGCGATCGATGCTCACTTCGGCGCCGCTTCGATCGCGGCGATCATGGATTCGCTCGAGCGTGACGCATCGCCATTCGCACAAAAGGCGCTCAAGGCAATGCGCCAGCGTTCACCACTGCTGATGTGCGTGACGCACGAGCTGTTGAAACGCGGCGCGCTGCTCGATGTGGCTGCATGCCTTCGCCTCGAGCGTTCGCTGGTGCGGCGCAATTTCGAGCATGGCGAAGTGCTCGAAGGCATCCGCGCGCTCGTGGTCGACAAGGACAACCTGCCGCAATGGAATCCGCCGCTGCTCGAACAAGTGACGCCGCAGATGGTGGCGCGCTTCTTCGAGCCGGTCTGGCCCGATTACGCGCATCCGCTCAGGCACCTGGCATAAACAGCGTCATGCATATTCGTTTGTGCGTGACTTTCGCAGGGCCCAGTGTGAGCATCAGGCAAACTTGAACTGATGAGGACACGACGATGCGCCCGCACTTACGCTTCCCCCTGCTGCTGGTATCGATGATGTTGTGCGGCGTCGCCGCCGCGCAGGAGGGCCAGCCCGATTTTGCGCCGGCCCATTTCAAGGGGCCAATTGCCGGCGCTGCCAGCGAGGTGCTGGTGCTGGGCTCGCCCCATCTCTCGCAACTGCCAGACAACTTTCAGCCTGTGGCGCTGCAGCCCGTGATCGAGCGGTTGGCGACGTGGCGCCCGCATGCGATCGCGATCGAGGCGCTGTCTGGCGCGCAATGCGACTTCATGCGCCGCTACCAGCGCCGCTACAAGGACAGCATCGCTCCCTATTGCCCGGAGACGACAGCAGCGCGCACCGCCACAGGACTCGACGTGATGCAGGCAACCGAAGAGGCCGACAAGATGCTGGCGGCGTGGCCATCGACGCCATCCGCAGCGCAGCGCCGCCGCATGGCGGCCGTGTTCCTGGCCGGTGGCGAACGGGTGTCGGCCCTGGTCCAATGGCTGCGTCTGCCTGGTGGCGAACGCCGCGCCGGTGATGGCCTGGACGCGGTACTGGTCGACCAGCTGCGGGCACTGGCAACGCGCCGGAACGAAAGCGTACTGATCGGTGCACGCCTGGCCGCCCAGCTCGGCCATGAGCGCGTATTCGCCATGGACGATCACACCGCCGACAGTAGCGAAGACGACCAGCAAGCGTTTGGCGCAGCGCTGTCGAAAGCCTGGGACAACCCGGCCACCAGAGAGCGCGCGCAAACCGACAAGGTGCTTCACGCAAGACTGGATAGTCCGGACGGCGTGCTGGCGCTGTACCGCGATGACAATGCCCGCGGCAAGGGCGAGCTGGTGTTTCGCAGCGACTTCGGCGCGGCCATGAACGAGCCGTCAGCGCAGCGCTTCGGGCGCAAATATCTGGGCTACTGGGAAACGCGCAATCTGCGCATGGCGGCGAATATCCGCGACGTGATGGGCATGCGCCCGGGCCAGCGCATGCTGGTGATTGTCGGGGCATCGCACAAGGCGTATCTGGATGGGTATCTGCATCAGATGCACGATGTGCGGGTGGTGGATGCGGCGGCGCTGCTGCGCTGAGCTCAGCCAGGAGGCTCAGGCGAGCATCAGGCGCATCAAGCTGCCGGATTCTTCGGCTGCTCCCGATGCCGCACGATCACGCGCTCGGATTGGTTGAAATACGCGCCCAGGCGCTCGGCCATGTACACCGAGCGGTGCTGGCCACCGGTGCAGCCGACCGCCACCGTGAGGTAGCTGCGGTTGTCGGTCTTGAACGAGGGCAGCCACTTGGCGACGAAGGCGCGGATGTCTTCCAGCATCTCGGCCGCGCTCGGCTGGGCGTCGAGGAAGGCGATCACCGGTGCGTCGCGCCCGGTCAGCGGGCGCAGCGCCACGTCGTAGTAGGGGTTCGGGATGGCGCGCACGTCGAACACGAAGTCGGCGTCGAGCGGCACGCCGACCTTGAAGGCGAACGATTCGAAGAACAGCGTCAGTGGCGCATGCGCCAGCTCGGCCAGTTCCTTGATCCAGGCGCGCAGTTTATTGGCCGACAGTTCCGAGGTGTCGATCACGTGGCCCAGGTTTTCGATCGCCGACAGGCGCTCGCGTTCCTCGGCGATGCATTCGATCAGGGTGCGGCGCGAAGCCGGATTTTCGCCCGGGCGCAGCTCGTGCGACAGCGGGTGGCTGCGGCGCGTTTCCGAGAAGCGCGCCACCAGCGAATGGGTGCTCGAGGTCAGGAACATCACCTTCACCGAATGGCCATCCTCGCGCAGGCGGCGCACGCTCACCGGCAATTCGGCCAGCGATTCGGCGCTGCGGGCGTCGACCGCCACCGCGATCTTGCCGGTACCGGTCTCGTTGACCGTATTGACCAGCGCCGTCAGCAGGGCCGGCGGCAGGTTGTCGACGCAGTAGTAGCCTGCGTCTTCCAGAACATTCAGGGCGACCGACTTGCCCGAGCCGGAGATACCGGTAATGAGGACGATGTGCATGGGGCGAATGATACCGCAAGCGCAGGGGCAAGAGCACATCGCAAATGACGCTGCGATGCTCTTGACGCCCCCTTGATGCGTGTCAACATGACCCTGTAAAGACGAATTCTATTCGCTTAGTCAGCGCTCATCGCCTGGCGCTGGCGTTCCATGAATTCCTGCAAGGTGTCGATGCCGCGCAGCTGCAGAATGGTATTGCGCACGGCGGCCTCGAGCAGCACCGCGATGTTGCGGCCAGCCGCCACCGGGATCACCACCTTGCGGATCGGCAGGCCGAGCACGTCTTCGGTCGGGAAGTGGAAGGGCAGGCGCTCGACTTCTTCGTCCATCGCGCCGCGCTTGACCAGGTGCACGATCAATTTCAGGCGCATCTTGCGCCGCACCGCCGTCTCGCCAAAGATCGCCTTGATGTCGAGCAGGCCCAGGCCGCGCACTTCGAGCAGATTCTGCAGCAGTGGCGGGCAGCGGCCTTCGATCATGTTCGGGGCGATGCGCGAGAACTCGACCGCATCGTCGGCCACCAGGCCGTGCGAGCGCGAAATCAGTTCCAGGCCCAATTCGCTCTTGCCGAGGCCGGAGTCGCCCGTGATCAGCACACCCACGCCGAGCACGTCCATGAAGACGCCGTGCATGATCACGCGCTGCGCCAGTTTCTTGGACAGATACACGCGCAGGAAGTCGATCACCTGCGCCGCCGGCAGCGGCGTCGAAAACAGGGGAATGTTCTGCTCGTCGCAAATGGCGAGAATGTCGGGCGGGGTTTCCAGGCCTTGCGCGATGATCAGCGCCGGTGGGCCGCCGCCGATCAACTCGCCGATCACGTGGGTGCGCGAGTTGGATTTCAGGCGATGGTAATAGTTCAGCTCCTGATGGCCGAACACCTGGATGCGTCCAGGGTGGATCAGGTTCAGGTGGCCGACCTGGTCGGCCGCCGAGGCGGCGTCGCCCGCGATCTGGCGCTCGCCGCCGGGGAAACCCGCGAACCAGCCGAGTTGCAGGCTGTCGCGATTATCGTCGTACAGCCGTTGGATGGTCAGCGGAGTCTGCAGCATGGGCGGTGTCAGGGGAAGCGCGGCTCAATTGCCGAGCAGACAGTTTAACCCAGGGCCTGCAGACTGGGTTGCCAGTTGATGATGCGCTCGTGCACCGCCTTCGGATCGGCGTCGTTGGCGAGCGCCGTGCGCACCGCTTCGTCCGAGAACAGCTCGGCGATTTCGGACAGGATCTCGAGGTGCTGCTGGGTAACGTGATCCGGAATCAACAGGAAGAACAGCAGGCTGACCGGCTGGCCGTCGGGCGACTCGAATGGAATCGGCTCTTTCAGGCGCACGAAGGCGGCCAGCGGCGCCTTCAGGCTCTTGCTGCCCTTGATGCGTCCGTGCGGCACGGCCACGCCATGGCCCAGCCCGGTGGAACCGAGGCGCTCGCGCGCGAACAGGTTCTCGGACACGGTCGAACGGGCGATGCCGCAGTTGTTTTCGAAGATCAGTCCGGCTTGTTCGAAGGCGCGTTTCTTGCTCGATACTTCGATGTCGAGCTGCACATTTTCGAGCGAAAGGATTTTGCTGAGATTGGTCATGACATGAGTGCGATGCACTAGTGGGAGTGCTAGCGAGCACGGATTATAGGCCTGTTTCCGGCTCGAGACACTCGAATTCGCGACAGTACGCCATCCTCGCCGGACGCCCAACGCGCACCCGGCCAAATGGCATCAGAGCACCATGGATGCTCGTCAATTTCGTCACGCAATTTCTAAGATGAATTCGCAGCCCCTGCCTGCATTTGCTTGCCGGGCGGCGGATTCTCCGATTTTTGCACGCACTTTGCTCAAAGTTCAAGCAGCGCGGCAGGCGTGCTACAACGTCAATCAACGCTGCGTCACCCCAGATGCTGTCGCCAAAAAGGCACAGCGAATTAGCCGCATCCTGCCCCGGAAAGGGTATTTACTGTCGCGCGCCACGCAGATTCAGTGGTTTGCCATTGCTGAAATTGGCGCGCCACGGGTTGATATCAAGCCCGCCACGGCGGGTATAGCGGGCATACACTGCCAGCTGGCTCGGTTTGCACTGGCGCAGCACATCCATGAAGATGCGCTCGACACATTGCTCGTGAAACTCGTTATGTTCGCGGAAACCGATCAGGTATTTGAGCAGGCTTTCCTGGTCGATCTGCGGGCCATAGTAGCGGATCTGCACCGTGCCCCAGTCGGGCTGGCCGGTGACCAGGCAATTCGACTTGAGCAGGTGCGACACCAGCGTCTGCTGCACCGGACCTTCTTCGTGGTTGGCCTTGAGCAGCTCGGGCGAGGGCGTGTACTGGTCGATCTCGACGTCCAGCCGGTCCAGCAGGTCGCCGTCGAGTTCGCCCATTTTGAGGCTGCCGTATTGATCCGGATGGGTCAGCGTGATGTGGACTGGGGCGCCGAACGCGTTCGACAAGTCGTCGCGCAGCAGCGCCAGCAGCGCGTCCGGGCCGGCCAGGCGGGTCTGGTTGAACGAGTTCAGGTACAGCTTGAACGACTTCGATTCGACGATATTCGGCGAATCGGCCGGGGCCGTCACGGTCGCGATCGCCACCTGCGGCTTGCCGCGCATGTTCAGCCACGACAGTTCATAGGCGTTCCAGATGTCGACGCCGAAGAACGGCAGGGTGCCAGTCAAGCCGAGTTCGTCACGCTTTTGCTGGCGCGCGATCGGGAACAGCAGATCGGGCGCGTACTGGGTCTGGTAGGCCGACGATTTGCCGAGAGGAGATTGATCAGGAGTATTCATCGAAAGAAGCGCAGACGGGCTTATGAGCCCAAAAACAATTTATAGACGGGATTGTGACTCTCATCCCAATAGCGGTAGCCCAGCGACGCCAAAAATTGCTGGAACGCTTCCATTTCGGTCTTCGGCACTTGCAGGCCGACCAGGATGCGTCCGACATCGCCGCCCTGGTTGCGGTAATGGAATAACGAGATATTCCAGTTCGGCGCCATGCTGTCCAGGAAGCGCATCAGCGCGCCCGGCCGTTCGGGGAACTCGAAACGATACAGCAATTCGTCGTGCGCCAGCTGACTTTTTCCGCCGACCAGGTGGCGGATGTGCAGCTTGGCCAGCTCGTCGTGGGTCAGGTCGAGCGTCTTGTAGCCATGCTCTTCGAAGGTGCGCGCCAACAGGCCTGACTCGCTGCGGTTGCCCACCTGCACCCCGACGAACACATGCGCCTCGCTCGCATCGCTGATGCGGTAATTGAATTCGGTAACGTTGCGCGGACCGACCAGGGCGCAGAAATTGCGGAAGCTGCCGCGCTGCTCGGGCACCGTCACCGCGAACACGGCTTCGCGCGATTCGCCCAGCTCGGCGCGCTCGGCCACGAAGCGCAGGCGGTCGAAATTCATGTTGGCGCCGCACGCCACCGCGACCAGGGTTTCGCCGCGGATCGGCTCGCGGTCCATCTGGGCGCGCTCGATATACGCCTTGGCCCCGGCCACCGCCAGCGCGCCGGCCGGCTCGAGGATGCTGCGCGTGTCCTGGAACACGTCCTGGATCGCGGCGCAGATGGCGTCGGTGTCGACCAGGATGATCTCGTCCACCACTTCCTTGGCGATGCGGAAGGTTTCCTCGCCCACCAGGCGCACCGCGGTGCCGTCCGAGAACAGGCCGACGTCGGACAGCGTCACGCGCTCGCCGGCGCGCAGGCTGCGCGCCATGGCGTCCGAATCGACCGTCTGCACGCCGATGATGCGGATGTCGGGCCGGATCTGCTTGACGTAGGAACCGATGCCGGCGATCAGGCCGCCGCCGCCGATGGCCACGAAGATGGCGTGGATCGGGCCCGAATGCTGGCGCAGGATTTCCATGCCGATGGTGCCCTGGCCGGCGATCACGTCCGGATCGTCGAACGGGTGCACGAAGGTCAGGCGCTGTTCTTTTTCCAGCAACAGGGCGTGATTGTAGGCATCGGTGTACGAGTCGCCGTGCAGCACGACTTCGACGCTGGCGCCGCCGCGCGCCTTGACCGCGTCGATCTTGAGCTGCGGCGTGGTGGTCGGCATCACGATCAGCGCGCGGCAGCCGAGGCGGCACGCCGAGAGGGCCACGCCCTGCGCGTGGTTGCCGGCCGAGGCGCAGATCACGCCGCGCTTGAGCTGCTCGGGCGTCAGGTTCGCCATCTTGTTGTAGGCGCCGCGCAGCTTGAAGCTGAACACGCTCTGCATGTCTTCGCGCTTGAAGTAAATGCGGTTGCCAAAGCGCTGCGACAGCGTCGGGGCCAGGTCGAGCGGGGTTTCTTGGGCGACGTCGTAGACGCGGGCGGTCAGGATTTTTTTGAGGTAGTCGGTGGTCATGGTCGGAATAGAAAAGTCTGGCCAGCAGGGCTGGCAATCCGGACGACGCGATCCGTTCTGCTCGGGTGGGTGACCGTTGCTGGCAGGCGATACGGGGCGCTGGGTGGCAGGCTGGTCGTATCGTGTCGTTACGATAGGTGCGCTTCATTATAATGGAGCGATATTACTCACGCTCAAGCTTATGATCGAATCCGCAGTTGAATGGGTGCTGGCCCTCATCGCCGCACCAAGCATAGGCCTGACCTCCATCTTTATCGTCAGCTTCATTTCCGCCACGCTATTGCCGCTTGGCTCGGAGCCGGCCGTGTTCGCGGTCATCAAAGCCAACCCCGACATGTTCTGGCCGGCGATCCTGGTTGGCACCCTGGGCAATACGCTGGGCGGCGCGTTCGATTACTTCCTCGGCTACCGCGCCAAGGTGGCGTTCGCCAAGGAACGCCAGAGCCGCTGGTTCAACTGGCTCAAGCGCTATGGGGCCAAGACCATGTTGTTGTCGTGGCTGCCGGGCATTGGCGACCCGCTGTGCACGCTGGCCGGCTGGCTGCATCTGCCGTTCTGGCCCAGTGTGTTCTACATGGCGATCGGCAAGTTCATGCGTTACCTGACCATGACCATTGCCCTGCTGTATATCCCGGACGGGTTCTGGAAGTCGCTCGGCGACATGCTGACGCGCACCTTTGGCTGAACCCTGCGGGCGAGGACCGGCCCTGACGAGATATGCCATTCACGTGACTGGGCTGTACAAACATCGCCGCAAAAGAGTTGCTGGCGAATAAAGTTTCTAGATTATTCTTGGCACAAACATTTTGTTGCGTCCCGGAGAAAGGCAGACCGGGCATTGCCTGAGCGTGGTGCAACGCAATACGATAGAATGAACGTCCTTCGGGCCTGTCCGACTGTCGAATTGCCTCCCAGCCTGCACCCATGAACGCACCCGCACATATCCATACCCTGCTTGCCGACAACGCTCCCGCGCGCCTGCGCGAGATTCCGTACAACTACACCTCGTTCTCGGACCGCGAAATCGTGATCCGCCTGCTCGGTGAGTCGTCCTGGGCCTTGCTCGACGGCCTGCGCGGCGCACGCCAGACCGGCCGTTCGGCGCGCATGCTGTACGAAGTGCTGGGCGACATCTGGGTAGTGCGCCGCAATCCCTATCTGCAGGACGACCTGCTCGATAATCCGAAGCGCCGCGCCGAACTGATCGAAGCCTTGCACCACCGCCTGGCCGAAGTCGACAAGCGCCGCACCACGGTCGATGCCGAAGGTGGCGGCGACCCGATCGCCGCTGCCGGGCGCAGCGCCGCGGTCGAGCAGCTGCTGGCCGCCGCACGGCGCGCGGTGGACGACTTCGGCCGCGAATTCGCCGACACCTATGACTTGCGCAAGCGCGCCCAGAAGGTGCTGGGCGCCTACACCGACAAGCGCAACATCCGCTTCGACGGCATGCACCGCACCTCGCACGTCACCGACGCCACCGACTGGCGCGTCGAGTATCCGTTCCTGGTCCTGATCCCGGACAGCGAAGACGAGATGGCCGGCCTGGTCAAGGGCTGCATCGAACTGGGACTGACCATCATCCCGCGCGGCGGCGGCACCGGCTACACCGGCGGCGCGATTCCGCTCACGCCGATGTCGGCGGTGATCAATACCGAAAAACTGATCGGCATCGGCGAGGTCGAGATGACGGCGATGCCGGGCCTGGACCGTGAATACGCCACCATCCACACCTACGCCGGCGTGGTCACCCAGCGCGTGTCGCAGGCGGCCGAGAAGGCCGGCTTTGTGTTCGCGGTCGACCCGACCTCGGCGCATGCGTCCTGCGTGGGCGGCAATATCGCCATGAATGCGGGCGGCAAGAAGGCCGTGTTGTGGGGCACCGCGCTCGACAACCTGGCCTCATGGCGCATGGTCGACCCGAATGGCGACTGGCTCGACGTGACGCGCGTCAAGCATAACCTGGGCAAGATCCACGACGCGCCAACCGCCGAATTCCTGCTCGAGTGGCGCCATCCGTCGACCAAGGGCGCGCCCAAAGGCGAGCCATTCCGCACCGAGACGCTGACCATCGAGGGCAAGCGTTTTCGCAAGGAAGGCCTGGGCAAGGACGTCACCGACAAGTTCCTGTCAGGCCTGCCCGGCATCCAGAAAGAAGGGACCGATGGCTTGATCACGTCGGGCCGCTGGATCTTGCACAAGATGCCCAAGTTCACGCGCACCGTGGCGCTCGAATTCTTCGGCCAGGCGCGCGACGCGATTCCGTCGATCGTCGAGATCAAGGACTACCTCGACAGCCTGCCGAAGAACGGCGACCCGGCATTTGCCACGCTGCGCCTGGCGGGCCTGGAACACCTCGATGAACGCTACCTGCGCGCGGTCGGCTACGCCACCAAATCCAAGCGCGGCGTGCTGCCCAAGATGGCGCTGTTCGGCGACATCGTCGGCGACGACGAAAACGCGGTGGCGATCGCCGCCTCGGAAGTGGTGCGCCTGGCGAACACCCGCGTCGGCGAAGGCTTCGTTGCGGTCAGCCCCGAAGCGCGCAAGAAGTTCTGGCTCGATCGCGCCCGCACCGCGGCCATCGCGCGCCACACCAACGCCTTCAAGATCAATGAAGACGTGGTGATCCCATTGAACCGCATGGGCGAGTACACCGACGGCATCGAGCGCATCAACGTCGAGCTGTCGATCAAGAACAAGCTGCAGCTGGTCGACCAGTTGGCGGCCTACCTGGCGAGCGACCAGCTGCCGCTCGAGAAGAGCGACGACGCCAGCGGCGACGGCGTCGACCGCGACGAGATCATGGGCGAGCGGCCGATGCAGGCGCGCGCGCTGGTCGACCTGGTCGGCAAGCTCTGGAGCTTCATCCTCTCCAATCTCGACATGCCGCTGATCGAGGCGCGCAGCCAGCTCGAGTCGTTCGGGCTCGATCATCTGTCGGCTGCAATCGAACAGCGCCTGACGGTGCAACCAGATGCGCAGCTGTTCGACGTCGTGCAGGACCACACCGTGCGCGTGTCGTGGAAAGCGGATCTGCGCGCGCCGCTGCGCCAGATCTTCAATGGCGCCGCCTACCAATGCATCCTCGAAGAGACCACGGCGATCCACAAGCGGGTGCTGCGTTCGCGCGTGTTCGTCGCGCTGCACATGCACGCCGGCGACGGCAACGTCCACACCAACCTGCCGGTGAATTCGGACGACTATGCGATGCTGCAAGACGCGCACAAGGCGGTCGAGCGCATCATGAAGCTGGCGCGTTCGCTCGACGGCGTGATCTCGGGCGAGCATGGCATCGGCATCACCAAGCTCGAATTCCTGCTCGACGAAGAGATCCAGGAATTCCGCGACTACAAGGTGCGGGTCGATCCGGAAGGGCGCTTCAACAAGGGCAAGCTGCTGAACCTGGACGGCGCCCACGCCGACCTGCGCAACGCCTATACGCCGTCGTTCGGCCTGATGGGCCACGAGTCGCTGATCATGCAGCAGAGCGACATCGGCGAGATCGCCAACAGCATCAAGGACTGCCTGCGCTGCGGTAAATGCAAGCCGGTGTGCACCACCCATGTGCCGCAGGCGAACCTGCTGTATTCGCCGCGCGACAAGATCCTGGCCACGTCGGCCCTGATCGAAGCCTTCCTGTACGAAGAACAAACCCGCCGCGGCGTGTCGATCCGCCACTGGGAAGAATTCGAAGACGTGTCGGATCACTGCACCGTGTGCCACAAGTGCGTCACGCCGTGCCCGGTGAACATCGACTTCGGCGACGTCTCGATGAACATGCGTAACCTGCTGCGCAAGATGGACAAGCGCAGCTTCAAGCCGGCCAATCGCGCCGCCATGTTCTTCCTGAACGCGACCGATCCGACCACCATCAACGCCACCCGCAAGGCGATGGTCGGCCTGGGCTTCAAGGCCCAGCGCCTGGGCAACCGCCTGCTCAAGGGCCTGGCCAAGCCGCAGACCGCGGCGCCGCCGCCGACCACCGGCAAGGCGCCGGTGCGCGAGCAGGTGATCCACTTCATCAACAAGAAAATGCCGGGCAACCTGCCGAAGAAGACCGCGCGCGCGCTGCTCGACATCGAGGACGACAAGGTCATCCCGATCATCCGCAACCCCAAGAAGACCACGGCCGATACCGAAGCCGTGTTCTACTTCCCCGGCTGCGGTTCGGAGCGGCTGTTCTCGCAGGTGGGCCTGGCCACCCAGGCGATGCTGTGGGAAGTGGGCGTGCAGACCGTGCTGCCGCCGGGTTACCTGTGCTGCGGCTACCCGCAGCGCGGCGCCGGCCAGTTCGACAAGGCCGACAAGATGATGACGGATAACCGCGTGCTGTTCCACCGCATGGCCAACACGCTCAACTACCTCGACATCAAGACGGTGCTGGTCTCGTGCGGCACCTGCTACGACCAGCTGGCAACCTACGAATTCGACAAGATCTTCCCGGGCTGCCGCATCATGGACATCCATGAGTATCTGCTCGAAAAAGGCGTCAAGCTCGAAGGCGTGAACGGCACCCGCTACATGTACCACGACCCTTGCCACACGCCGATGAAGATGCAGGATTCGCTCAAGACGGTCAACGCGCTGGTCTCGACGGTCGACAACGTGAAGATCGAGAAGAACGACCGATGCTGCGGCGAGTCCGGCACCTTCGCCGTGACCCGTCCCGACATCGCGACCCAGGTGCGCTCGCGCAAGGAAGTCGAGATGGAGAAGGGCGCCGACAAACTGCGCGCCGATGGCTTCACCGGCGACGTCAAGATCCTGACCAGCTGCCCATCGTGCCTGCAAGGCCTGTCGCGCTACAACGACGACGCGAATACCTCGGCCGATTACATCGTGGTCGAAATCGCCAAGCACCTGCTGGGCGAGAACTGGCTGCCCGATTACGTCGCCCGCGCCAACAACGGCGGCATCGAGAGGGTGCTGGTATGACCAGCGCGTCTTTTGAGCCGGGCTGCGAATTGTGCACGCTTACCGCGCCCACAGCCTGGGCCGGCGAGCGCTTCAGCGTCATCGTCGTCGACGACGCCAACTACCCGGGCTTTTGCCGCGTGATCTGGCGCGACCATGTGCGCGAGATGAGCGATTTGTCGCAGGCCGAGCGCCTGCTGCTCAACGAGGCCGTGTTCAAGGTAGAAGAAGCGGTGCGCGAGGTAATGCAGCCGCTGAAGATCAACGTGGCCAGCCTGGGCAACGTGGTGCCGCATCTGCACTGGCATATCATTCCGCGCTACACCGACGATGCCCACTTTCCGGCGCCGGTGTGGGCGCAGGCAGCACGCTTCACCGATCCTGCTATCCTGGCGGCGCGACGCGCGCTGTCGAACCAACTTGGCGCCGCAATCGCGCGCCGTTTCAACTGAATAAAGAAGTCATCATGCAAAATCCAACCGAACTGACCCTCCACCAGAAGTCGCGCGTGCTCGACATCGCCTTTGAAGACGGCAGCGCATTCTCGATCCCGTTCGAACTGATGCGCGTGTATTCGCCATCGGCCGAAGTCAAGGGCCACGGCCCTGGCCAAGAAGTACTGCAAGTGGGTAAGCGCGAAGTCGGCATCGCCGATGTCGAGCAGGTCGGCAACTATGCCATCAAGCCGGTCTTCAGCGACGGCCACGATACCGGCATCTTCAGCTGGGATTACCTGTATGAGCTGGGCCGCAGCCAGGATTCGCTGTGGCAGCAGTATCTGGGGCGTCTGCAGGCGGCCGGCTACGACGAAGCCACCGGCCGCGCGCCGGGTACGCTGCTGCCAGGCGTGGCGGCGGCCAGCACGGCCAAATCGGGCGGCGGCGGCTGCGGCTCGGGCAGCTGCGGCTGCAAGTAAGTGTTGAGTGATGGGCCGCTTGGCGCAAGCGGCCCATCGCGTATGACTCCGTAAACGACAAAGAGCACGTCCTCGGACGTGCTCTTTGTCGTTTGCCTGCCCGTCAAGCGGGCAGCAAGCTTATGCCTGCGGCTGGATGTTCGCAGCCTGCTTGCCTTTTGGGCCGGTGGTGACGTCGAACGTCACGCGCTGGTTTTCTTGCAGCGACTTGAAGCCGGTGCTGTTGATAGCCGAGAAGTGCGCAAACAGATCTTCACCGCCGCCATCAGGGGTGATGAAACCAAAACCTTTTGCATCGTTGAACCATTTGACAATGCCAGTCGCCATTTTTTATTTCCCTCAAGAGTTATTTACGTTATTGCTTCGCAGGCGAATCGGAGGACTGGAACCAGCGAAACACTTGACGTTGCAAATTCGATTATAGAGAAGTTTTTTAAAATTTCAGCAAGATTTTAAAGATTTGTGAACATTTTTATACAAGCTATTCCAGCAGCAACTTAACCGGTGTAAAAGCCTCGCACAGACAGCGCTCAGAACGTCATAGGCACCCGCATCGTGAGCGTCACGTCCGGCGTGTCGCGGGTTACGCCGGCGCCGACCGCGATGTTCAGCGAGCGCTGGGGGCTGAGGCGGTACGAGAAGCCGAGCAGCAAGGTGCCGAGCTGGGTGCGCACCGAGCCGGGGACCGTGACGCCGTTCTGTTTCATGCGCGCGATGGTGCTGTGGTCGTAGCCCAGGCTGAGCGATGCCTTGTCGTTCAGCGCCAGGCCCATGCCGAAGTTAAAGCCGATCACGCTGCCAGGCTCGAGCGAGCCAAGCGGCTCGCGGTCGCCGTTGCGCACCAGGCGCGTGACGTCGTCGCGCTTGAAGTTGTGCAGGTAGCTCAGGTTGCCGAAGAAGACTGCGGGGTCGGACGGATAGAGCCAGGTCAGGCTGCCTTGCAGCGAGTGGAAGCCGGAGCCGGTTGGCAGCGACAACGGCAGGCCGGTGCCGGTCACGTTCTCGCCGACGCAGCGGCGGTCGCAGTCGGTGACGACCTCGAACGGATCGCGCCCGGTGCGGCTTTTATAGCGCAGGCCGCCGATGTAGTAGCCCTTGTCGGGGCCACCCTTGTTGAGCTGGTAGCGGCCGGCGACTTCGATGTCGCCCATCGCCTTGCCGGTGGTGTCGAACACGCGTTCGACGGCGGTGCCGGTGAACAGCTCGCGGCTGACGGTAGCGTCCGAACGGTACACGTAGGGCACCTTGAGCTCGACTTCCATCCGGTTGTTGATGCCGGTGCGGCCGGTGATCGAGGTGGTGAAGGTGTTGCGCTTGATTTCACGCACGTCCACCAGGCCGATCAGCAGCGCCGGAATCACCGTATAGCCGACCAGCGCCACCCGGTTGCTCGACGAATAGCCGAACTGCATCGCCGGCTCGAGCACATAGGTGCCGCGCGGCGTCAGCACGCCGGGCTGATCGAAGATCGGGGCGACTTCGGGCGGTTTGTTGGTGGTGTCGTTGCGCTTGTTCTGGGCTTGCTGCGGCTGCTGTTGCGCTGCCGCTGGCTGGCCCGGTGCAGGCATGGCTGGCTGGTCGGGACGCGGCTGCGCCAGCGCCGGCGCCGGCGCCCCGGTCAAGGCCGGTGGCAATACTGGCGGCTGGGCCACCGGCGCCTGGCCGGTCATGTTGCCACCCGTGCCGCGCTGCTGCGACAGCGTGACGCCATCGGCGCTTGCAGTCGGCAAGGCGAAAGGCGCGCCGTTCAATGGCGTCGGATCGGTGAGCGGGGAGTCTTGCGCCGCCAGCGCCGGCGCCGGCGCCGGCGCCGGCGCGCCTGCCGCGGGCGAGGCGATGGCCGGCGCCGGCTGCATGCGCTGCAGCTGCGCGCGCTGGGCGCGCAATTCTTCGACCAGCTGGTTGACGAGCGCGCGCTGCTGCGCCAGTTCGTTCTTCAGTTGCAACAATTCGTTCTTCTGTTCCTGGGCTGAGATTCCAGCGCCCGTTTCAGATGGTTGGGCGAGCACGGGCGGCGCCAGGAAGGCGGCCGCCAGGCCGGCGGCGCCGAGCCGCGCGACATGTGGGTGCATCCGGATTCTCCAGAGTTATGATTAAAAATATTACAAGCTTCCAACTGCCCGTACTACCCCTTCACGGATGGTTGACTGAAAATTCATGTCCTTCAACAACGACATGCTGTTGACCGTCGAACTGATGGTGGTGGCGGCCCGGATGTCCTGTCCATTGAGCGTGTTCTGCAGCAGCGTGGCGCCATTGTTGAGCGCGATGTCGCTGGCCACGAAGTTGTTGTTGCCGAGCTGGATCACCTTGGCGGCGCCGAGCGCATCGTGCGCCAGGCGCGCCTGTTCGGCGGTCATGGCCGACAGATCGGGAATCGCGATATTCGTGCGCGACAGCACTTCACCATTGACCGAGACCACGCGCTCGATGCCCAGTGCCAGATTCAGGCCGCCAGCGACCTCGAAACCGCCGCGCGCCTTGTCGAGCGTCTCGTGCGCTACCGGGGGGCCGAGCAGCGCAGGCGGCGTGGCGCCGCCGTCGGCCGCCTTCGCCAGTGGTGCGCCAACGACGGCGACGACAAGGGCCAGCAGGGCGGCCCGGGTTAAACGCGTCCAGCACATGATCATTCCTTTTAAAAGTCGCCCGGGCCGAACTTTGGCAGCGAGGCGCTGAGCTGGTCCTGGTGCATGCCGGTGCCGAGCGGCGCGCGTGGGGCGCTGCGCCAGTCTTCGGGCATGTTGAACGCCACGCCATCCTTGTGGCTGTGGATCACGAACAGCAATTTGTTGCGCCAGATTTCCTGGAAGCGCGCCATGCTCACCACGCGGTTGCCGGTGGACGGGTCGCCCAGCAGGATGCGGCCGTCTTCGGAGCCCTTGATCACGACAAAGTGGTTGAAGCCGCGGTCGGTGATCAGCACGATGGCCGGCAGTTTTTCGGCGATCAGCTTTTCGATCGGCAGCTTGAAGCCATCGGCGCGAAAGCCGCGCGTGGCCAGAAAGCGCTGCATGTCGAGCATCGAAAAGCCCTCCTTGTGGATTTTGGGCTGGTCGCCATTCGCGTACATCTGCTGGAACACGGTCTGTTCCGGCGTCGGGGTGTTGTAGTGATGCGAGAGCAGCGTCGCCAGCGCGGCCGCGCCGCAGCTGTAGTCGTATTCCTGGCGCGCGGTGCGCTTGAATTTCATGTCCTTGAGGCTGGTCACCGGCACATTCACGCGCGGCAGAATCGCCATGTCGAGCGCCGACGCCGTCACCGGCGCCAGCAGAATGCCGCTCAGCGCAGCGTTCAGTGCAACAATCTTGAGACCTTGTTTCATGCGTCGTTCCGCTTATTGCAGTTGCAGGTTGATGACGGTGGCGTTCTGGATCAGCACATTCGCGCCGCTGTTCTGGATCACGACCGGCAGACCCGACGCGCCCGAGAACGAGCCGTTGTCGATGATGTTGAAACCGGTGGTGACATTGGTCGCGCTGTTGTTGCCGACCGTCCCGCCCAGCGTCGCGGTGGCTTCGGTGAAGACGACATCGGCGCCGCCGCGCAAGTCGCCGAGCACGGCGCTGTCGGCAGTCTGGCCCCAGCCATTGGCCGGATCCGCATCCCGGCCCGGCGCCACGTGCACCGTCGACAGGAAGCTCACGTTCACCGGTAGTTTGGCCGGCTCGTCGGCCCGGGCCGCGAACGGCAGCGCAAGCAGCGCCGCCAGCAGAAGAGGGGTAATCCGTTTCATGATGCCTCGCTTGAAAACCGCCACGCGCAGCTGCCGCGTGGCGTGTCGCTACTGTTAAGTCGCGCCAGACATTCGCAGAATGCCTGACGCAGACTCGTTGGCCATTACTGGCCGCCGCCAACGGTCATGTTCGACTGCACGTTGACGCTTTGCTGGATCAGCGACGAGAAGCCGTTGTTCTGGCTGATGATCGAGATGCCGGCTGCCGATTGGGCGATGCCGCTCATCCTGTTCGACATGTTGAACTCGCCTGCGCTGACGTTGGCGGTGCCGCCGTTGCCGCCAGTGCCGGCGCCGCCGATGCCGCCAGTGCCGGCGCCTGCCGTCAGGGTGCCGCCGCTGCCGCCCGCGCCGCCGGTGGTGGCGCCGCTTGCGCCGCCTTCGCCGCCGGCGCCCGAAGTCGCATCACCCGAGGTGGCCGCACCACCGGTGGCCGAGCCGCCGGTCGCTGCGCCGCCGGCGCCGCCGGTGCCGGTCGATGCGGTCGCTTCTGCGCCCGCGCCGCCCATGCCGCCGGTGCCGGCCGTGCCGCCCTGGCCGGCCCCGCCCGCGCCGCCAGTGCCGGTCGCGCCGGCGCCGCCTGCGCCGCCGGTGCCTGCCGCACCCGAACCGCCCGCGCCTGCGGTGCCGGTGGCGCCAGCGCCGCCGGTGCCGGCCAGTGCCGCGCCATT
>Ga0265797_10003637_pt1 | contig 24530 bp, 21 predicted proteins | sample P2T30metagenome_FD_192433 | JGI IMG/M metagenome (GOLD analysis project Ga0265797, IMG submission 192433) | Plant litter microbial communities from East Loma Ridge, Irvine, California - P2 T30 | ecosystem: Environmental > Terrestrial > Plant litter > Unclassified | place: USA: California... | reverse complement strand
GAACTGTAGACAGAGCTGCCGCCGGAGCTGCTTCTATGTTCCGAGTACTCAGCATCTCTCATCACGGTCAGTAGGCTACCAGTCGAGTCTTCCCGCTGCTGCCTCGGCCTCGCAAACGTTGGATTGTTTGCCGGGCTGGGTATCTTTGACGTCTTCCGACTGTCACTCGTGCCATTCGACGTCGTGGGACTGGACTCGATGGGCGAGAGGTTCATGTGCGCAGCTGGCACATGTCGAGACAACTCCGGGAGTGCTGGCAAGGAAGCACTCTTACGAAGCATACTATCGCGGCTGATTGTTTCTTGGTGCATCGCTTCCATGGTACCCGCATCATCGCCGATCTCAAAAGAAAATCTTCGCGGTTCCAAGCAGGTATCAAGACTGAGCTGAGGTCTCATTCTGTTGATGAACCCCATGATGTGGGAAGGCTTGCGAACGTGAGTTGCAGTGTCTGCATTTGCAAAGTATGCATTGGTGGTGCGCTGTGCTTGTTGCCTATCCACATGAAGCGCATCCGTATCTTCAGTGGGCATTTGTGGGCGGAAGAGCTCGAGCAGGCGCGGCATGATAGATTCCGCATTTACACCTCTCTTGGACGAAATTGCAATCGCTATCTTGCGAATTTCATCAATGTCACCATCTGACACACGCTCGTGTGCTGGGCTGCTGGCGGAAATGCCCTTATCGCTAGCCTCGTCCGGCAAGAAATCGCCTGCGCAACTGAACGTGGAGGTGGTATCGTCGGATATGCTGACCCTTGGTTCAGCAACACACTGGAACTGGCTTTCGCTTTGCTTTCTCTCCAACATGGCTTGGTCTTCGAGGTATGAGGCCTGCAGTTGCGAAGTACTAGGCAGGTGAGGTGGTGGCGGTGTTCCGAGGTGTAGTTCTGCAAGGAGACTTGTCTTCGAAATCTTCTTGGTGAGCTTCTTCGACAGCTTGGCCATTTTGGCAGAAGGTGACTCGGGCCTGCTCTTCACAGTGGCTTTCATGGTGGCTACTGAGAGTTAGTCGCGCTGGTATTGGAAGGACATCTGTCAATATACCTCTCTGGCCACTCCACGAAGGATCTTCGAAACGTTTTGTCTTCTCTAAGAACTCGAAGACGGTCTCTTTGCCATCATCTTCATCATCAGGCGTGATCGCTTGTTTCCTTCTGCGGATGAGGCTATCCTGTCTCAACAGCGCGACTTCTGCAACGCCACGCTTGCCTCTGGCAATCACGAGTTCCAGTCTCTTCACTTCAGCCTTGTAAGTGCGTCTTTCTTCCTCCCACATGCATTCGGCTTGCTGTGTTGCCGATCGCTCTGCAAGACGACTCTCCACCTCTTCGGTGATCCTCCGTTCCAAGCGGTCCCGCTCGTCGGAAAGATCTCTGTAGGCTTCGAGAATCTGCAGCAGCGTGCCATTGTAGCCCGCAGGCAGAGCATCGTACGGTTGAGACATCAGGCGGCATGTTACGGGATCGGTCAGCTGCTCGGCGCTTGGATTGGGAAAGGTATCTTCGACGGCCCAAGAAGGGAACATTCTTGCGGGTCCCTCTGAGAGTACTGAAGTAAGTTCGGGCTCGGGTTTGCTGGTTGCAGCGAAAGGTCCTGATTGCGGCAGGTACGATGACAGCATTGGTCGCAAACCTCTTTTCGGCGTTGCAGGGCGATTGGACAAAGACGCTGCCAGAGCAGATGGTGGGCGTGGGACTTCTTGATCCAGCTCCACCAGCTCGGACATGGGAGTGCGAGACCTTGAAGGCGGAATCCTGCGACGCCATTGGGGAATTTCAGCCATTGCGGTGGCGCGGCGAGTTGACTGGGGTGGTGCAAAAAGCTCTTTTTGCGTTGTGAGCGTTGTGAGGAAGTGTGGGTCGGTCAAAGTGAGTGAGCGATGGACTGACGTCGAGCTTGAGCTTGAGGTCGAGTGAGGAAGGCGCCAAACAGTCGCGACTTCCCTCAACATTTACCTTCAGTCACCGGATTTGATCATCTCGAGAGACAAACACACATTCATGAAACATGATGGTAGCACTTCTCAGACAAGAGCAGTCATGCGTTCATACGTACAGCGCTCCCATAGTAAGGTCAGGAAATTGCGTCGCTGTCCAGATGCTTGTTGGCTAGCAGCAGTTGAAATCTTTCCCTGCAGTCATCCAAACTTATGTGTGCCATTGGCATAGCTATATTCATCAACAGTATTAAACACAGGACTCACGCGAACTTAATGAGTAGTGACAGGACATTGGTGGCCCTGTCCATATTAGTCAGATATCGTCTAATGCATCAAGTAATTGCACAAACTTGCGAAAGCTTAATGCTGAATTGTGATATGAAGTAAAACTTTCATTGTACTAATATTAGTCTAGACGACTCAACGGAACGAATAACTCGTTTCATGAATGTCGCCACTCTTCATGCACCGACGCGGACGGAAGAACCGACAACGGTATTTGGTAATGAGCAGGCAGTTCCCGAGAGAACATGATCTTGGCACGTAAAAGATAATCCTTCAGTCTGCCGAGCATGGGAATGGCTCGGCGCTGTACACACATATGCCTTGCACTCTAAACAAGCAGCGCTTTTGTTCTTGGGAAGATCCCGTTGGATGATGCAGAGAAGAAGGGAATAGTCGAATGTAACAAACCAGTAGTGAAAGGCCGGGTGTTGGAAATATTGGAAGGTTGAAGGATTCGGGTCTCATAGCCACTTCATCGGAGCTCCGCCAAAAACAAATTCGCAGAACTCAACGGTGCCGGCTCGCCATCGTAAACGCCCAGGTGTTTGTGAAAAGATCTTTCTCAGGTCGTCGTTTAAGCCGCATCCCTCTTGCCCTCCTTGACCTCCTTCTGCAGTGGTTGTCAGCGTCCAGTATCCGGTTGCGCGCGCGGCGGTGTCGAAACGTACCAGTGCCTTCATGGTGCCGTGAAGAGCATGCTTGTGGTTGCGGCGGAACTTGGGGTCAGTACCCTTGAGCGAAGGGTATCTGTTGGTCTTCGGCTTGTGAATGCTGTGTGCGCAATCGCGTTAGCCTCCGTGGTCTTATATCTGATGCGCTTCTCGCATTCTCCTCCTTCCAGTGGCCAGTCTATCGATTCGGGAGTTCGGCTTCGGAGGGTGGTCGTGGGTGGAATTTTGCGTACCCGTTCTTGTGAGCCTTCTTGCTCTGGTTGTGCTGCGAGCTGTTCTTCGACTCTGCGGAAAGTTAGTACGACGTCGGCGCTTTCAGCACCTGATTTCTGCACGTACTGGCCATTGCGACGGTTTGCTCGGGTCAAAGGGCTATGGGTCGGCTTCGTTTGGCGTGGGCGTCCAGAATCGGCTGCTTGACGTTCAAAATCGCGAAGCCGGGCAGGTGCGAGCGAAAAGTTGCACAGACCAGTCTTGGCGGGGCTAACACTTCGAGGGACGACTTCATCATCAACGACTGGAAGATGGAGGTGGACGTAGGTGAAGATTGCAACGACTACATGCTGGGATTTTGAGATACCGCTCTTACATGTGGAGACCTCTCATCTGGTTCTCCAGGGAATTCGACTCATGATTCCAAGGATTTCACAACAAATTGCCTTTTTCATTGAACCTCATACGGCAAAATATTGGATCTGCTGTCAACGTTAAAGACTGTCGAATAGCTTCGTAGTTTGCTTGATGGCTATCCGCCGTAGTCAACGTACTTCCAATCAACATTGAATGGTGTGCACAGAACGTCTTTATAGCCTCAAAGTGTCGCGCACGATGGCATAATCCCACAAAGTACTGCACATCCTCGGATCTGGCTATCTAATCGTTGGAGACAACATGTCGGCATCTCGCGAATACTCCGAAGGCAATCACGATGCCACAAAGTCAGAAGACAAGCCAACTCTGATCCCGTTCCCAGCCGCTAACGACGACTATCGCTACCTCCGCATTCGTACAACGATCCTCTGTGCTGTGTTCAATGCACAGCCTATCGATGTAGCAGAAATCGAGAGTGCTCGCGCCTGGCATGAGTAAGAATTGACTTGGTCCAATCCAGGATGTGAGACCCAGTCTGACATGAATATGTAGCATTGTCAGCCCCTGCAAACGCAGCGATGATCTCAAGACTCTCGTCGCCCCAATGATCAAACGGCCGATCCACCTCGACTACGGCGAGAATGTGCACATACATCCTTCGTGCTTCATCAACCGAGATTGTTACATTGCACATTCACCCGAGTGCACCGTCAGTATCGGCGAAAATACGATTGTGGGCGTGGGAGCTAGGTTGCTCGGTGTAACGCACCCAATCGACTGGAGAGAGATAAACGGAAGACGCGGCATGAGTTTGGCGGCAGATGTGAAGATTGGAAAAGAGTGCTTTGTTGGCGCTGGCGTGACGCTGCTGCATGTCTAGCCCTACCCTCTATTTTGGTAATTCGCTAATGCTATTCCACAGGGCCGGAGTGACTATTGGTGACGGCTGCGTGATTGGCGCAGGCTCTGTGGTCACCAGATCCATGCCTGCCTACCATGTCGTTATTGGCAGCCCGGCGCGCGCATATCAGAAGGTAGCGCCCGCTGTTCCCGATGCACCTGGCTTGATTTACGAGGTGAAAGGCGACCGCGTCGTTGTAGTCGGAAACAGGGCAAGCAAATTCTGGCTTTTCGGAGAATGTCCCGAAACTTCAGGCCAGGAGAAAAAGGACTCTGGTCTTCAGTCGTTGGGGTGGATTGGTATTTCCAAGGCCAGAGCAGCTGTGTCGCCTGGCGAACGTCTTCCGGCTGCAACTCAAGTATGCGTACTTGTCGCCGCCGTGGCGCTGTGGTATTGGCTGAGAACTTTAGTGTAGGCGTGGCGGCTTAGCGGGATGTCGTTTTAAGTTCCAGAAAGTTGCCCACTCTCATAATTATGCATTTCCCTCCCATTGCGAATCCAGCAAGCCTCGCTTCACTCCTCCACAACCATAGAGTCCTCCACGTCCTCCTTCTTCTTTTTGCTAACAAGAGGAGTTCCGTAGCCTGCGGCCGCCTCAGCTTCTTTCTGGCTGTAAGGCTCCTCCTTCAACGCCTTGACACGACGCTTGTGAGGCTTGGCCTTCAGATGCGCCTTGTAGTTGGCATCGGATTCGTAGAACTTGGCGCACTGAATACAGTAGAAGTCTCCAAACGCAGGGAGCTCCTCGGGAGCCTGAGTCTCGTGAAACTGCTCGAGGTGACGCTTGTTGTGAAGATCCTCATGAATCTGGTCGAAGTCGCGAGTGTGACGGCGAGTCTTCTTCTTGGAGTCGACTCCACGGATGGCAGGCATTGCAGCGGCGGATATGGATCGTTGATGATAAAGTATGTTCCAGGTGTCCGGTGATCAGGATGGAATCTCAGATCGTCGTACTTGCGTATTCCAGACCTTTGCGCCAGCGTCTAGCATGTGAAATCGAAATTTACGCGGGAGAACGGGAAGAAGACTCGGCAGAATCTCGGAACATGCCGACTTCAGGCCTCGTGTGAACAGACCAAGTCCAGATCAAAACAGTTGACCACGCTATCTTATAGTAAGGCGGAGACATGGCGGAATGCGGAAAGTCCATGTCGGCGTGGAGCAGCGGGAGATGGTCAAAACATGGTGTCAGCGTCTATCTATCTTCACGCCTGCTATGGTGATAGAGGACAACATGAAGAAAGACATGTCGACGAAAGAAATACCGCTGTGATGTGATAGCATGAGCGCCGCAGAACTCTCTAACACACCGCCAAGCCCGGCCCTTGACCGAGAAAATAATACGGCACCTCGGCGTCGCGACAGTAGTGGCTCAGATGATGCTGGTTTCCGAGTTGCTGCGATGTTGCATATGAAAGTTAGCCGCGGTTGTCAAACATCCGTGGCTGACACTGCCATTTGCCGGTCCACCGGAGCGTGCGGCGAGACCTAAGCCCAACCTGGACGCGATAGACGATTGTCAGATCACGTGTAGCTGAAGTGAATGTTCCAGTCAGCGACATCGCAGCGTGTACTGCTTATCTAAAGCAGACGAACTGTACTGCAAAAGACAGCTCTCGCTTTCACTTCCATCAAATGAACTTATCAAGCTCCGTCAATCCCTCAAATAACCGGTTAACCTGCAGAGCAGCGGCCGGCGTGACGAAAAACGGTAGGGTTGCCCACGGAGCCGATCGACCAATCACGCACGTGTCCAGTCCTCTGACACCGTCAAAGCTCGCCTAAAGCAGCCGAGCCCGCGCGAGCAGCTTCTTCTCCGCTGCTTTCTACCCACCACCACTGCACCACCACAACTCTCCTCTCCTCTTACCCAATCCCTTCAACACAACCGAAGGCTTGCTGCTGGAACTGCAAAGCCCTATACCACTGCTCTAGGACTCTCTACGAGCCAGCAAAGGGTTGATTCATCATGTTCTCCGCCAGAGCCGCAGCGCGGCAATTGGTATGTTATCCCATGTTATGCGCCTCCTATCACCATGGAGCGATAGCAGCAACTTCACGACGACGACGAACATCACGAACTAACTCTTTCTCTCGCACAGCCTCGCGCCCTTGGCCGTCGCACCTTCGCCTCCGTCCAAGATGCCCCTCTCTCCAAGAAGGTCGAGATGACCAACGCCGAGACTGGCCACTACATCAACTACCAAAAGATGAGCGAGAACCTGAGCATTGTCAGGTCGAGATTGAACAACAAGCCTCTCACCTTCGCTGAGAAGATTCTGTACTCTCACTTGGACGACCCTCACGGTCAGGAGATCGAGCGTGGCGTCAGCTACCTCAAGCTCCGCCCCGACAGAGTTGCTTGCCAGGATGCCACCGCCCAGATGGCTCTCCTCCAGTTCATGAGCGCCGGCATGCCCAGCGTTGCCACCCCTTCCACCGTCCACTGCGACCACTTGATTGAGGCCCAGGTTGGTGGCGAGAAGGATTTGGCTCGCGCCAACGACATGAACAAGGAGGTCTACGACTTCCTGAGCTCCTCTTGCGCCAAGTACAACCTCGGTTTCTGGAAGCCCGGCTCTGGTATCATTCACCAGATCGTTCTTGAGAACTACGCTTTCCCCGGTGGTCTTATGATCGGTACCGACTCTCACACTCCCAACGCCGGTGGTCTCGGTATGGCTGCCATTGGTGTCGGTGGAGCCGATGCCGTCGATGTCATGGCTGGTCTTCCTTGGGAGCTTAAGGCTCCTAAGGTCATTGGTGTCAAGCTCACCGGTCAGCTTAGCGGCTGGACTTCGCCCAAGGGTACGTTTCCCCACTCTTCCAGTCATTCAGAAGCTGCTATCTGCTGCATTGGACTGCTGAAATTGATCTGGGGGCATTGAGCTAACTTTTTCACTTTTCCAGACATCATCCTCAAGGTTGCTGGTATCCTTACCGTCAAGGGTGGTACTGGCGCTATTGTCGAGTACTTTGGCCCTGGTGTTGATACTATTAGCTGTACTGGAATGGCGACGATCTGGCAAGCTTATCTGAAGCTTTTTGGACTTCTGAACCTTCACTAACAGTCTCACAGCAACATGGGCGCTGAGATTGGTGCTACCACCTCGCTCTTCCCCTTCAATGATCGCATGTACGACTACCTGGCCGCTACCAAGCGCAGCCAGATCGGTGACTTCTCCCGCCAATACGCCCACGAGCTCCGCGAGGACAAGGGCGCCGAGTACGACCAGCTCATCGAGATCAACCTTTCTGAGCTCGAGCCCCACATCAACGGTCCCTTCACCCCCGATCTTGCCACTCCCATCAGCAAGTTCAAGGATGCCGTCAAGGCCAACGGCTGGCCCGAGGAGCTCAAGGTCGGTCTGATCGGCTCTTGCACCAACTCCTCTTACGAGGACATGAGCCGTTCCGCCTCCATTGCCCAGGACGCTCTTGAGCACGGCATCAAGTCCAAGGCCATCTTCACTGTCACTCCCGGTTCTGAGCAGATTCGCGCCACTATTGAGCGTGACGGTCAGCTCAAGACCCTCGAGGAGTTCGGTGGCATGGTTCTTGCCAACGCCTGCGGTCCTTGCATTGGACAGTGGGACCGCCGCGATGTTCAGAAGGGCACCCCCAACTCGATCATCTCCTCCTACAACCGTAACTTCACCGGAAGAAACGACGCGTAAGACCTTTTGCCCACATATCTCATCTGATCATGTACTGACTTTCGCAGCAACCCCGCCACTCACTCTTTCGTCACCTCCCCCGATCTCGTTGTCGCCATGTCTCTTGCCGGCACCCTGAACTTCAACCCGCTCACCGACACCCTCAAGGACAAGGACGGCAACGAGTTCATGCTCAAGGAGCCCACTGGTGCTGGTCTTCCCGCCAACGGCTACGTAAGCAAACATCCGATCTAACGTGCAGAAAACTTGTACTAACACCACAAACAGGATGCCGGTGTCGACACCTACCAGGCCCCTCCTGCGGACCGTGCCTCCATCAACGTCCAGGTCTCGCCCACCTCCGACCGTCTCCAGCTCCTTGACCCCTTCAACGCCTGGGACGGCAAGGATGCCCTCGACCTCCCCGTCCTGCTCAAGGCCCACGGCAAGACCACCACCGACCACATCTCCATGGCCGGTCCCTGGCTCAAGTACCGCGGTCACCTTGACAACATCTCCAACAACATGTTGATCGGTGCCATCAACTCCGAGAACGGTGAGGCCAACAAGGTCTACAACTTCACCACCGGCGAGTACGACGCCGTGCCCGCCACTGCCCGTGACTACAAGAAGAAGGGCATCCGCTGGGTCGTCATCGGTGACTGGAACTACGGTGAGGGTTCTTCCCGTGAGCACGCCGCTCTCGAGCCCCGTCACCTTGGTGGTCTTGCCATCATCACCCGCTCCTTCGCTCGTATCCACGAGACCAACTTGAAGAAGCAGGGTATGCTTCCCTTGACCTTCACCAACCCCGACGACTACGAGAAGATCCAGCCCCGCGACAAGGTCGACCTCCTCTGCACTGAGCTCGCCGTTGGCAAGCCCATGACCCTCCGTGTCCACCCCGCCGACGGCTCCGCCACCCACGACATCTCCCTCTCCCACACCTTCAACGCCGGCCAGATCGAGTGGTTCCACAACGGCTCTGCCCTCAACACCATGGCCAAGGCCAAGAACTAAGCAAGTCAAGAGCAAGGAATACACATGATTTTGACTGATCCAGTCTGGTAATTGCTTAATACGCTGTCGAGCTAGATATGAAGGAGCACTGAGATATACCCAAATCGGATATCTCGAGAGGAAACGAACGCAGAAGGCGTGGGGTTGTAGTACTGTGTATATGTTTTTTTACTGTTAGGCGAATGGGCATTGTACTTGTTCTGAAGAAACGATAAACTTAAAACACTTGCGCTCCATACATGTAAAGTGACATTTTCTCCCTCGGTGGACTTGAGTCGATTTTACAAGAGAAGCTTGCTGATACCAGCACTGATAACGAGTCGTACCGGTGAGATGGCAGGATGCTGAGAGTGCTCTCTCACTGGCACGTCTTTCCTTTTGACAGGCGGGGGTTTCTGATACCACCGCTGATCATCACGCACTCCGGTGAGACAGGAGTGTTTCGAAGGAGCTCTCTCACTGGTGCGCCTGTTCTTTCAATAAGCGAAGCTCGATGGTACCACCTCCAACGATCAATCGCTCCGGTGAGACAGGAGATTTCGAAGGAGCTCTCTCACGGGCGCACCTGTTATCTTCACAGGCGAAGCTGGATGGTACTACGTCTGACGATCAACCACTCCGGTTAAATAGCAACTTTCGCAAAGAGCTTTCTTGTTGACGCGCCTAGTATCTCAACAGGCGATGCTCAATGGTACCACCTCTAACGATCAATCACCCCGGTGAGATGACGACTCTCGAAAAAAGAACTCTCTCACTAGCATAGTATTTTTTTTCATGGGCGAAGCCCGATGGTATTACTTCAACGAATGATCACTTGGGTGAGACGACAGCTTTCGAGAAGAGCTATCTCACTGGCATGCCATGGTGTTCTGATGGGCAGATCTCGTTGGCATTACCTCCGAGACGCGATTGCTCAGTTGAGATATCAATGTTTTGCAGTGGCTCTCTCTCTCACTGGCGAACCTGTCATTTTGAGAAGTGAAGGTTACTTATATGATCTCTAGCGAGCACGATCACTCGGATGAGACTACGGCAATTAGAGCTAGCTCTGTCACTGGCACACCTAACATTCCAACAGGCGGAAGTTGCTGATATTACGTCTGACGAACGATCACTCGGTGAGCCAACGATGTTTTGAAACGGCTCTATCTCTCACCAGCAATTCCCTTCGTACGTGAACGATCGACGATAGTACTACAGGTCAATACTGCCTTCCTAAGAGATATCATCCTCCGGGTAGAGCACATTCTCATTGGCATCCATTTCGACACGTTTTTTCATCCGAACATATGTGTCGTCCATCAACAAGCTAACCCCTCCAAATTCCATCCATTGCGGCTGTCTATCCTCCGGGAAAGGCTCCATGTCGAATTCCAGAACCAAGCATGCCAGCATGAGCTTCAACGTGCTAACCGCGAAGAAGCGACCGGGGCTGCGAACTTAATGTCAGCATACTCTCACCAAGACTTGACCTCCACTCAACAACAACAACAGCACAACACAAACTCACCAAGCATGCTTTCCCAACCCGAAAGGCATATACCGATCAGAGATCTGTACAGCGCTGACTTGGCCCTTCTCCATCACGGTGGTCTTCGTTGATTTTTCACTCCCTCCGGCCACCTTCTCACAATACCTAAACGGCCGGAAAGAATCCCAATCATCGCCCTCGCCAGCAAAGCTCGACCTCTGCATCAGCCGCGTATGCATAGCGACGTGCGAGCCCCGAGGTAGGTACGTTCCATCAGGCGTGTAGAGGCCTGCGGGTGCAACGACTTCGCGAAGCATCGAGTCGTCGAATGCTGGGTGAAATCGCAGGGTTTCGCGGAGAACGGAGTCGTGGAGGTGCATTTCTTTCGTGAGAGTTGGGATTTTGGAGACTTTTGGTAGTGTTTGTGAAGCTTCGGTGCGGAGGGCTGAGAGGGTTGCGGTGCTAGAGTGGTGGGTGAGGAGGGTTGTAATGAGGGTTGTGAAGGTTGTGGTTAGGGTGTGGGTTGCGAAGAGGTTGAACAAAACGAGCTTGTTGGCGAGATGGCGAGGTGACATTTCGGCAGTGTTGGTACTGCGAGAGGATTGCTCAACTAGCCATTGCATGAGGTCGTTCGATCGATCGATTCTGTTCGCTGGTAAGGGCTCTCCTTTGGCTTTGGCGTCCTGGATCAATTGTAGACGTCCTGCTACTTCAGGCTCAAACATGGCGACGACCCTTCTTCTCCAGTACCATGTCGGCAGGCTCAAGATAGGCTTGATGAGTCTCTGAAGCGGTCCCGGAATGAACGATCGGAAGATCAAGCCAGTCAGTCCGAAGCACATCCACCACTTCGAGACAGCGTGGAAGTATTCCTCGCTCCGACAGACTGGCAGACCAACGATGATCCGGTTTGCAACGCCACATACGGCCCTTCTCACAGCATCGTTGACCAGAACCTCTTTCCATCCGTCTCCGACATCACGGCCGTTGCAGAAGTGTATGTCGAAAGCATGGCGAGTTTCGTCCAGAATCTCGGGAACGCAAGCATTGATCTGTCTTGTCAGGTCTCTTCGGATCACTGTGAAATCGTGGATGAAATCGTTACTGGGTCCGGAGGCGAGCCATTCGAGGCCCAGGACTTCGTCTTGCACTTTAGACGCTGCGATGAGGTGTTCGGGCTGGTGAGCAAGCCATTCTGCGTGCTCAGGCGGCAGGACGACAGAAGGCCAGTGGAGCGAAGGTCGTACGAAAGGCTTGCCTTTGCTGCTGTACTATAGCAATTCTTTAGCGCAGCCATGGTAAATAGAATCGAAAACAGTTATGTCAGCCTACATACCTTATCCCACCCTTCTTCGAGATTCCTCCGCTCGAATTTCAAGGCCAGTAGGGTGCATTTTAGCTTTGACCACCAGGTATTCGATTGTTGTCCAACCCAAGGGACGTCTTTGGGGGCATAGGATATCCGGTGCAATTGAAGCGGTATGAGGACCAGCAGGGGTGCTGTGACAGCTGCGACAATGGCCAGTGCGACACCGGTGGCGCCTCTGGTGAAGGTGTAGTAAAATATGTCAAGGTACGACGTGCCTGGTGGAATCAGTCTGAGAAACATGACGCGCGAATCCTGGTCTGATTTCCCTGGTGAAGAGATGTTCCCGCCGACTTGTGTTGTATTGGGAAGCTGCAGTCAGGGAGGACCAAAAAGTAAGTATATGCTGATATTATAGAGATGCATAGTAGTAAAGAGTTGAAAGTACTTGTTAGGCAACTGAGACACGATATACTGTACGAGAAAACACCAACGCAGGCTGCTATATTCCCTCGGCGATGTCTGGCCTCCGCGCCTCCTCAGGTGATACTACGGCATCATCTGTAAAGATGACATGCGACGCCCGACATGCGAGGGTTTTGCACTTGGCGAAGGAGCAGCTTTGTTCGAATGCAGGAACGCGACTGGAACACGAGCTGCGCAATGTGCCAAGGTGAGGTGAGATCTCGGCTCGGTGGTTAAAGCTGACCGAGAGCCGATTTGTTCTCTTTCATTCCGGTTTCACCCGCCCGTTTTGCTTGTCGTTGCACGGCGGCTGTTGGTATCCGATCTGTCAAATATCATTGTATGAGAGGTCAGAGAACCAGGCGTTTCGTCGATATCTACCAACATCTGATCACATCAATACCAGCTTCAGTTGCTTCGTAGCAAGCTTCCCGGACTTCTAAGTGCGAGACAAGATGGGCGCTTCATCGGTGACATCCTGGTACTGCACTGTGTATTCCGTTTCCCGCATGATACTCAGTCCAATTGGTTCTCTACCAGAGGAACTATCCTCTCGGGTCGATGGTGTTGACTCGCGTATCGACGTATGGTAATCATCCGAGCAATACGCCGCTCTCGACACGATCGACTTGTCTTTTGTGCCAGGTTGCGAGCCGTTGTTGCGGCTGCTTCTCAATCCTGCTCGGCTGCTTTGATGCATCGAATAACTCTCAGGTCCAGCATTCAACGTGAAACCGAAACCGAATCCAGAGTTGAAGCTCAGAGTTAGGGCACGCAGGGCCAGAAAGTGACTGGTCAATAGTGCGTACGAAGCTTCGATGATCATCCAGATGAGTACGAGTGAGCTATCGAGGCCGAGGTCACCTCCGCTGCGGCATAGCCGTTGGGTATAGATCAGGCGACCGATTGAGATCCCTATGATAGGCAGGCGAAGGTAGAATGCGCCAAGTACGGCAAGCTTCTTGTTCGTGGGCATCTGCAGGCTCCATATCATGTGGACAGGTAGTATGAGCAATAGGAGCTCAGTGAGAACATCGAGTACCGTCCAGATTTTCCAACGCGATGACTAATGGGTATCAGTATTTCTGCTGATCTACAAATGTGGTACAATTTGCGCACCTGAACAGAGCAAGCAGATGAGCCAGATGAGGGAGAAGCCCAATAGTGCTCTGGCTCATGCGGCCAGCCGCAGGTCAGAAGCAAGACCGATGTCAATGCTATGATGGCCATGCATGCAAGGCATATGCGATAGAGCCAGATCTGACGACTGTCTTTTGTAAGACGTAACAGAAAGGCGATGACACTGCTCTTGGACAGGTATAGCGAGATCGTGAAGGTGAGAGTCGATGCAATCGATGCCTTTACTTGATGGTCAATGGAAATCCATGGCTTGATTGCACTTTGAGTCGTAGAGACCAACCCGATTGAACGAAGCTACGTCGTGTGAAACTTCGATGTACTGCCATGGCTTGCCGGCGCTATGTTCGAGAGCAACGTAATTCGCTGCAAAAAATCCAAGGGTCGAAAAAGTAGCTGCAGCAATGACCAGGTCGTCGATCCCGTAGATGCCACGACGGATCCAGCCTCGAAGAATGGCAGAGCATAGAGTGTATGCTACACACAAGGTGTTGGTGAAGTTGAGCGTGTCCTCGAAGCCGAGGCGGCCTTCTCGGTGAGTCTCCGCCATCATTCCGCGATGCACGAGAAGAACGTGGAACTGCGAGTGCGCGGTTGTTTATCCCAAGGGGTTCAGACGATGGCGGAACATCTCGCTACGGTCTGCCGGACGGCAATAATGAGCGTGCACTCACTTCCTGCGGCTCCCACGCTATACGGCTTAATGAGGGCTTCCTGCAGCCCAGCAGGAAGGCAATCCTACCCAAAAAGCTTGACACACGCCATTTCGACAGCCTCAACATGAAGCATGGCGTGGTGCGGCAGCCTTTTGTGTTGAGAGTGAAAACGACAGTCCTCGTCTGGTGGCAATTTTTGCACCCGCTCAGCCCTGCCATGTCGTCCACCTGGCGAGAAGTATGTACGGCATCGGTACGAATCAGTCGTCCGGGCCCGACCGAGTGCTCTCAAGCTCCCACGAGTAGCAAAGAATGTGTCGAGGTGATCTCGCTTCGGTAATGTTGAAGAGACGGCAGGGTTCGGGGGACCGTGGAAGGATTGTCTCCCCGTTCCATCGCTTCGCCTTTTCCGGTCTCCCGCAAAGGCTTGGACACGCTTGTTTCGCTTGTGCCCTTGCTTAGCTCCACACACTCCCACCCACCCACCTACTTAAACGAGCTACATACTGTTACATTGATTATTGAAGCATCTCGTTGGACGTTGATACACATCCACTCTTGTGTGCATGGTCACAGCACTCCGCGCTTGAGATGGATTGAGGGGCCACCTCCACCAAGCCACAGGCCAGCTCACAGCTGTTCAGGCACATGGGAGTATGAACTGCATTGCCCAAGTCTCTTCATCATTATGAGCATGCTACCGAGGTGGCTAAACTCGGCTACAGTGGGTGGGCGAAGAGACTGTGTTGGTGTGCATCCTGCCGTGCTTTAGACCGGCCTCTAATGCAACATACTATCAGAACCCTCCCATGGCCCATTATTACCAGTAGCGACTGCATCCAGCCCTGGCCTTTGGCACTCGCGAACAAGCCTCGGTCAGTACTGCCGAAATATCCTGGGCCAGTATCTTGCTTTGATCGTGGGTTACTTTCCATTCTTCTTGCGTTTCGCCTCCCATTTTGTTCGTTTCACCTGCAGCATCTTCGCGTTCCGCTGCAGCACTTCTCTTTGAAGCCAGAGCCGCAAAAATGAACAGGAAGGAACAAGGCGATAAGCTCTCCATCCATGAGCTTCAAGACTACAATGGAGCCGAATTACAAGATGACGATCTCGTCAAAACCAAGGGTGGCACATCAACAGACAAGGACGACATGCGCAGAATGGGCCGCACTCAGGAGCTCCGCGTGCGTCCTTGACCCTCTCTTCTCAAGTCAGATTACAACTATTGCTGATCATCAAGGCAGCGTAACTTCAAGTTCGTCAGCATCGTAGGCTTTGTCACCATCCTACAGGCAACATGGGTATGTGTTTCAAGATCAAACTCTCATAGAAAGCGAACCTCCTGACTGACAAAAACAGGAATGTGTTCTCCTTTCCAATTGGTCTGGATTATTGAACGGGTATGCCTGATTCGGGACGTACACAAGACCACCAGTGCTGATCTCAATGTAGTGGCACCGCTGGTCTTATTTGGACGACTATCATCACCTGGCTGTTCATGCTCGCATTAATCGCATCAGTGTCTGCATCTCTCACGTTCACTTTGTTTGATCTTCGGCTGACAATTCTACTAGTGCTGAGATGGCCTCGATGGCTCCTAACAGGTGATTTCTTTCTCTGCGTGTAAATATCAGCATGTGGGAGTACACTCTCCAAGCTAACACTGTTCTTTAGTGGGGGACAATATCACTGGGTTAGCGAGTTTGCTCCTGCTTCTCTCCAGAAGCCGCTATCTTTCGCTGTCGGATGGTCGGCATCTATAGGATGGATCGCGGGCGTGCCTTCGTGTGCAACTCAGCTTGCTGGCATCATTCAGCAGCTGATTGCTACAGGCGATCCTGACACAGCGTTCTCGACTCAGTGGCAAGTCACGCTCCTCATGTTCGCATTCACCTTCCTGATCGTTGCGTTCAACATCTGGGGCGCACGCCACCTGCCTCTCGCTGAAGGAGTCATCCTCTTTGCCCACATCTTTGGCTTTTTTGCGTTCTTGATCATCTTCTGGGTGATGTCCGATCATGAGCCCGCCGACAAGGTCTTCACTGAATTCTACGACGGTGGTGGATGGGGATCGAAGGGTCTGAGTACACTAATCGGCCTGACAAGTGCTCTCTGGAGCTTTATTGGCGCTGACGCCGGCGCCCACATGAGCGAAGAACTCAAGGACGCGTCAAAAGATCTCCCCAGAGCCATGATGTGGAGCATCACTCTCAACGGTATCCTTGGTATCACCATGGTCATATCCTTTTGCTTCTGCATCAAAGATGTTGAGGCGTTCGTCAATGCAGTAAATTATCGTGACTTCGGCCCCAAAAACCATATGGCGCTTTCTAACTGGTTTGTAGGATTCCGGCTACCCAATCGTCGACGTTATATATTCTACCACTGGCTCTTATGCCGCGACCTGCGTGCTGATCTCGTTCTTAATCGTCCTGCTCTTTTTCTCGGCGGTCTCGACAGTGGCCAGCTCTTCTCGTCAAATTTGGAGCTTCGCAAGAGACCATGTAAGTCTGACCTGCCAGGAGATGATAACCAGATCATCGCTGACAATTCACAGGGATTCCCTTACTCTGAATGGATCCGCCAGGTCCAACCAGGCTCTGAGGTCCCCGTCAACTCCCTCATAGTGTGCCTCGTCATATCGCTTATCCTTGCATGCATAAACTTCGGGTCAGATGTGGCATTGAACGCTATCCTCTCCGTCAGCAACGCCGCCCTCTTGTTATCCTACATCATCTCGATCGGAGCCCTGCGTCTGCGCAGAATCCGAGGCGAGCCTCTTCCGGCCCGCCGCTGGTCCCTCGGCAAATTCGGCGGAATCATCAACGATACCGCTCTGGCCTTCCTTGTCGTCGCCTTCTTCTTCTCGTTCTGGCCGTCGTACGTGCTCATCGGCGATGCAACCGCTCTTGCGGATTTCAACTGGGCCGTGGTCGTCCTTGCTATCGTCGGAATTCTGGCATTCGCTTACTATTATCTTGGTGGCGGGAGGAATAAGTACGTGGCACCGGTCAGTCTTGTTGTCAAGGATTTGTGAGAGTCGAGCGCTCCTCTGGAGATTTGGACTGTTTTGATGCAGAGAATATTCGGCGCTCTGTGCCGGCACAATGAACACTAGTCTTCCGAGGCCACTCTCTCGTTGGCTATACTGTTTCTCTGGGTGGCGAAGACTTCTGGTACCACCACAATGGAAGATTGGCATCAATCGAGATAGCGCTTCTTGCGGAAGGCTTTCTCATCGGCCTTTCCACCAACTCCACGTACGAAGGTTGACGATACAACCGCGTATGGATACACACACCAGCGAGATAGCCGCGTCAACTACTGGTGCTCTCTTGGGCAACTTAGCAGCACTCCCGTACTACAGTCGCTGATACCACCGCATACAGATACGTGCATCAGTGAGATACTGTTATCCGGAAGCTGCTGTCTCATCGGTGATGACACTTCTTGTGGATGATGAAGTCTCTGGTACTACCGCAATGACACACCGGCACCAGAGACTTCAAGAGCATTTCACTTACAGTGTCACGTGACATGCCAGTATGGTGTTAGCAGGGTTAGGGTTATGATCTCAGAATATCACTGCTCGGTCTCCATAGCTCTTTGTCCCATTCTCTTCATTGAGTCGTGGTCGTAACAGACATTTCAAAGTGTGACGCTACCTATTGGATCATCTTTCTGTCATTGATGGCCAGATTTTTCGTTTTCCCGTCTGGTCAGGACGGAAACGGCCAATTCGAACCACTTTTCAAGGGACTTGTTAGATCTTGAGATACAACACCGTCAGTCCCCGTTATATGCATGGATTCGACCGACACGGTAAAGCATTACAACATTCTGATGAGTTGGTATACTGGAGAAATCGACAAAAGCCTTAAGATCGTCGTGAACTCGTCGTTGCAATGTCGACTGTCATGTGAGTAGGGTTAGTGTTGGGGTTCATCATGTGGCGGGGAATTGATTCTGACTCTCTCAAAGGCATTCCATCTCCCTTCACCAAACACCATCGCACCACCCACCTGGAATAGTCAAGAACTGCAGCAGGCGCTCACATGTCAACCATCGTCTCACACGTGTCTGCAAACCAGTGTTTCAGACTCAGTTACTGGATCACACCTCTCTAGGCAGTCCGGCTCGCTGGGCGGCTAAACGCTCAGGTACTTCATTGGCTGACGTGAACACGAAGACATCAGTCAATGAACGAGAAATGCCAAACCTCATGTAAGACTTAGAATACCACATAACATGTCGATAGGCCTTTGGAATACCGGCCGGGTGTTTCTGGCCCCGACCACATGGTGGGTCCTATTCATCTGCGACAACAGCATTGTCTATTGTCAACTATTTCTTTGACGTAGGCACCAGTCCTTGTCCGTCACTTTTCACATTCTTTCACCATGGCTTTCCTCTGTGAACGACAGGCGCCCATTGTAGGTGTCGGAGTCTTCTTCTTTGTTTAAACATTCAGTTCTTACACAACCAATCTCCCGGAATCATCAAAAGTACTCGAGACCGCGCCCTCTTTACGCTACCGCCATAGCAGAACGAATCGCTTGACGCGACCACACGAAACCAACAACAACATGACCAACTCCTTGTTCTCTTTCAGCGGCCTGCTGGCTCTCGCCGCTCTTGCTTCCAACACCTTCGCACACGAAGGCCACAGCGATGCCGTTGCTGCACCACCCAGCAACAGTACCTCATCATTAGGTTTTCCCTACACCCTCGTAGCTGATTACAGCGGCGACACCTTCTTCGACGGATTTATCACGTTTACGGGTCCTGATCCCACCAAAGGAAAAGTTCAATATGTAAACTCGACCTACGCAGCCGAGAAAGGATACCTAGCATTCAACCACCACGAGCAAGACAACCAAACCCGCGCCCGCATCGGTGTCGATTCAGTCGAAGACGCAACCGCCAACGGCAGGGACTCTGTCCGCTTGACCAGCAGAAAGACTTTTTCAGCCGGCACGCTCCTCGTCGCCGACGTCAACCACATCCCCGTCGGCCCTGGTCTCTGGCCCGCCATGTGGCTCCTAGGCACAGGCGGAGAATGGCCAAGTATGGGTGAAATCGACATCCTAGAAACGGTCCATGATACTCCCTACAATGCCATGACTCTGCACACCGCACCCGGCTGCACAGTCGACAACGTCACAACCGCTTTCACCGGCCAGTTGCAATCAACCAACTGCAACGAAAACACCGCATTCACAGGCTGCAGCATCCACAGCACCCCCAACACAACCTCCCTAGGCTCTACCTTCGCCTCCGCTGGCCACGCCTTCAACGCCCAAGGCGGCACCGTCTACGTGACCGAATGGACCCCTCTCGGAATCAAGATCTGGGCCTTCGCCCGCAGCACCGTGCCCGCTTCGCTGAACAGCGACAACCCCTCGACAGAGTCTTTCCCACCCCCTCTCGCGGCTTTCTCAGGAAAGGGCTGCGACTACGCGCAAAGCTTCCGCGACATGGTGTTGATCATCAACACGGATTTCTGCGGCGACTGGGCCGGTAAAGTGTGGGCTGAATCGGGCGCCCAGAAAGCCACCGGAGTCGACACCTGCGATGCGTATGTTGCACAGAACCCGGAGAAGTTCACCGAGGCGTTCTGGGAGATATCGAGCATCAAGGTGTATGCGAATGAGAAGATGCCCGGGGCGAATCCGGATATTGGGAAGGAGGGTTTCACTGCATGAGACGTGAGAGGATATGATATCCTTGGTTTCTTTTTTTCCCGCTTGATGTTGGATCTGCACTTTTCTTCCCCCCCCCCGCTCTTGTTAAACAAATGAGCGTTTTGCTTTGTAAATGAAACGATTGAATGACAGACTTTGTTCATACAACCCCATTTCCGTTCCATTTCATACCATTTCTCTGATCTCAGTTCTACCCCATAGATACCACATTCTAGCTCCCGGAGAGACCGCAGCAGAACGACGTACGAATCTCACTGGCAGCAAACCACATTCTCGATCAACCCAAGTCGCCGGTGCCACCCTTTGCGATCTTGTCCTCCGGTGAGATTAGCAGCAGAACGACGTGTGCATCTCACTGGCAGCACATCATTCTTAATACTCCAAAGTCGCTTGTACCTCCTCTTATGGTCTCGTTCACTGTTGAGGTATCGTCAATACGGCTCGGAAAATGTTGGACGATCTGACTGGCAACGGCCGTCTTTTGGATCCAACAGAGCCGTCGATACTGCCCCATGAAAACCCGTGTGCCGGTGAGATGACTCGACATGGTCTTAGTCTTGGACCGGCAGAATCTCAATGGTCGCACGCACCATCTTCTTTATGCAAAGAGGCCGCTGATACCATAGTGACGGCCAGCGCTTCTGAGATGCCTGCAATCGAAGACTATTCTCTCACTGGCGTGCTGTTTTGTCTGCTGTTCGAGACAGAGAGATAAAGGCATAGGCGATCCAAGATTTGCCAATGAATGTCAGTCGGATGGCTGAGAATTTGATTAGTAAAAGCCAATGTTCGCATGATAGGAATGTGTCGGCGCGGAGAAAAAGAAAGCACTTCAAGAGTGTGCAAATTCATTTGTATCTTTTCATTTTTTACAAACTCATCATATAGACGGAGTGCAGTTCTTCTTCTTCTATCATGCCTTACAGCCCAATGGGAAATCGTCCCATAGACGTCGGGAATGCACCAATGCGTACAGCAACGCCAGCGTATGCGAAACGGAAAACGGGCCATGAAAGTAAAAAGGGGAGCCAGGGAGACATGCAACCCCCGATCAGCCCAGACCACTCCTGCCAGTCCTCATGACCTGCTCGACAGGCGTGAGCATACCGCTGCCCTCCTTGCCGAGCGCGGTACCCTTCTGCCAGCCCATCTTCTCCATGAGCCTGTGGCCGAAGTTCTCTCTGCCAATCTCCTTCGCGCCGCCGCCGACGACATCGCCGTGCTTGAGGCCAGTCGAACTGGTGTCTGCGCCACGACCCTTGCCGCCTCTCTGGAACTTGGGGGTAGCGCCGCCCTTGGGCTTCTTGCCCTTGAAAGCAGAGTTCTTGAGGAAGCCCCTGTTCGACGCGGTGGTGACACGAGCAAACATGGCGTCCGTGTAGTCGGCAGTGCGGTTAGTCTTGTAGAGGACGGGAGCTCGGTTCTTGCCCGCACCGACGCTCTTAGACTTCAGGTTGAGGACACTAGCGATCTCGTGCAGGCTCTTGCGGTCGTCCTTGTCCATGGGAGGGAACGAGCGCGTGGTCTTTGTGACGTCCTGGAGGAAAATGCGCAGCTCCTCGTGAATCTGGACGGTGGTCATGCCTTGCTGGTACTTCATACTGAGATCGGCTTTGCCCTTCTTGGCCACGCCGGCGCCTAGCAGACCTGCCATGCGCAGCTCCTCGCGCTCGGCCTTCTTGAGGCGCTTCTTCTCGCGGTCGGTACTCCAATGGCCAAGCATCTCGTTCTTGAGCTCGTCATCAGAAAGTGCTTCCAGCTCGGGCGGCATCTTACCCTTGCGACCGCCGCGCTTGGGACGAAGTGACGGGCGCTCAAAGTCCATGATGTCGAATCCGGCATCACCGTACTGGTCGAGTGTGTCGGCCAGAGCCGAAGCACTGGGGAATGACGTGCCTCGCTTGTTGCCGCGCTTGACTGCAGACTTCGCGAAGGAGGACGAGGCAAGATCTTCCAGACCAGCCCTAGCCTCATCCACGTCGCCAACACCATCAACATCCTCTTCCATGAAGGCTCCGTCGTCGATCACGAGTTCATCACCAGGAATGCCCATCTCAGCCTGTTTCGACAACAGCCGAGCAATAGTCTCGTCATCCATTGCATCAATACGACGCTGGCGAAGATCTTCCTCGTCCTCCCACGCCTCTCTTTCGTTTTGAGCAAGAACGCTCTCCATTTCGGAAGAGTCGTACTCGTCATCGTCGTCTTCGTCTGAGATATCGTCAATGTCGAACCCAATCTCTTCTTCATCAGAGTCTGAATCAGTGTCCATCATGCGGAGCTCATCGTAGTTCCTGCCACGAGTACTCCTGTCCAAGACTTCATCCTCATCGATGGCCTCTCCGTCGATAACCATTGAAGGTCCGCCCTCGGCCGTTCTAAAGCTCGGGACCTCAACATCCTCGCCAAGTTCAAGCTGCCTTTTCAGGTTCTCCATGTAGTCGATATAAGCAAGTTCATCCTCATCGGTCTGGTCGGATTGCAAGTCTCGGAGGAGTTTGTTAGAGCGCTTGCGACCACGCTTTCCCCGTCTGCTTGCCCTCGCTTCCAGATCGGGTGCCGCAGCTCGGTTTACTGGCTTCGAAGAACTTGCGGCGGGGTCCTCTTCATCGACTGTTTCGAACTCATCGTCGATCTCTTGCTGAGTTTGCTTTGCGCGCTTCTTCGCGCGACGAGCTTCGTTCCATTCGGCTTGCAGGGTGGCAATAGTCTCTCCCGCGCCTTCGGATTCCTCAGCACCGGCGAACGCCACCTTTGTAGCCCTCGGTGCAGCGGCATCCCGTGCCTCTTTCTCAGCAGGCGAAGGATCGAAGTCAGGTCTTGGCATGCCTTTGTTCTTCCACCATGAACCTGGAGGTGCAGGGGTGAATTCCTCCGATGTCGACTGAAGTTCCTTGTTCCATGTGGGTTCCTTCTTTGCCCATCCCTGGGCCTCTGGCACTCGCGTGGGTTGTTCGGCTAGTAGCGCGGCAAGCAAGTCGTCTGTGACATGTGTATTGGCGGGTCTTGTTTGTGGCGCAGGAGCCTTGGCGGGAGCCATCTGGGTCGTTGACTTTTGACTGGGAATTTCTTGGCGACGGCTGGAGGTATCGCGAGAAGATACGATTGGGTCGTCGACTATCTTAGGCTTGTTACGACCGTGGAAAAGAATGACCTCTTCGCTTGAATCCGACGGAGTGGGTGATGCTGCTCGTACGGGAACTTTCGCTTTTGACTTGCTTGGACGACTCAATGAAGGATCGCCCTCGGTGTCAATGACAAACGACAGGACTTCCTCTTGAGGAGGCGTGGGCGGCTTGCTGGTATGTGCGGGCGTGGCGTCTGGAAGATCCATAGCTCCGTCCATGGAAGCGATGGGTGCCTCGACGTGCTCATGGATGTGCATAGCATCTGTGTCGCGAGTGATCTCGACGTCGGTGTCCGTGACGATCGTGTTGTCCAGCACTGAATCTTCGACCACAGTGTCTTCCATAACGTCATCCTCGTCGTCATCCTCTTCCTGTTCATTTTGCAACGCAGCGACAATCGCCTTCTCTTTCAATGGCTCTTCCTTCTTCTCGGTTGGCGTTGCGCTGACAAAGGCGATCGCCTGATGCCGCAGCTTCATACCGGCATCTCGAGGTGTGGATTCGCCGGAGCGCTGTGAAAAACCACGGAAGGTGGGCCCGTTGTCGTCGGAGTCTGGTGAGGGAGAGATTTAGTAGGTGGTCTTTAGCACGTATCCAAGTGCAAGGTGAGATTATGCATGTGACTGGGGGAGCGACGGACCATCATCGAAGCTTTTAGCAAACTTCTTCATCCATGCTGGCTTTCCAGTAGCAGGACCGTTTTGTGCCTTGACCTTCTGCTTTGCCCTGCCTTGTAGCTTGCCTCCCTTTTTCTTGGGCATGTTGGAGTGTTGTCACTGTGATGTCTTTTTCGTAGTGTGGCTTCGATGGCTCCAGGGTGTGGCAAACGTTGAAAGCGGCAGTGATGCGGCGATGAAGCACACAAAGGCGAATGCGACGAAGGAAACGAAGCGTGCGCGGTGAAAATAGATGTACAAGCGACGCAGCGCTGAGAAATGCGCGTTGTTGAAGAAGTGTGGGCGTGGTGAATGGCACCTGAGTGTCAGAAGTACAGCAAAGAAAGTCGTGTCGGAAGCACTGGCTGCCAACGAATGGCCGCCGCAATGAATGAGAGACGATGACGCCGGCCGCCAAATGCAGGGGCCAGCTTCTTATCGCTTATCGTGGCCGCGGCGGAGTGGGGGGATGATCGTCTCGGGGCTTGTCTGACTGCAGGCAGCTGTTGCGTGTTGCCCTCGATCCATCCATCACCTTAACACTCGGATGATTACCTACATACATCCTCCTGCCATGTCATACACTCGTCGTCTTGCTCGTTACCGTACCTGATCTCGCTGACTCTCTGTGAATTACACCGGTCTACAGCCACTCCATTTCCAAAGGACTGAACCTCCAGGCCCACCCCACACTCCTCGCCACGCACCTGAGCTCTGATCACGGGCACATGCTCGCCTCACCCTACTCTTGAACCGCATCCTGTGACCTACGCTATCCGCTACAACTCTACATCTCCGTCTCCAGTCTGTGTCCTCTTTTCGCTCTGCTCCCCTGCTAGGCTTCTGTTGCTGCCTCCACCGGGGCCAGCCAGCAAGGAACAAGCATGGCCAACAACGACTTTACCCGCTTCAGCAAAAAGGTCGTCCAGTACTTTTGGGAT
>Ga0265797_10003636_pt1 | contig 24530 bp, 19 predicted proteins | sample P2T30metagenome_FD_192433 | JGI IMG/M metagenome (GOLD analysis project Ga0265797, IMG submission 192433) | Plant litter microbial communities from East Loma Ridge, Irvine, California - P2 T30 | ecosystem: Environmental > Terrestrial > Plant litter > Unclassified | place: USA: California... | reverse complement strand
GGACGGCAATGTCAAGCGCGTGTTCGCGCGCGTGTTCGGCATCGACGCCTACCCCGGCCTGAAACCGGTCGAGGATGCGCTGTGGCGCCGCGCCGAGGCGCTGCTGCCGGCAAACGGCGGCATCGAATCGTATACCCAGGGCCTGATGGACCTGGGCGCCACCCTGTGCACCCGCTCGCGCCCCGATTGCGGCCGCTGCCCGCTGCAGTCGCGCTGCGTGGCCTTCGCCACCGGCCGTACGGCCGAACTGCCGGTGCGCAAACCGAAAAAAACCACGCCGGAAAAGCGCACCGCCATGCTGGCCATCGTCGACAATGGCGCCGTGCTGCTGGAGCAGCGCCCGCCAACCGGCATCTGGGGCGGGCTGCTGTCGCTGCCGGAAGTCGGCGGCCATGTGCCGCTGGAAGCGGGCCAGGAGCCGGTCTGTACGAAGGATGTGGCCGCGGCGGCCGGTGTGTTCGGCGCACTCGACGAAGTGCGGCCATTGACGCCGCTCGTGCATGTGTTCACGCACTACAAACTGCATATCGCGCCGTTCGCGGTGACGCTGGCGTCACGCGCCGAACTCGGTCCCGGACATCAGTGGTGGCCGCTGGCCAGCGTCCAGGACGCCCCGCTGCCGGCGCCGGTCAAGAAGCTGCTGCTCGACCTGGCGCGGCCCAGCCTGTTCGGCTAGCGGCGTCACGACGTCATTCCCGCGCAGGCGGGAATCCAGGTCCTGTGCATGTCACCGCGTTCACCGAAGTGGCTGTGCGAGCAAACTTGGATCCCCGCCTCCGCAGGGATGACGACGCTGACTGCAGTTTCCATCGTAGGGTTGGCGGCTACGCCGCCGACGCGGTGATGGCTGGCCGTCAGATCATCCGGCGCGACACCGGAACCGATAACAGTCACCGCGTCGGCGACCAAGCCGCCAACCCTTACCTAACCTCGGCGCTTCTCATCAAGCAATCGTATCGACCACCCCACCATCGACGCGCAGCGCCGCGCCGGTAGTGGCCGATGCCTGCGGCGAGCAGACATACACCACCATGTTCGCCACCTCCTCGGGCGTGGCCACGCGCTGCAGAATCGACGAGCTGCGATGCTCCCTGACGAAAGCGTTGGCAGCCGCCAGCGCGCTGGCGTGATCGCCACCCGGCGCCACCATCTGCTGCACGCCTTCGGACAGTGTCGGTCCGGGCAGCACCGCGTTGACGGTGATGCCGGTGCCAGCCAGGCTCTTGGCCAGGCCGCGCGAAATGGCCAGGTTGCCGGTCTTGGTGAAGCCGTAGTGGATCATGTCGGCCGGGATGTTCAGCGCCGATTCGGACGAGATGAACACGATGCGGCCCCAGTCGGCGGCGCGCATGCCGTCCAGGTAGGCGCGGCTGGCGCGCACGCCGGACATGATGTTGACCTCGAAGAAGCGCGTCCATTCCTCGTCGGGGATGTCGGCGAACGGCTGCGGATTGAAGATACCGACGTTGTTGACCAGGATGTCGGCGTGCGGCTCGGCCGCCTTGAGCGCGGCGACGCCGTCGGCGCTGCCCAGGTCGGCCGCGACGCCGCGCACCTGGGCGCCCGGGATCGCGGCGCGCAATTGTTCCAGGGCGACCTCGACCTGGTCCTGCTTGCGGCCGGTGACGATGACGGTGGCGCCGGCGCGCGCCAGGCCAGTGGCGATCGCGTGGCCGATGCCGCGGGTCGACCCGGTGACGATGGCAGTCTTGCCGTGCAAGTCGATGTGCATGATGAATCCTTCGATAAGTGAGAAGACGTATCCTGGACTGCACTGCAGCGCATATGTCTGCGCTTTTTCAAGCAAACCACCTATCCGCCACACCAGTGCGGCAGCCTCGGCATGTCATTCCCGCCAAGGACAGACATGATGCTGCGCCAGCGCCCCGGCCAGGCAGTTCATCAGCCTGGCCTCAGAAATGATCGAGCGAAAAAATCCTCCGGTGCTCGCGGATCGCATACCGGTCCGTCATCCCGGCGATGTAGTCGGCGATCTTGCGCGCCTGCCGCATCGGCTCGTCCTGCACCTGGTAATCGTTCGGCAGCAGCACCGGGTCGGCCAGGAAGGCGTCGAACAGTTCGCGCACGATGCGGCTGGCCTTGACCCGCATGCGGTTGACCTGGAAGTGGCGGTACAGGTTGGCGTACAGGAAACGCTTGAGCGCCGTGGTCTCGGCGCGCATCGTGTCCGAAAAGCGGATCAGGGGCGGCGCCGCGCGCACGTCGTCGATGCTGCGGGGATTGGCGTCCGCGATCAGGCGCGCCGAGGTGTCGACCAGGTCGGCCGTCATCGCCGTGATCATCAGGCGGATGGTTTCGTACAGCGCGCGCCGGCCCTGCAGGCCCGGGTACTGCTGCTCGACCTGGCGGCGCAGGCGCGCGAACAGGTCGACCTGCTCCATCTGCTGCATCGTCAACAGGCCCGAGCGCAGGCCGTCGTCGATGTCGTGGTTGTTGTACGCGATCTCGTCGGCCAGGTTGGTCAGCTGCGCTTCCAGGCTGGGCTGGCTGCGCTCGATGAAGCGCTGTCCAAGCTCGCCCAGCTGGCGCGCGTTGTTCAGCGAGCAGTGCTTGAGGATGCCCTCGCGCGTCTCGAAGGTCAGGTTCAGCCCGTCGAAGGCGCCGTAGTGCTCTTCCAGGTGGTCGACCACGCGCAGGCTTTGCAGGTTGTGCTCGAAGCCGCCGAAGTCCTGCATGCACTCGTTGAGCACGTCCTGGCCCACGTGGCCGAACGGCGTGTGGCCCAGGTCGTGCGCCAGCGCGGTCGCCTCGACCAGGTCTTCGTTCAGGCGCAGGCTGCGCGCCAGCGTGCGGCCGATCTGCGCCACCTCAATGCTGTGGGTCAGGCGGGTGCGAAACAGGTCGCCCTCGTGGTTGAGGAAGACCTGCGTCTTGTATTCCAGGCGCCGGAACGCGGTCGAGTGGATGATGCGGTCGCGGTCGCGCTGGTATTCGCTGCGCGAGCCGGGCGGGCTCTCCTGGTGATGGCGGCCGCGCGACTGCGCCGAATGCGCGGCGTAGGGAGCGAGGCCGGCGTCGAAATTCATTGGGTGCACGCCGCCAGGGTCGAACGCAGCGCGTCCAGCGACGCCGTCGCGATCGACGGGCTGCCCAGGGGCTTGAGCAGGATGAACCGGATTTCGCCGCCTTCGTTCTTCTTGTCGACTTCCATCAGCTCGATCCAGCGCGCTTCGCCCAGGTCGGGCGCGCTGGCCGGCAGGCCGGCGGCGCGCACCAGCGCGCGCACGCGCTCCACGCCGGCGGGCTCGATCAGGCCCAGGCGCGCCGACAGGTCGGCCGCCATCACCATGCCGCAGCCGACCGCTTCGCCGTGCAGCCACTTGCCGTAGCCGAGGCCATTCTCGATCGCGTGGCCGAAGGTGTGGCCGAAGTTCAGTACCGCGCGCAGGCCGCCTTCGCGTTCGTCCTTGCGCACCACGTCGGCCTTGATCTCGCACGAGCGCGCGATCGCGTGGGCGATCGCCTGGGGCTCGCGTGCAATCAGCTTGTCGACATTGGCTTCGATCCAGTCGAAGAACGGCGCATCCAGGATGGCGCCGTGCTTGATCACTTCGGCCAGGCCGGCCGACAGCTCGCGCGCCGGCAGCGTGTCCAGCGTCGACGTGTCGGCGATCACGGCGCGCGGCTGATAAAAGGCGCCGATCATGTTCTTGCCGAGCGGATGGTTGATGCCGGTCTTGCCGCCCACCGACGAATCGACCTGCGACAGCAGCGTGGTCGGGATCTGCACGAACGGCACGCCGCGCATGTAGCTCGACGCGGCGAAGCCGGTCAGGTCGCCGATCACGCCGCCGCCGAGCGCCACCAGCGTGGTCTTGCGGTCGCACCGGTTCTGCAGCAGCGCGTCGTAGACCAGGTTGAGCGACTCCCAGTTCTTGTATTCCTCGCCGTCCGGCAGGACGATCTCGACCACCTCGCGCCCCAGGGCGCGCAGGTGCCCGGCCACACGGTCGAGGTACAGCGGCGCCACGGTGGTATTGGTGACGATCGCCACCTTGCGCCCGCCGATGTGGCGTTCGAGCAGCGCGCGGTCGTCCAGCAGGCCGGGGCCGATCGCGATCGGGTAGCTGCGTTCGCCGAGGTCGACGTTGAGGGTGATCTGTGCCTGTTCGTTCATCGATGTCCTTGCATGCCGCCGCGCGCGCGCCTGTTGCTGCGCCGCCAGCTGGTCCAATATGGTCTGAACCATCGATTGTACGTTAGGACGGCCGGTGTCGATGACCAGGTCGGCTATCTCGCGGTACAGCGGGTCGCGCTGGGTCCAGAGCTCCTCCAGCTTCGCGCGCGGGTCGGCGGTCTGCAGCAGCGGGCGGTTCTTGTCGTGGGCGGTGCGCTGCAGGATGCTGCCGATCGAGGCGCGCAGGTAGATCACGGTGCCGCGCTCGGCCAGCAGCGCGCGGCTGGCCGGATCGAGCACGGCCCCGCCGCCGGTGGCCAGTACCAGGCCCCGCTGCGCGCTCAGGTCGCGGATCACGTCGGCTTCGCGCCGGCGGAAGCACGCCTCTCCCTCGATCTCGAAGATCCACGGGATGGTGGCGCCGGTGCGCGCCTCGATCTCGTGGTCCGAATCGATGAAGCGCCGGCCCAGCTTGCGCGCCAGCAGCCGGCCGATGGTGGTCTTTCCTGCCCCCATCAGGCCGACGAGGAAAATATTGTCGTTTTTGGGATGTGGCACTACCAGACCCGCTCAAATGAAAAGACGGCCAGTATAGACTGGCCGTCCTCCGTTGCGGTCAAAAAGCGCTGCACCGGCCGGGCGCCGGCACGGGCTCAGCGGGCGCCGGCCACGTTCTCGTTGACGATCTTCGGCGTGATGAAGATCAGCAGTTCGGTCTTGCTCTGCTGGCGGGCGGTGGTCTTGAACAGATAGCCCAGCAGCGGGATGTCGCCCAGCAGCGGCACCTTGTTCACGTCGGTGCGGTCGGTCTGCTGGTAGATACCGCCCAGCACCACCGTGCCGCCGTTCTCGACCATCACCTTGGTCTTGACGCGCTGGTTGTTGATCGCAAAGCCGGCGCGGGTGTCTTCGCCCTTCGAATCCTTGGCCACGTCCACGTCCAGCACGACATTGCCGTCCGGGGTGATCTGCGGGGTCACTTCCAGGCGCAGGTTGGCCTTCTTGAACTCGATCGAGGTCGCGCCGCTGCTGGTCGCGTTTTCATACGGCAGCTCGACACCCTGCTCGATCACGGCGACCTGCTTGTCTTCGGTGACCACGCGTGGGCTCGAGATGATCTTGCCCTTGCCGTCCGCTTCCAGCGCCGACAGTTCCAGGTTCAGGAAGCGGTTGGCGGCCGACGAGAACAGCGAGAACGCCAGCGTCGGGGCATCCACGCCGCCGATGCCCGCGGCCGGCAGGTTGACCATCGTCGTGTTGTTGAAGCTGTCGTTGGTGTTGGCCACCTGGCCGGTGGTCTGGCCGACGCCGACCAGGTTGCCGCCGATGGCGACGCGCTCGCCGCCGACACTCCAGCCCGAATCGCCGCCGCGCAGGGTGCGCATGTCGGCGAAGCCCAGCTTGGCGCCGAGGTTGCGCGAGAAGCCGTCATTGGCTTCGACCAGGCGCGCTTCGACCAGCACCTGCTTCGAGGCGATGTCGGTTTTCTGGATCAGCTTGCGGATATCCTCGATCTTCGACGCGATGTCGGTCACGAACAGCTGGTTCGAGCGCGGATCGATGATGGCGCTGCCGCGCTTGGACAGCACGCGGTTGCGGTCATTGCTGTTGCTGTTCGAGGTGCCGTCCTTGTTGATGCCGAACACCGTCGAAAACGCTTCCGCCTTCTGGTAGTTGAGCTGGAAGATCTCGGACTTGAGCGGCTCGAGGTCGGCGATCTGGGCGCGCTGCTCGAGTTCCAGTTTTTCCTTGGTCAGCAGTTCTTCGCGCGGGGCAATCCACAGCACCGTGCCGTTCTTGCGCATGTCCAGGCCCTTGGCGTTCAGGATCACGTCCAGCGCCTGGTCCCATGGCACGTCCTTCAGGCGCAGGGTCAGGTTGCCGCTGACGGAATCGCTGGCGATGATGTTCAGGCCCGAGATGTCGGCCACGGCCTGCAGGGCGCTGCGCACTTCGACGTTCTGGAAGTCGAACGACAGTTTCTCGCCGCGGTAGCCCTGCGGGTTGTTGCTCGAACCCGGGCTGTTGCGGTTCGGGTCCTCGACCACCTTGCGCACTTCGACCACCAGCTGGGTGTCGCTCTGGAACACCGACTGCTCCCAGTTGCCGCCGGCATCGATGGTCATGCGCACGTTCTCGCCGACGGCGTCGGTGGTCACGCGCGAGACCGGGGTGCCGAAATCGGTCACGTCCAGGCGGCGGCGCAGCGTGTCGGGCAGGCGCGCGCCGCGGAAGTCGACCACCACGCCGGAGGCGGTCTGGCGCACGTCGACGCCGACCTGGTTGTTCGGCAGGTCGACCACGACCCGGCCGGCACCTTCGTTACCGCGGCGGAAATCGAGGCCGCGCAGCGCCGGACGGCCGCCTGGCGTGGCCGCTGCCGCGGTCGCCGCGGCGGCTGGCGCAGCGGTGGCGGCGGCCGGCAGGCCAGCCGCGTCGACCGGACGCGCCAGGCCGCCGCTGCCTTCGACGGTCACGATGATCGACTTGCCGTCGATCGCGGTGGCGTAGTTCAGCGGACGCGCCAGGTTCAGCACCAGGCGGGTACGGTCGCCGGCCTGCACCAGGTTGGCGCTGCGCACGTCGCCCAGGTTCAGGTCCTGTCCGGTCTTGCCGGTGGCGTTGGCGATCGCGCCGAAATCGAGCGCGATGCGGGCCGGGTTGGTGATCGCGAAGCCGATCGGCGGCTTCGCCATCGCGTCGCGCATGGCCACGTTGATGATCACGTTGCCGCCCTGCTGGTTGGCCGTGATCGATTCGATCGCATTGCCCTGGGCGCGCGCGCCGGTGGTGGCGCACAGCACCATGGCCATCAGCGCCAGCGTGGTGACAAGCTTGGGTGCAGACTTCGGCCCCTGGCCCTGCTGGGCCGGCGCGGCGAAGCGCATGAATGAATTGAACATCATTTACCGCTCTCCTTGTTTTGCAGCTCGATGTGGGCCATCCGTTCGACCCAATCGCCGGTCGCATCCTGCACCGTTTCCCGTATCTCGATCGCGCCGTCGCTTACGCGCACGATGCGGCCGAAGTTCTGTCCAATCCGTTGTCCCGTGCGCACCCGGTACAGGGTGCGCTCGATCTGCACCATGGCGTAGGCGATGCCGCCCTTCTGCATCGTCCCGACCATGCGCATCACGTCGAGCGGGAACTGCTCAAGCACTTCCTTTGGCCGGTCCAGGTCGGGCTGGTTGGCCATGCCGGGCCGGCCGGCGGCCTCGCCCAGCAGCTTGACCTGGTCGAACGGATCCATGGCCTCGCGCGAGTCGTAAGCGTATGGCACGAAGTTCTTCGGCTCGGCCAGCGGCTTGACCTTCGGGACCGTCTGTTTCTTGACCTGTTCCATCCAGGCGCGGGTCTCGCCCACGCCGCCGTCGCCGCAGCCGGTCAGCAGCAGCGCCGCCGCCAGCAGTGGCCATGTCGCGTGCATCTGCTTCATTTCTTGCCTCCCGACTTGGCGTTCTTGGCGTTCTTGCCCTTCTTGCCCTTGCCCTTCTTGTCGGCCTCGCGGGCCGCACGCTGCGCCGCGATTTCTTCCTGGTCGAGGTAGCGGAAGGTCTTGGCCACCGCTTCCATCGTCAGGCTGCCGTCCTTGGCGGTCACCAGCGACAGGTTGTTGAGCGTGACGATGCGCGGCAGGTGCGCCATGTCGGCGGTGAACGCGCCCATGTCGTGATAGCGCCCGCCCACCTTGACGTTGATCGGCAGCTCGGCGTAGTAGTCGCGCACCACTTCCTGGCCCGGCTTGAACAGCTCGAACTGCAGGCCGCGGCCGACGCCGGACTGGTTGATGTCCGACAGCAGCGCCGCCATCTCCGACTTGTTCGGCAGCTGCTTCTCGAGGCGCGCCACGTACTGGTCGACCTGGACCTTCTGGGCCTTGAGGGCTTCGAGGTTGATCGCCTGCGCCATCTTCGACTTGTACTCTTCGCGCAGCGCGACTTCCTGCTTGGCGCCGGCTTCCTGCGCCGCGAACTGGTCGTTCCAGTAGAAGTAGTAGCCGAGGCCCACCACCGCCGCCACCACGCCGGCTGCGCACAGCAGGCGCGGGGCCAGCGGCCACTGGCCGGGCTGGCGTCCCTGCAGGTCCTGGAATTGCGCGGCCAGTCCGGCGGCGGCTTCCTTGATATCGATGCTCATGATTTCACTCCGGCCGCGTCCTTGGCTGTCGGCTTGGCTTTCGCGTTCGCCTTCTCCTGCGACCTGGTTGGCGCGACGCCTTCGGCCGCGGCCTCGGTGTCAGTCTCGCCGGCGTTGTCGCGCGGTCGCTTGATCGACACGCCGAGCGTGAACTCGACTACCTTGCGGCCGCCCTTGCCCAGGGTCGCGGCGCGTACCTCGGTCAGGTCGGGACGCTCCAGCCATGGCGAATTGCTCGACAGGTTGCGCAGCAATTCGGCCACCCGCTCCTGCGACTGGGCCACGCCGCCCAGCACCACGCGCTGGCCGTCCTGCTTGACCGTGCGCAGCTGCACGCCTTCGGGCGTCTGGCGCGTCAGTTCGTCGAGCAGGTAGACCGGCTGGTTACGGTCGGCCTGGAGATCCTCGACCGCCTGCTGGCGGGCCTTGAGGGCCTCGATTTCTTCCTTCAGCGTGGTGATCTCGGCGATCTGCTTGTCGAGCTGGGCGCTGGCCTGCTTGAGTACGTCGTTGCGCTGGTTCTGCACCGAGATCTTGCTGGCGTTGTAACCGCCCACCAGCAGCACGATGGCGGCGCCGACCACGGCGCCCAGCGCCAGCAGGACGACGAACGCCGCCTGCTTCTGCTTGCGTTTTGCCTCGCGGTGAGGCAACAGGTTAATCCGTATCATCAGCCGAACCTCCGCATGGCGAGGCCGCAGGCGACCAGGTATGCCGGGCCGTCCTGGCGCAGCTGGTGTTCACGTACCGACGGGGCGAACTGCATGCCCGCGAACGGGTTGGCCAGCTGGCTGGCGATGCGGGTGCGCCCGGCCACGACATCGAGGATCCCCGGCAGCAGTGCGCAGCCGCCGGCCAGGTACAGCTGGTCGATCCGTGTGTAGGGAGTGGAGGTGTAGAAGAACTGGATCGCGCGGGTGACTTCCAGCGCCGCGTTCTCGAGGAACGGGGCGAGCAGGTCGGCGCTGTAGTTCTCGGGCAGGTCGCCGGCCTTCTTGCGGGTCTCGGCTTCGTCGAACGCCAGGCCGTAGGCGCGCACGATGTCCTGGGTCAGCTGGTTGCCGCCGAACGGCTGTTCGCGCTCGTACACCGTCTCGCCATTCAGGAGCACCGACACGTGGGTGGCGGTGGCGCCGATCTGGAACAGGGCCGTGATGCGGTCCTTGCCCAGCGCCAGCGAGCGCTCGAGGGCGCTGCGCGCTGCGTACGACTCGATGTCCATCACGGTGGCCGTCAGGCCCGCCGCTTCGGCCATCGCGACCCGGTCTTCGACCTTCTCGCGCCGCGCCGCGGCCAGCATCACGTCCATGTCGTCGGGCGAGTTGGCGGCCGGTCCGATCACGTCGAAGTCGAGGCTGACCTCGTCCAGCGCGAACGGGATATACTGGCTGGCTTCGGATTCGACCTGCACTTCGAGCTGGTCTTCCGACATACCGGCAGGAAGAATGATCTTCTTGGTAATGACGGCAGCGGGCGGCATGCCCAAGGCCACATGGCGGGCACGCGTGCCGCTCTTTTTCCAGACCCGGCGCACAGCATCGGCGACCTGGTCCATATTTTCGATATTTCCGTCAACGACGGCGCCGCGTGGCAGGGCTTCGGTGGCATACCTCTCCAGCCGTACTACGCCCTTGCCGGCGTCGGCCAGCTCGACCAGGCGGACCCCGGACGTGCTGATATCGAGCCCCGCCATCGGCGGAGTCGATTTACCCAACAAGGAACCCAGGTTTATCACCAAATTACTCCCTTAAATATCCCACGGTACTTACAAATTAAATGTCGTTGCACACCTGTTCAGACTAGTTGTCGTCAAGAAAACAGATGTTTATTTCTTATAAAAATCCGGCACTTACGATGAATCACCGAGTCAGATCGTAGCAACAAAAGATGACTGCGGACAAGATATTTCTATGGTTCAACATTGGAATCCGGCGTATATCCACCACACTGTGTGAATTCGTCACTAACGTAATATTGCCTTTGAGTACTATCAAGCCGAGGCGCGTATCAGTCACAAAACTGCTGTCTTATAATGAGACGGATCAACAAAGCGAAAGTCAGCATGAAAGAGAAACAAGCAGCAACGTCGACATTCAGCCCGAAGCGCCTGATCCTGATGAGCATTGCCGGCCTGGTCGGCCTGGGTGCCATCGGCGTACTGGTGCTGGTGTTTGCCCTGGCGATGGCCTACCCGAACCTGCCCGCCCTCGACACCATCACCGACTACCGGCCCAAGATGCCTCTGCGCATCTTCACTGCCGACAATGTCCTGATCGGTGAATTCGGCGAAGAGCGCCGCACCCTGGTGCACTTCAAGGACATCCCGGACGTCATGAAGAAAGCCGTGCTGTCGATCGAGGACGACCGCTTCTACGAGCACAGCGGCATCGACTACCTCGGCATCCTGCGCGCGGCATTCCGCAACGCCACCGGCGGTGCGCGCCAGGGCGCCTCGACCATCACCCAGCAGGTCGCGCGCAACTTCTTCCTGTCGTCGGAGCAGACCTTCAAGCGCAAGGCCTACGAGGCGATGCTGGCCTGGAAGATCGAGAAGAACCTTTCCAAGGACCAGATCCTCGAGCTGTACATGAACCAGATCTACCTGGGACAGCGCGCCTACGGCTTCCAGTCGGCGGCCCAGATCTATTTCGGCAAGGACCTGCGCGACATCTCGGTGGCAGAGGCGGCGATGCTGGCCGGGTTGCCGAAGGCGCCCAGCGCGTACAACCCGGTCGTCAATCCGACCCGCGCCAGGACCCGCCAGCAGTACATCCTGCAGCGCATGCATTCGCTGGGCTACATCACCGACGCCCAGTACGCCGAGGCGAAGGACGAACGGCTCAAGATCAAGGCCGACAGCACCGCCTTCGGCGTGCACGCCGAGTACGTGGCCGAGATGGCGCGCCAGCTGGTCTACGAGCAGTTCAAGGAAGACACCTACACGCGCGGCCTGAACGTGTTCACCACCATCACCAAGTCCGACCAGGATGCGGCCTACCTGGCGCTGCGCCGCGGCGTGATGGACTACGAGCGCCGCCGCCCCTACCGCGGCCCCGAGTCGTACGTCGAGATCCCGGGCGCCAAGGCCGAGGCCGATGAAGCGATCGAGGCCGAACTGGCCGAGCACCCGGACAGCGACAACATCATCGCCGCGATCGTGCTCGATGCGTCCAGCAGCAGCGTCAAGGCGGCCATCGCCTCGGGCGAGACGATCGCGATCAGCGGCCCGGGCCTGACATTCGCGCGCGCCTGGCTGTCGGACAAGGCCGCGCCCAACCGGCGCCTGCGCCGCGGCGCGGTGATCCGCGTGATGCAGGACGACGAATCGACATGGCTGATCACGCAGATGCCGGAAGTCGAATCGGCGTTCGTGGCGGCCAATACCGAGACCGGCGCGATCCGCGCGCTGGTGGGCGGCTTCGACTTCAACCGCAACAAGTTCAACCACGTGACGCAGGCCTGGCGCCAGCCGGGTTCCTCGTTCAAGCCGTTCATCTACTCGGCCTCGCTCGAGCGCGGTCTGTCGCCGGCGACCATCATCAACGACGCCCCGATCAGTTTCGACGCCGGCCAGACCGGCGGCCAGGCCTGGGAGCCGAAGAACTACGACAACCGCTACGACGGTCCGATGACGATGCGGCGCGGCCTGCAGCAGTCGAAGAACATGATCTCGATCCGCATCCTGAACAAGATCGGCGCGCGCTACGGCCAGGAATTCGCGACCCGCTTCGGCTTCGAACCCGAGCGCAACCCGGCCTACCTGACCCTGGCGCTGGGCGCCGGCGCGACCACGCCGCTGCAGATGGCCGGCGCCTATTCGGTCTTCGCCAACGGCGGCTACCGCATCAGCCCCTACCTGATTTCGAAGGTCACCGACAGCGACGGCAAGGTGCTGTCCGAGGCGCGTCCGGCGGTGGCCGGCGACGAGGCGAACCGCGTGATCGATGCGCGCAACGCCTACCTGATGGACAGCATGCTGCGCGACGTGGTGCGCCACGGCACCGCGGGCAAGGCGATGGCGCTCAAGCGCACCGACCTGGCCGGCAAGACCGGCACCACCAACGATTCGATCGACGCCTGGTTCGCCGGCTACCAGCCGAAACTGGTGGGCATCGCCTGGATGGGCTACGACAAGCCGCGCAACCTGGGCGCGCGCGAGACCGGCGGCGGCCTGGCCCTGCCGATCTGGATCGGCTACATGCAGAAGGCGCTCAAGGGCGAGCCGAATGTCGACCGCATCGTGCCGCCCGGCCTGGTGCAGCACGGCGCCGACTACTACTATGCCGAGACGCCGCCGGGCTACGGCGTCGAGACGCTCGACGTCGGCCCGCCGCCGGCGCCCGAGCAGCAGCAGGAGCGCGACGCGGTGAGGAACGAGTTGTTCTGATGGCGTGAGCTGGAAACGACAAGGGCGGCCAACTGGCCGCCCTTGTCGTTTGTGCGTGGAGATACGTACTGGCGTGGGGTGGACGGTTTACCGTCCACGCGTTCAACGTCCGCCAGCACATTGGCGACGCATGCATTGGACGCGTGGACGGGAAACCCGTCCACGCCACATCCTGCACGCATCATCGCCGGATCACCCCAGCGTCACCTTCGCCCCACCCTGCTCGCTCGCATACTGCGACAGCGACGCATAGAACTCGCTGTCGTCGCGGGTATTGCGCCATTCGTCACCGACGCGCTTGTAGTGGTAGCCGCCCGAACGCGCCGCCACCCACATCTCCTGCAGCGGGGCCTGGCTGTTGACGATGATCTTCGAGCCGTTGTCGATGAATTCGATCTCCAGCACATTGCCGTTGCGCTTGCACTCGACATCGACCACGTCGTCGTCGTTGAGGCGGTCGAAGGCGTCCTCGATCCGGCCCAGGGTGCGGTCGGCCAGGTCCAAAAATTCGGTTTCGGTCATGCTACACTCCAAAATCTGCTAATCAAACCGTGATTCTAATCGTGAAGTCCACCCTTGCGCTTCTTTCCTTGACGGCCGTCGTTGCAACGCTGTCCGGCTGCGGCCAGACCGGCGAGCTGTACATGCCGACGCCGCCCAACCGGCCGGCGCCCGCGCCGCTGCAGGTCGAGCAGCCGGCCCAGCCGGTCCCGTCGAACAACGCTTCCACTCCCGCCCCTCACCGCTGATCCCCATGCCGCATTTTTCCTACCAGGACGGCCAGTTGCACGCCGAAGGCGTCGCCCTGTCCACCATCGCCGAGCAGTTCGGCACCCCGACCTACGTCTACTCGAAGGCCACGCTGCTCGAGAACTTCGCCGCCTACCATGACGCCTGCCAGGGCCGCGACGCGCTGGTCTGCTACGCGATGAAGGCCAACTCCAACCTGGCCGTGCTGGACCTGCTGGCGCGCCAGGGCGCCGGGTTCGACATCGTCTCGGGCGGCGAACTGCTGCGCGTGATCGCCGCCGGCGGCGACCCGGGCAAGACCATCTTCTCGGGCGTTGGCAAGACCGAGGAAGAAATGGGGCTGGCGCTGCAAAAAGGCATCCTGTGCTTCAACGTCGAATCGATCCCCGAGCTGCACCGCCTGAACGACGTGGCCGGCAAACTCGGCATGCGCGCGCCGGTCTCGCTGCGCGTGAACCCGAACGTCGACGCCAGGACCCACCCGTACATCGCGACCGGCCTGAAGGCCAACAAGTTCGGCGTCGCCTTCGACGATGCGCTGGCCACCTACCGCACCGCGGCCGGCCTGCCGCACCTGGACGTGGTCGGCATCGACTGCCATATCGGCTCGCAGTTGCTGGACGACGCCCCGCTGCTCGAGGCGCTCGATAAACTGATCGAACTGATCGACACCCTGGACGCCGAGGGCATCCACCTGCACCACCTCGACATCGGCGGCGGCATCGGCGTCGACTACGGCGTGGCCGGCGACGCGCCGCCAGTGCCGGTGGGCGCCTATCTGGGCCGCCTGTTCGCACGCATCGACGCCTGGCGGGCAGCGAAGCACGACGGCGCCCCGATCAAGGTGATCTTCGAGCCGGGCCGCTCGATCGTGGCCGAAGCCGGCGTGCTGCTGACGCAGGTCGAGTACCTGAAACCGGGCGCCGAAAAGAACTTCTGCATCGTCGACGCCGCCATGAACGACCTGATGCGCCCGACCCTGTACCAGGCCTGGATGGGTGTGCAGGCGGTGGCACCGCGCGACGGTCAGGCCTTGACCTGGGACGTGGTAGGTCCGGTATGCGAATCGGGTGACTGGCTGGCGCGCGAGCGTGAGCTGGCGCTGGAGCCGGGCGACCTGCTGGCGGTGATGACCGCCGGCGCCTACGGCATGACGATGGCGTCCAACTACAACACCCGCGGCCGCGCGGCCGAGGTGATCGTCGACGGCGAACAATTGCACCTGGTGCGCCGCCGCGAAACGCCGGCCGAGGTGTTCGCGCTGGAAACGCTGATCAAATAAGGCCTGTCTACGGCATGGCCTGACGGATGAGGTCTTGCGCCTCATCAGGTTCGGGCGTGCAGTGGTTTGAGCCATATCAAAGCATCAATCGATCCCTGATCGTTGCCAATATCCCCGGCGTACACTTGGTGGCCTCATATGCACACCGGGTACGCGGAGGTGAATCATGGTCGAAGACGATGCAGTCGGCCCATCCTTGACGATTTCCGGGGGTGGCGGCGCCGACGTTCCCCTTTATCTGATCTCGTTCGACAAGCACGGCGACTGCATGGCGCCGCGCACGCGCGCCGCCCTGCTGGCCGAGGCCGCCAGCGGCCGCTACACCGACCTGCACATCTACTCCCACGGCTGGAACAATGTATTCGACGAAGCGGTGCGCCACTATGCCGAGTTCTTCACCGAATACTGCGGCCTGCGCCAGGGTAACGGGCTCGCCGGCGACAGCTACCGGCCCCTGCTGGTCGGGCTGATCTGGCCCAGCACGGCGCTGCTGGCGCCCGGTGAAGAACCGCCCCGGCTGGCGCGGCTGGACGACGTTGCGCCCGCCATTGGCGCGGTCGAACCCGAGAGCGCCCCGCTCGCTGCCGAGATGGCGCCGGACGACGCCCGCCAGCTGGCCGTACTGACCTCGAAGGGGCCGCTCGACGGGCCGGATGCGCTGGCGCTGGCGCAGTTGCTGGCGCCGCTGCTCGAGCGGCATGCCAATGGCGATGGCGAGAGCGCCATGCCCGCACCGGGCGCCGCTGCGCTGCTGCGCGACTGGAACAGCGCCGCGCTCGCCGCCACCGTCACCGCCACCGCCACGACCGACGCCGTGACCGACGCCGCCACGCCGGCCGACCTGACGCTGTCAGGACCGTTCTCATTCCTGAATCCGCGCGAACTGCTGCGCAAGGTGACCGTGTTCACGATGAAGGACCGGGCCGGTGTCGTCGGTTCGACCGGGGTAGCCGAGCTGGTGCGTGATGCGGTGGAGTCCAGCAAGATCCGGGTGCATCTGGCCGGCCATTCCTATGGCGCCAAGGTGGTCCTGGCCGCGCTGGCGCGCCTGCCGGCGCCGCTGCAGGTGACCTCGGTGCTGCTGCTGCAGCCGGCGGTGAGCGCGCGCTGCTTCGCCGAGCGCATTCCCGAGCGGGGCGGCGCGCCGGGCGCCTACCGCCAGGTGCTGGGCAAGACCGTGCTGCCGCTGTTTACGACCTTCAGCGAACACGACAGCGCCTTGAACACGTTCTATCCGCTGGCCCTGCGGCGCGGCCGCGATCTCGGTGAAATCCGGCAGGTCAGTCCCTTCGCGGCACTCGGCGCGGTGGGGCCGCAGGAGGTGGCGCAGGGCGAACTGGAAGTGCTGCCGCTGCTCGATGCGCCCGGCGCCTATGCGACGCCGGCGCCGGGGATACGCCTGCGCGCCCTGGACGGCGCCAGCGGCATTAGCGGCCATGGCGACGTGCGCAACCGGTACACCGAGTGGGCGATGGCGAGCCTGGTGCTGCACGGCGCGGCGGCGTCCGCGGCTGCCGCCTGACCTGGCCCAGGCGCAGGCTCAGGCTCAGGCTCAGGCTCAGGCTCGGATCGGGGTCAAGCGCGCGCTGTCGCTTTGCCCCGCCTGACGCTCCACCAGACCCGCAGCCCCAGCAGCACCGCGACGATCGTCCCGAACAGGATCGGCTGGGCAAAATCGTTCTTGCCCGCCTTCATCCACCAGAAATGCAGGATCGCCAGCGGGCCCACCACATAGATCAGGCGGTGCAGCCACTGCCAGCGCTTGCCACCCAGACGCTTGATCATCGCGTTGGTCGACGTCGCCGCCAGCGGGATCAGCAGGATGAAGGCGATGAAGCCGACCAGGATGAACGGCCGCTCCCACACGTCCTGCAGCATCGCCGCCACGTCGAAGAAATGGTCGAACCACAGGAAGGCGACGAAGTGCACGAAGGCATAGAAGAAGGCAAACAGCCCGATCATGCGGCGCAGTTTGACGAGCCAGTTCCAGCCCGACAGGCGGCGCAGCGGCGTCACGGCCAGCGTGATGCACACGAAATACAGCGCCCACTCACCGCTGCCGTTGGTGATCGCCGCCAGCGGATCGGAAAATTCGCCGCTGGCCGTGCCCCACACCAAACGCGCGAACGGCAGCAGGGACAGGACGAAGACAACCGCCTTGACCCACCCTACCTGCTTGCTGGACAGCTGCAGCGCCATCAGTAATAGCGCTTCAGGTCCATGCCGCTGTACAGCGATGCCACCTGATCGTAACCGTTGAACATGAGCGTTTTCTTTTTCGGCTGGAACAATCCGGTCTCGCCGATGCGGCGCTCGCTGGCCTGCGACCAGCGCGGGTGCGGCACGTTCGGGTTCACGTTGGAATAAAAGCCGTATTCGCGCGGGGCCGACACGTTCCAGGCGGTGCGCGGCTGGCTGCTCAGCAGCCGGATGCGCACGATCGACTTGGCCGACTTGAAGCCGTATTTCCACGGCACGATCAGGCGCACCGGCGCGCCGTTCTGGTTCGGCAGCACCTGGCCATACATGCCCATCGTGAGCGTGGTGAGCGGATGCATGGCTTCGTCCATGCGCAAGCCTTCGACGTAGGGCCAGTCGAGTACGCCGCTGCGCAGGCCAGGCATCTGCTTGCTGTCGGCCAGCGTGGTGAACTCGACGAATTTGGCGTTGCCGGTCGGCTCGACCGCCTTGAGCAGGTTCGACAGCGAGTAGCCGGTCCACGGGATCACCATCGACCAGCCTTCGACGCAGCGCAGGCGGTAGATGCGCTCTTCGAGCGGCGCCAGCTTGAGCAGGCTGTCGATATCGAGCGTCAGCGGCTTCTTCACTTCGCCCTCGATGCGCACGGTCCAGGGACGGGTGCGCAGCGAGCCGGCGTTCTCGGCCGGGTCGCCCTTGTCGAGGCCGAATTCATAGAAATTGTTGTAGCCGGCCGCGTCCTTGAACGGGGTCAGCTTTTCGTCGGTGGACAGCGCCACATTCGCGCGCGCCGCCAGTTTCTGGCCATCCTGGGCGAAGGCTTCGCGGTTGGCCATGTGCCAGATGCCGCTGCCGACGGCGGCCGTGGCCGCCATGCGGGCGATAAAGTCGCGCCGGCCTTCGTAGATGGCTTGCGGCGTGATCTCGGACGGGTACGGAAGGTCGATTCCGTTGGGATTGCGTTTGAACAGCATGGCTGGCCTCGCTGGCTTGGGAACTGTCACATTACAACAGTTCCCCCTTAAGCCAGCGTTAGGCAGCGCGCATAACGGTGCAAAGCGATGGCAGGGTCGGCGGCGTTGCCGCCGACGCGGTGATCGCTGGCGCCCAGGTCATCCGGCGCGCCAGCGCACAAGCATCAAAGTTCCCCGTAGGAATGCAGGCCCGACAGGAACATGTTCACGCCCAGGAAGGCGAAGGTGGTCACCAAGAGGCCCACCAGCGCCCACCAGGCCGCCATGCGGCCGCGCAGGCCCGACATCAGGCGCATGTGCAGCCAGGCCGCATAGTTGAGCCAGACGATCAGCGCCCAGGTCTCTTTCGGGTCCCACGACCAGTAGCCGCCCCAGGCTTCGGCCGCCCACAGCGCGCCCAGGATGGTGGCGACGGTGAAGAAGGCGAAGCCGACCGAGATCGACTTGTACATCACGTCGTCCAGCACTTCCAGCGGCGGCAGGCGGTCGGCCAGGATGCCATGCGACTTGAGCAGGTAGGCGCTGCCGACCATCGCCGCCAGGGCGAAGGTGCCGTAGCCGATGAAGTTGGCCGGGACGTGGATCTTCATCCACCAGCTCTGCAGTGCAGGCACGAGGGGCTGGATCTGGGCGGCGTCGCGCGACACCGTGTACCACAGCAGGAAGCCGACCGCGGCCGAGATGATCAGCATTACGAACGGGCCCAGCTGGCGGGTGGCGTAATGCTGTTCGTAGTACAGGTGGAACATCGCGGTGATGATCGAGAACAGGATGAACACTTCGTACAGGTTCGATACCGGGATGTGGCCGACGTCGGGCCCGATCAGGTAGGACTCGTACCAGCGCACCATCATGCCGACCGCGCCGATCACGATCGCGGCCCAGCACAGGCGCGAACCGACGCCATCGCCGAACTTGCCGCGGCTGGCCAGGCCGATCCAGTAGAACACGGTCGAGAAGATGAACAGCGTGTTCATCCACAGGATCGCCGACTGGCTCGACAGCATGTATTTCAGGAAGAACTTCTTGTCGGCGGCGGCCAGGTCGCCGTCGTACATGCCGATCGCCCCCAGCGACAGCAGCCCGACCAGCGGCAGCAGCCAGCGCATCGGCTTCCAGTACCAGCCCAGCGCGGCAAACACCGGCGCCGAGCACAGCAGGATGACTTCTTCATAGATGTCCATGAAGTGGCCGTAGCGGTAGAACGCGAACAGCACCGCCGCGCACAGGCCGAAGCCGTACAGCCAGTCGAGCTTGTCGAGGCGCTTGAAGTAGCCGGGCTGCTCCTGGTAGGCCTCGGCAGCGTGGGGGCTCTTGGTCGTGGCCGACGGTGCGACCGGTTTCGTTTGGGACAGTTCCATCTTTATTCTCCTGGCTGCCGGCCGTTTATGCCGGCCGCGGCAGCTTGTCTTTCAGGTCGTCGAATTCGCGTTCGAAATCGAGCGTCTTGCGTTGGGTGCTCATGGCCATCATGGCCTCGGCGCCCGCTTCTCCGTCGCGCACCCAGACCCATACTCTTCTCTCGCGGATATAGAACATCGCAAACACCCCAGCCGTCAAGAGCAGGCAGCCGAAATACACGATGTTCTTGCCTGGCGAACGGGTCAGCTGCAGTACCGACGCCTTCACTTCGGTAAAGTCATCCAGCTGCAGGTACACCGGCGCGCCGTACAGGAAACTGTCGGACAGCGCATTGGTCGCCAGTTGCAGGAAGCGGCCATTATCGCCGTTGGCCTCGGCGGGCGCATCGCCATGCTGTTCGCGCGCCACCTGCCACAGTTCCCACAGGGCGCCGTTGAGCATCTTCATGAAGATGGCGGCGGCCTTTTCCTGCTCGGCCTGCGGAATCTGTTCCAGGAAACGCGCCACGCCGACGAAGCCGCCGCGCCCGTCGGATCCGGCGAAGATGCCCAGCGTGCGGGCAGCCGATTCCTGCAACTGCCCGCCCAGGGCGCCGGTGGCGCGCTGTTCGGCCGTGAGGGCGCGCTCGGCGTAGCGTTTGGCCGCCGCGGTGCGCGCCGCCGGATCGGCCAGCGCCGCGCGCAGGCGCATCCAGTCGCCCACGCCGTAGCGTTCGTCGGCCGGGATGCGCAGGTAGCTGAAGTTCTCGGACGGATTGGCGCGCACGCCGGCCAGGTAGACCTGGGCCCCCTCGAGGGTGATCGGCTGCATGTAGTTCATGAACTCGCGCGCCTGGCCGGACTTGTCGCGCAGCTTGTATTGCACGCTCGGGCCGACGTTCTTGAATTCCTTGTTGCCTTCGACATCGACGGCGGCGCCCGACGCCTTGCCGAGCGTCGCCTTGAACTGCTGGTTGAACGAGGATCCGGTGTCGACCGCGCGGGTATCGTTCCCCTGCGCCATGTTCTCGACATTGAAGGGACGGAAGCCCGACCACTCGACCGCATAGGTCTCGTCGCCGATCTTCAGCTCGGTGGTGCCGTTGACTTCGCCATTGATCGGGAAGGTCGTGCCGACCGCGCCGCGCATCGGGAAGCCGGTCAGGCGCAGCTTGCTGCCGCCATCGTCAAAGCTCGACTGGTAGACCGCGATGCCCTTGTAGATCAGCGGGTGGTTCACCTTGATGGTGGCCGGGAAGGTATGGCCGTCGGCCAGGTCGCGCACCACCACGTCGCTGGCAAACAGCTTGGGCATGCCGGTCGAGTAGAACTCGATGTGGAATTTCTTGAGCTCGATCGAGAACGGCAACTCCTGCACCAGCACGCCGGACGGCTGGTTCAGGATCGCGCTGTGGCTGACCTGGCCTTCGGCGATCGCGGTATTGCCGCGAAAACTCGGGTTGCGCGGCCCCAGGCGGTGCTCGGCCGGGATCTCGGCGATCACGCCGGTGCCGGTGAACGGGGTCTTGTTGAAGATCCATTGCTGCACGCGCACTGGAAGCTCGGAATCGAGCATGCCGCCCAACAGGATCACGATGATGGAGCTGTGCGCGAAGATATAGCCGAACTTGTTGCCGCCGCCCTTCTTGGCCGCCACCAGCACGCCGCCATCCTTGGGCACGACTTTGGTGGCGTAGCCGGCGTGGCGCAGGCGCAGCGCGCTCTGCTCGGCCAGTGCGGCACTGCCCAGTGGCGCCTGCCACGACAGTTTATGGGGGAAATTGCGCAGCGAATCGGCGCGAACGTTTTCGCGCCAGCTGCGCATGTCGCGCACCATCTTCGGCCCGTTGCGCACCACGCACAGGCCGGTGGACAGGATCAGCACCACCAGGATGACCAGGAACCAGGGCGCCGAGTACACGTTGTACAGGCCCAGCTTGGCAAACACCTCGTACCAGAACGGCCCGAACTGGTTCACGTAATTGGGCATCGGCTCGTTCTGCTTGAGCACGGTACCAATCACCGACGCGATCGCGATGATGGTGAGCAGGCTGATCGCGAAACGCATCGACGAGACCAGCTCGACTGCATCCGCCAGGCCCCGGCGGCGGGTCTTCAATTCAATTCCGGTGGTACTCATCTCTACTACCTTGCTCTTGCGCGGGAATGCTGCCCGCTTGAAAAAAGGGCGCCAGCTCGATGCTGTCGCCCTCAGTCTCATTTTACCGACATGCAGAAGTCAACGCAGGCCGGCGATATAATCGGATACGGCGCGGATTTCTTCCGGCGACATCCGCTGGCTCAGCGTGGTCATCTGCGGGCTGTTGCCGCGGGTGCCAGTCTTGAATGCTTCGAGTTGGGCCGTGGTGTAATCCTGGTGCTGGCCGGCCAGACGCGGATACTGCGCCGGGATGCCGCTGCCCGAGGCGCCGTGGCAACTGGCGCAGGCCGCGACGCCGCGTTCGGCAATACCGCCGCGATAGATCTTGCGGCCCAGTTCCACGGTATCCTTGTTCTTGGCAGCACCCGGCTTGTGGGCCTGGGTGGCCAGCCAGGCCGCGATATTGGTTTTCTCTTCCGCCGTCAGCATGCTGGCGAAAGTCGTCATCACCGGGTTCTGGCGGCCCGGGGTGGTGAAGTCTACCAGTTGCTTGTGGGTATAGGTTGAAAACTGTCCCGATAACTTGGGATTGGCCACGATGGTCGAATTGCCGCCCGCACCATGGCAGGACACGCAGGATGGCAGGCCGCGCGCGGGGTCGCCGTTTTCGTACAGGGCTGCGCCCTTGGCTGCATCGACTTTGACCGCGGTGGCGGTTGCGGCGGACGCCGCCATCGCCGCCGGTAGTCCCCCAAAGACAGTCAGCGTTGTAACCAACAGTGTTTTCAGGATGGGGGACATCATACGGTTCATACTGGCACCTTGAAAAAGTCAAAAAGAGGCGAGTGCAGCTCCGATGTTGACGAACGCCGGAGGCGGCGCAGCAATCAACCCCTTATTGTACAATAGCTTTGTTTCTCCTCGACCATTTCGTTGTCATCTATACCCCTTCTAATGTCCAGACTATGGCAAGCCCGGTTTTTTACGACCGTTAATCAATTGCGCGACCTTCCTGGCACCACGGTGCCCGAGATCGCCTTCGCCGGTCGCTCGAATGCCGGCAAATCCACTGCGATCAATATCCTGACCAACCAGAAGGGTCTGGCTTTCGCCTCGAAGACGCCCGGACGCACGCAGCACATCAACTATTTCTCGATCGGCGGCGCCCACGTGGGCCAGCACCGCAAGGACGCGACCCGGGTCGACGAAATCGAAGCGCTGCTGGTCGACCTGCCCGGCTACGGCTACGCCGAAGTGTCGGGTACGGCCAAGCTGCACTGGCAAAAGCTGCTGGGCGACTACGTCCAGCGCCGCGAGCAGTTGGCCGCGCTGATCCTGATCATGGATTCGCGCCGCCCATTTACCGAACTCGACATCCAGATGCTGGAATGGTTCGCCCCAACGGGTAAACCGATCCACTGCATCCTGACCAAGGCCGATAAGCTCAACCGCAACGAATCGACCAATGCCCTGCGCCAGGCGCAGTCCCTGCTCGACAGCTATGTCGACGAGGATGGCAATGGTTTCCCGTTCACGGTCCAGCTGTTTTCGGCCCTCAAGCGCATCGGCCTGGAAGAAGCCGATGCCAAGATCCTCGAACTTGCCGGACTGGCTGCTGACGACGACTACGCCGGCGACCAGCCTGGCGATGCGCCGTCGGCGGACGACGAAACCTCCGCCTGATTCATGGAGCCTCGAAGAACCGTCGCGAGCGGCAGCAGTTTCGGGAGAGCAGCGCAGCTGTCCTTTGGTACAGTGAGCATCGCAGCCCGAAAATGCAATGCGCAGCAGGTTATTCGAGGTTCCTTCTGCAAGGACAAAAGATGAGCTTCTTTACCTCGGCCGCCTACCCGGCGGGCCGTCCGCGCCGTATGCGCCGCGATCCATTCTCGCGCGCGATGATGCGCGAAAACACCATCACCGCTGCCGACCTGATCTACCCGATCTTCGTGCTCGAAGGCGAGAACCAGCGCCAGCAAGTCGCGTCGATGCCGGGCGTCGAGCGCCAGTCGCTCGACCTGCTGCTGAAAACGGCCGAAGAATGCGTCGCGCTCGGCATCCCGGCGCTGGCCCTGTTCCCGCTGGTCGACCAGTCGGTCAAGACGTATGACGGCATCGAGGCGACCAATCCGGACGGGCTGGTGCCGCGCGTGATCCGCGAACTGAAACGCAACTTCCCGCAGCTGGGCGTGATCAGCGACATCGCGCTCGACCCGTACACGACCCACGGCCAGGATGGCCTGCCGGACGAGACCGGCTACATCGTCAACGAAAAGACGATCGACATGCTGGTCAAGCAGGCGCTGACCCACGCCGAAGCCGGCGTGGACATCGTTGCCCCGTCGGACATGATGGATGGCCGCATCGGCGCGATCCGCAACGCCTTCGAAGCCAAGGGCCTGATCCATACGCGCATCATGGCGTATTCGGCCAAGTACGCATCGAGCTTCTACGGCCCGTTCCGCGATGCGGTCGGCTCGAGCGCCAACCTGGGTTCGGGCGACAAGAACACCTACCAGATGGATCCGGCCAATAGCGACGAGGCGCTGCGCGAAGTGGCGCTCGACCTGGCCGAAGGCGCCGACATGGTGATGGTCAAGCCGGGCATGCCGTACCTGGACATCGTGCGCCGCGTGAAGGACGAGTTCAAGGTGCCGACCTTCGCCTACCAGGTCAGCGGCGAGTACGCGATGCTCAAGGCGGCCGCGATCAATGGCTGGCTCGATCACGACAAGGTGATGATGGAATCGATGATGGCGTTCAAGCGCGCCGGCGCCGATGGTGTGCTGACCTATTTTGCGATGGATATTGCGCGTAAGCTCAAGGCAGGCTGAGCCCTGCCAGCCCCATCGACACCGTGCTTCGGCACGGTTTTTTTGGCGCTGTTCTCGTTAAATGTGGATGACCCTGATGACGATGCCGAGCAATTGCTCAATGGTTATTACCCGGCCCATGTCGAGAGCCCAGCGCCATCCCAGATAGTTGGGAAGGTGGCGCGACGCCACGCCACGAAACGGCGTCAGCCATTGCCGCAAGCGGGCATGGTAAGCGTTGACGTTCTGCACGTGAACGGCCGCGGCCGTGCCCTTGCGCAACCGCTCGCCGGCACGCAGGTTGACCGCCTCGTGCGCAATGCCGTGCCGGGTAGCGAAAGTGCGGTAGGCGCCATGGCCGTCGCTCACCAGCAGCGCCTGCGGATCGAGCTTCGGCAGCAGATGGTGC